>Ga0209723_1000934_pt1 | contig 49698 bp, 59 predicted proteins | sample BiotimSIPDNA_2_FD_185750 | JGI IMG/M metagenome (GOLD analysis project Ga0209723, IMG submission 185750) | Anaerobic biogas reactor microbial communites from Washington, USA - Biogas_R2 time_0 SIP DNA (SPAdes) (version 2) | ecosystem: Engineered > Bioreactor > Anaerobic > Unclassified | place... | reverse complement strand
GGGGGGGTGGGACCCCCCCCCCCCGCAAAAAACGGAGCAAAAAAAAATATGATTGTGGTAGAACATTTCGAAGATCCTAGAAGCGGTTTACTTCACATCGCGCAATTCGATAGTGTGTATGAGTTTGCACACGAAGCGGATTTAACCAAAAACAGCACCCTAGCAAATGCAGATGAATTTGGCGGACGGGCAGGTCGCATTAGCATGTTCTCCAATGATAGGCTGTCTTTGGCGACGGGATACCCAACATTTGCGGGCGGAATGGAATTTGATCAAGCTGTCCAGGCCGCGAAATCCGGGTGCGATTACTACCGCGAAAAGGTCGCGGAAATGACCGCGCGAATTCAGACCCCTGCTAGCATGGGTGCTCGTAGCCTTCAAGCCAAACCCCTGTATGGCCTTTCCGGCGGCCAAGTAGACGTAGGTCGCTTTTTGGGTGGTGACCCAAATTGTTTCAGGATCTGGAAACGCCAAATCACCCCGAATGCTGGAAGAGTGTTGACGGTCGTGCTTCCGGGTGCAATGTCGCATACGGTAACCGAGCAGCCCGTACTGATTCGTGGGGCGGTGGTTTGCGCGTTTATTGATGTTGCGGAAGCCGCTGGATATAGGTGTGAAGTTTGGCTGAATGTGGCGTCCAGGAAGCGCATGCAAACGAAAGGAACCCAGCATAGGCTTCCGCACAGGGAGGAACACAGGATAGAGTATCAAGTCAAGCTCAAGCGTGATGTCGACCCTCTCGACATTGACGCAATCAGCTTTGCGCTATGCCATGTGGCGTTCGCACGTAGGCTGGGATTTGCGCACCGAGAGGACTTGCCGGCGGTATTCCGGAGACAATTTAACATTACCGAGGGTGGTGGGTATGGTGTCGCATGTGAAACACTCATGGAAGGCGATATAAATATCCCGTCGCTCGACAGCGAATGCTTTCGCAATGACGATAGTGCGATCGAGTGGTTGGCAAGTAAATTGGAGCAAATCGGAGTCCTGGAAGGCGGTGTCGAATAGTTAGTAGAGAACAAGTCAGAAATACCGGGGAGACACCTCCCCGGTTTTATCTGCCTTTCATTCATGCAGACATGCTGACTTGCGTTTGCTTCAATTTTATGATACAACTTGATCGACGGACGCAAGAAACCAACAAATCGAGAAAGAAGGAGCAAACAACATGGAACCGGGTCACCTGAATATGGAAACGCGCGTTGAGGCGATCGCATTGAAGCGTGATTGCCCTGATATCGCACCGTTCTCATATATCTCTGGCGCTTGGGTGTGGGTCAAATTTCCGTCCCCGCCGGGCGAAGACACGATCAGGCGATTGCGCGCGCGCGGATACGCTTACGCGGCGAAGAAAAAAGAATGGTATAACACGTGCGGCGTTAGGTGCCGTAAACGCAAGGGCGCGCGCACCATGGGTCATGTTGCGATTCATGGTGCTGTGCCCATTGATCCCGATAACGACCGCACAGGTTACTAGAAACAATTGCGCGGGGTTGTGCGCACTAGCATGCAAGCGACCCCGCGCAAAAACAACCAACGGAGAATGATAGCATGACAAATGAGAAGGAATCCAGGCCGCTGTTTGAGCTCGGAAGAGTAGTAGCAACACCGGGCGCGCTTCGCGTTTTTCAGGATACTAACGCAGACATCTGTGCATATATCCGTAGACACCATTTCGGGGATTGGGGCGACCTTGACCTCGAAGACCAGGAGGCAAACACGGCCGCGTTAGTGCACGGTACGCGAATTCTTAGTGCGTACAAGGTTCCCCCGAGTGATGAAAAAATCTGGATCATCACGGAAGCAGATCGGAGTGCTACGACCGTCTTGACCCCGGAAGAATACTAGACCTGGGTGCTAGCACGGGGTGCGGAGCGGCGTACGCCGCTCCGCTTCCCGTACGGCGTAAGCGAGACGTGAGAAAGCGAGACGTGAGAAAGCGAGACGCGAGAAAGCGAGACGTGAGAAAGGAGACGTAATGAAGTATCGAATTTCCGGAAGAGAGGTAAGGCGTAGACGGTTAAACGCCGGGATGCTGCAACGAGAGTTGGCGGCGGAATGTGGGATCGACGATTCGCACCTGTCCAGAATCGAACGGGACACATTCCCGTGTCGACACCTCCCGATCGCAATGAATCTCGCAGTGGCGTTGCAGTGCCAGATTACTGATTTGGTAACAACTGACGAATGCGCTCCGTATCTTGACGACGATGGCGCTTAGTAAGCGCGCGAACGCGAAATGGAAGGGACTTAACATGATGAACAAGCATGACTTGCGTGAAGAGCTGGCCCGTAATGGGGAGTTTCCTACGTGGGCGTGGCCGGGGGGCTATCCCATTTTCTACGTACTGGAGGACGGCGGAGTTCTTTGTCCCGAATGTGCAAACGGCGGCAATGGTAGCATTGCCAGTATCGATCACGATGACCCACAGTGGAACATTATTGCAGCGGATGTGCACTACGAAGGCGAGCCTATTGTGTGTGACCACTGCAACGCCGAAATTGAAAGTGCGTACGGAGAAGTCGACGAAGACGAAAACGAATAACGCGAATAGCATGGGGTACGGGCAACCGTACCCCATAAACACGGAAGAAAGAGAGATGAACAAATACACGATCGGGCTGTCGACAAAAAATCCGGCAAGGAGTAAGGGGAGTGATATGTCAATCAGGATCAGGAAAATCTACGTCGACGAAGAAACCGGGAGTGAGCTGGAATTCATTCCGGCATCCAACATTCCGGGCTATGCGTACAGGGTAGTTATTGACCGGCAAGTTCGCGGGTGGCTTGCGGATGAATTCAGACCGAATATTGTTAACGCGATGTATTTCTTCCGCAAACACAAGGAGGAGAACTAGAGATGAGCGACCACACGATCGCGATCTACGACCAACACACCACATTGGCCGGCAGGTGGGCATCGGCTTGGGACCCCGAAACGGACGCCGAATCGGATGACTACATTGTATACGAAGGGACGCGCGATGAGATCATCGCGGACGCGAACGCGGCCGATGAGCGGGCAGCCCAATCGGGCGCGGGTGATGACGTCTTTTGGCGTCGCGTCGCGCGTTCACTTAGAGCGGCGATGAAGTACGAAGAGTAGCAGACCACGGGGTCCGGTTTCCCGGACCCCATAACAGCAAAGGAGAAAGAGAAATGACGACGAAATTATATGACCTGATACGGTGGGGATCTGAATCGCAAGAAGGATATGCTCCGGCATATTGTCGCGTATGTGGGGCAACCCTTTCCACGTTCGACAAGACTGCTCCCATCGGGGAGCGATTGCGTTGGAACGGCTGCGAACACATCGAGGCAGCGCGGAAATGTTCAACGGCTGGAAAATAACCAACATTGAGGAGCCAGGCGACCGGCCCTCATAACAACCAACGGAGGGTGATGCAATGCAATGGAAACGAGTGAACAAGGCCGCAGCGCGAGCGGCGTACGAGCGGCAAGAGCAGGTCGTCCTTCACCTTGGCGATACGGTGGGGGCATCTGCGAGGGTGGTACGCGCAGGGGATCCCCCAACGCCATTCGATTCGGTGTGCGCCTCATATTCAGCTGTATTCGGTACTCCTGAATTTGCGACAGCACCATGACGCCAGCGGAACCGGGGTCCGGGCAACCGGACCCCACAACGGAGGAGAAAGAATCATGAGTGCTTGCGTTTTCGCTGAAGAATTCCGACGTGTATTCGGATCGATCCGCATAGATGATGAAGGACGAGTCCGGGCCGAAGGTTGGCCCGAATATGTACGCTATGACGAAGAGGCGGCGGCCGCCGTGTTGGCTGTGTTCCCGGCAAGGTACGGCATCACAGAGACGGGTGACGCCGACGTGTGCGTCGCCCTTGACGCTGCCGGAGCGAGGATCGAAGAGTAGCAAACCACGGGGTCCGGGAAACCGGACCCAACAACAAACAGAGGAGAGAGAGACATGAGCAACCACATCGACAAACGAGAGATTACGGTCGCGATTTACGCCCGGCACACCATATTGGCAGGCAGATGGGCGTCGGCGTTGGAAGAAGTAGCGGACATTGAATGGGATGACTACCTTGTATACGAAGGGACACGCGATGAGATCCTCACACACGCGGACGCGGCCGATAAGCGGGCAGCCCAATCGGGCGCGGGCGATGACGTCTTTTGGCGTCGCGTCGCGCGTGCGCTTCGTGAGGCTGTCGAAAGTGAGTGCGGCGGGAATACGCATGTCTGCGAGCTGTGCGGGAAGGAATTCCACGCGCTGTCCTGCTTGGACGATGACTGGGTGAACGCCGACGGTGACGTCGTGGGATATAACCTCCCGATTCACGAGGACGATGAGCTCCACGAGGGTGCAGAGAACGGTACGACCTGCTGGAGGTGTGGCCATGAGTTTATGGGCCACACCATCGGCGAATGCGTCCGGTGTGGAGAGACCTTCGCCTGGGCGCAGATCGAGCACGGCGAACTGCTGGCGGCCAATGATGACGTAGTGGGCCGTCGGACACCAGACGGCCCGATCTGCGCGGCGTGTGACACGGAGTAGGCAACCACGGGGTCCGGGAAACCGGACCCCACAACAAACAGAGGAGAGTGAGTTATGCTAGCATGGCATTTTCTGCCAGAAGACAAACGGCTTGGTAACGGCGATGGACGGCTGGTCGAGGTGGGCAAGACGCTCGAATGCGAGGGTGAGCCTGCACTGTGTAGTAATGGTATGCACGGGAGTGTGCGGCTTATTGACGCTCTGAGATACGCCAGCGGTCCTATCGTATGTCGCGTGAAAATCGAAGGCGATGTGATCGAGGACGAAGACAAACTGTGCGGCCGACGCCGTACGGTGCTGTGGATGATGGACGCCACCGACATCCTGCACGAATTTGCTTGCGCGTATGCGGAGGATGCGCTTGCTCTAGTCGAGCAGCCCGACGAACGCAGCGTGGCAGGAATCGAAGCGAAGCGCTCGTGGCTCAAGGGTGAAATCACGGACAAGGAGCTAGATTCTGCGTGGGCTGCTGCGCGGAAGGCTGCGTGGACTGCGTCGGATGCTGCGTGGGATGCTGCATCGGCTGCTGCGTCGGCTGCTGCGTCGGCTGCGCAGGCTGTTGCGTGGTCTGCTGCGCGGGATGCTGCACGGGATGCAGCGCTGGCTGCTTCGCGGGATGCAGCAGCGCGGGATGCAGCAGCGTGGGATGCAGCGTGGTCTGCAGCGTGGGCAAAGCAAAACGAGCGCCTCACCTCTATGGTGATGCAAGCGCGCGAGAAGGAGGGCGAGTAATGAACGTTATCGAGTGCTTGGCTTTATTCCATGAGGAAAATATGGCGATGGTGAAGGCGTTACTGCGCCCGGTTGGCGACGATGCACGGAGAAGAAGCTCAAGTGACATAATCCTCACATGGCCGAGGGAGCCGGGTGAAATTCTCACTCCTATAAGCATACCGACTGAATATGACTATCGCGTGCGCCACGAGCAGGCGGCTAAGGACGCGCCATGAAGCGCACGACGGCGTGGGACGTATGGTGTCCGCACTGCCAGCGCTACTGGTACATGTGGCGCTGGACTGCGACGGGCAAGGCCAGCGAGTACGCGCCCAAGCGCGTGTGCGTGAAGTGCGGAGGTATCGTTGAGTAGTTACAGCATTATAAACGCCGACGTTCTAGACGGCCTTGCGCAACTGGACGACCAAAGCGTGCAGACGTGCGTCACCTCGCCGCCGTACTGGGGGCTGCGGGACTACGGCACAGGGGAATGGGAAGGCGGGGACGCGGAATGTGACCATAAGCAAGGGAGAAATGGAAGCGGCAGAGCTGACGGTATTGTTGATGACCGGGCGCAACGAAATAGGGATGGAGTTGCTGCGCTAACTTCCCGCGTATGTGCTAAGTGCGGAGCCCGTCGCGTCGACCGCCAGCTCGGCCTTGAGCGGACGCCCGGGGAATACGTCGAGCGCATGGTAGGCGTGTTTCGTGAAGTGCGGCGCGTGCTTAAGGACGACGGCACGCTGTGGCTGAATTTGGGGGATAGTTATGCATCGTTGGCACTCGCTTCTTCCGCCATAAAGCACAAAGATATAGTCGGCATCCCGTGGCGCGTGGCGTTCGCGCTACAGGCGGACGGTTGGTACTTGCGCCAAGACATCATCTGGCACAAGCCCAACCCGATGCCCGAGAGCGTCAAGGACCGCTGTACCAAGGCGCATGAGTACATCTTCCTGCTGAGCAAGCGGTCGCGGTACTACTGGGATCAAGAGGCGATAGCTGAGGATGCCACTTGCGCTGGGCAAATTTTAGATTACACAGGGGACCAGAAAAACAACAATGCCGATCCTGTGCTTATGGCAACACGGCCTAATGGGCGCATAATGACTGTTAAGGATACCCGCAACCGCCGCTCCGTCTGGACTGTATCCACCCACTCCTTCCCCAAAGCGCACTTTGCCACGTTTCCGCCGAAGCTGATTGAACCGTGCATCCTTGCCGGTTGCCCCGAAGACGGCACGGTTCTGGACCCATTCTGCGGTAGCGGGACAACGGGCATGGTGGCGCTACGGCACGGGCGGCAATTCGTGGGCATTGAACTGAATGCCGAGTATGTGGACATGGCGCACCGGCGGATACAGGGCGACATGCCGCTGTTCAACGCGGCGTGCGGCCACCATATCGGTGACGCAAACGAAGCGCACAACGATGACGAGAAGTAGGCAATGACCACGGGGCCGGGCAACCGGCCCTGTTCCATAACCAAGGGAGAGAATCAATTTTGCAATTTGTATCAACCGGTGTTATAATCGGAGTGTAAGGCCGAAACGGAAGAAAGGACAAGCAATCGTAATGACCAGCCAAGCGAACAACCCCTACTCAGACAGGTGGAAGATTTGGGAGCAGGTGCGCGACGGGATAACCGTGCATCACTGGACGGTTGAGCTTGACTTGCTCAAACAAGACATCGAAGCCCTTGAGAACGGCGAACCAGACGAACCGAAAATCAGGGAGCTTCTTAAGGACGCATGCGAGATGCGCATGTCATATATTGGCGAACTGCTCACAGCCTTTGAAGAAAAGGGCGGGTATTACCTGTCCATCGGAGACTTGTGGGAGTTTACCAAGGGATACGATAGCGCTATTGAAGACCTTCAGGCGTTGAAGGAAGACGCAATGTGCGGGAGTCCGTGTCATGTCTAAGTCAAACCGCGAAATCATGTCAGAGTATCGCAAGTACGCCGATTCCAACAAGGTTCTAATTAATGCGATCCGAAAAGAAGAGAAGTGGCTTGCGACGCGGCGGCAAATTGTTATGGCGTCGGATACGCCGGTGTTGTGGGGCATGTCTACCACAAGCCCATATACCTTGTTTTGTAAGAAGGTGAACGGGGTCGATGATGAAGACTGGAAAGAGCGCATGAAAGAGGTCTTCTATTGGGGACACGCATTGGAGTCTCTCATAGCAGAGAGATTTAATGCGATGCACCGCGAAAGAATCATCTGCGATCCCGGCCCGTACACAATCCAGCAGCACAAAAGCTATCAGTACATGGGAGCAACCATTGACCGGATGCAATGCAATGCTGATGGAGTTTGGGGCGTTCTTGAACTGAAGTCTCGCAACACATGGGCAGGACAAGAGTTTTCAGAGCGCGTGCCTGATGATGTTCTCCTGCAACTTCATCATCAAATGATTTGCACCGGCACAACATGGGGCAGTGTGGCGTGTCTGATAGGCGGCAACAAGTTTGTATGCGAAGACATTCGACGCAATGAAACCGTGTGCGACATGATTATTAATAAAGCTCGCGAATTCTCTGTATTGATGTCTTGCGGAACGCCGCCGCCTGTAGACAACAGCGATAGCACGAGACGAACTTTGCAACTGCTGCACCCCGATGACAACGGGGAGACGGTTCACCTTGATGCGACATACGATGAGCTGGATGCGCAATATCTCAAAGCGTGCGAAGACGAAAAGGACGCACAGGCCCGCAAGAAAGAAGCGCAAAACCGGATCATTTCCGCTATAGGAAATTCTACCTTTGGGGTTGGATCGTCCTATGGATATTCATACAAGACACAAGAGCGCGGCATCTCGCTCAAGATTGACCCAGCAAATGAGACGGAACTGATTAAGGCACGGATACCGTATGAGATTACAGGTGGCACAAAGATCCGTGTGTTGCGGCGTAGCAAGTTTGAACCGGTTACAAACGAATAACTAACCAACCAAAAGGAGCACAGCTATGGGTATCTTGGACGCATTCAAGAATGACAAGGACCTCATCAAACTGTTTTGGGAGCGAATTGCAGAGACGGTTGCGATAGTTGCCGACGCATACCGTTACACTATCATGGCAAACGTGTGCGATGACCGTGACACATGCGGAGAAGACGGCAAGAAAGTTATGACAATTCCTATGCCGGATTGGCTTAAAAAGCTTGACGATGACAACCCGTTTGCTTTCGCCGCGTCAGAGGCCGCAAAGTGTGGGTTCTATCTTGGCTTGCTTGACTTCTATATCGCAATGGGTCTCAGCAACGAGAATGCAAGAGCGCTCGCAACAAAAAAACTTGAAGGGGTCAAGATGACCACCGCGAACATTAAGCCTGACGGTTCTTTGATTTGCGATGATGAAATGCCGGGTGTCACGGCGAAACAGGCGAAGGCGGCGGCAGAAGAACTGAACCGCTTTAGAGAAGCATTTGATGCGGTTGAACAAGACAAGCTTGCGAATGTTCGCGACGCCCACAACCAAGCCCAAGCAAACTAAGGAGATATAGACCCATGGCAACAGTGAGGAATAGCAAAAGAGCAACAGGGCGGGAGATTGTGCCAATCAGTCAGTCGATTGTGCGAGTAGAAAAGTCTTTGCTTGAGCCTGCTTACTTTGCGAGCTTGCGCAACGTGTTGCCAAGCGCCATGAGCGCTGAGCGGTTCGTTGCAATGGCCGCTGCACAATTGCGTAGGCTGCCACATCTCGCTGAATGCACACTTGAATCATGGCATCGCGCGGTCATGGATTGCGCAGAGTTGGCGCTTCCTCCCAATGGGGCACGGGGGCAGGCGTTCCTTATCCCGTACTGGAACAGCAGGGCGAATTGCTATGAGGTTCGCTTCCAAGTTGGATATAAGGGCCTGCGTGACTTGGCATACCGCAATCCGAGAATCAAAGCCGCCTATGCCGAAACGGTTTTCGAGAATGACGTGTTTGAGTATCAGAAGGGCACCGAAAGCAGACTGGTACACAAGCCGCTGGTGTTTGGCGACCGTGGCGAGTTGATTGGGTACTACGCAGTTGCTCTATTGGATGGCGGACATAGCATGTTTCAGGCAATGAGCAAGGGTGACGTGGTGCGGCATCGCGATATGTATGTGCCCGCATGGAACAAGCCCGGTAGTGCTTGGGTAACGGACTTTGACGCGATGGCCCTAAAGACCGTGTTCATCAAGCTCTACAAGTGGCTCCCGTGTTCCCCGGAAATGGAGAAGGCGAGCCTTCTTGATACCGAGGCCGAGCGCGGAGCGGATTACTCCATACCCCACAAGGTCGATGACTCTTTGGCTGTCGATGTTACCGGATGGGAAGAAGTTCACAGCGAAGATGCTAGCACGAATGAGCACCATGAGCACATCGATAGCGCAACCGGGCTTGAGAGCCGGATGGCCGTTAGCGATCCCGAACCCCAACCGGAGCCGGAGCCGAAGCCGGAGCCGCCGAAGCGCAGGACGACGCGCGCACGTGTTGAGCAAAAGTCGGATGATGAACTTGTGCTTGAGGGGTTGCGCAATCGATTGACGGATTTGGCGCGCAACGCCCCGCTGTCCAGACTTGAGCGTGCTGCCCGTGCGGTAGCTGGTGACGATTTCAACGACGATTATCAGGCGTTGAGCGAGGCTCAGTTGCGCGAAGTAATCGCGCTGATGGAAAAGAAGTAAGCAGCAAGGTGCGGGGCTGTGCTTGGCATGGCCCCGCGCAACAAGGGGAGCAACAACCATGAAGAAGAAGCACAGCGAAGAGACCATCATCAAGAAACCGGCATTGCGGTACGGGTTCCGGGTTGTCACAACCAAGCGCGGTGGCATTGTTGGACAGGCGTATGAGGTGCGCGGCGACAGCAAAATTGTTATTCATCAGACTGCACCCAAAGAAAACCGGCACAAGGCATTGTCAACGCTTGCGCGGTGGTATCACGCCAACGAAAAGCGCAACACTGAGGCTGTGTAAGCGTATGCCTGACGTGCGAAGCGTTTGTGCAAAAATTGAACCTGCATGGATGCGCGATCCGAGATTCATTTTACTCCCCGCAGAAGCGCGATGGCTCTATGTGTGTCTGTGGGTATGGGCAGTAGAGAATAGAACCAGTGTGCTGCCTGTATACTACACGCCTGACACCATGGCTATTCTGTCTGGGTTGCCTATATCTTCGGTGCAACAGCATCTGCGCACTATGGCAATGCATGGCCTTATCGGCTCCACAAGCACAACAGGTAATGGGCAGTTGGTGATTGTCGGTGTGCGCGGCAAGCACAAGAATATCCTGCGGTGGAAAGAGGAAGAGCCTGATTCGTATCACAACCCTTGGGTTGATGATACCTACCAATGGCACCCGGCTATTGCTACCACAACAAAAAAGACGCCCAAGAAGAAGCCTGAACAAAAAGAATACATAGACCCGCTTGAGAAGTATCAGGTACTTCGAGATGCGTTCTCTCGTTTGCGTTTGTTGATTCAGGAAGCCCATGCAACCCGGTCAATCAAGCTGTCTAGCCCCGGCACGGCCCAATACCATGCGGAACGTTTGTGTATGGCGCGGCTTGTGTACATCGATAAGTATGACCAGCAGACCATCGTTGACGTGATTACATGGGTACTCACTGATGACACAAGTAAGCATGCGGACTTCTGGCGCGGTCAACTGTATTCACTTAGAAGCCTGCGCAAGGTAGGCAGTAGCGGTGCTATCAAGTTTGAGTTAATGCACCGGGACTGGAAGAAAGCGCAACCGCACAAACTCACAGCATCACAACGGGATGCGCTGCTTAGGTCTGAGGGGTTGGAATGAGTAAAGAAGCACCACACGATATAGATGCAGAACGCGCGCTATTGGGTGCCGTGCTGCTCGATGACGCAACACTTGAGATTGCCGTAGAACACCTTGGGCCGCACGGTGATGATGTCTTTTACAGCAAGACGCACGCAACCATCTATGATGCAATGCTGCGCGCCAACCTTGACGGACAACGCATAGACAGTATCACGTTGGTAAATGCACTCAGAAAGAACAACGCACTAGACGGCGTAGGTGGGGCAAGTTACATAGCCGAGCTGTCCAGTGCCGTGCCCACGTCAGCCAACATAGAGCGGTATGCTAGCATCGTTCGAGAGAAGGCAGACCTTCGCGCGCTAGGCCAAACCTGCGTCATGATTTACCGCCAAATCGAAAACGGTGATGACGCGCGTGAGGTGATGGACTCTGCGGATGCCAAGCTAAATGCGATACTGCAACGCAAGAGCGCGGGTAAGGTTGTGTCGCTGGATTCCATTGTCCCGGCTGTTGTCAAGCAGTTGCACGAACAGGCAGAGGGTGGCACTTGGCCCGGTTTCCCCTGCGGCATACCAGACTTAGACAAGATTCTAGGCGGATTCAAACCCAGTGATCTTGTTATTGTCGCGGCTCGACCGTCTGTTGGTAAGACAGCATTTGCGTTGAATACGGCGCACTTCTTGGCAAAGAACAGAATCGCTGAAGTGCTGGTCTTCTCGCTTGAGATGGCGGCGGAACAGTTCGCGTTGCGCATGCTAGCAATAGACCAAGGCGTTGACGTTCAGCAATTGCGCGAAGGATTCAACGCGCGCATGGAGTTGCGAAAAGCAGATGCCGCCGTAGAGTCATTGCGCGGTATGCCGTTCATGGTTGATGACACACCGGGCGCAACACTGTGGGAGATACGGAGCAGGTCTAGAGCGTTTGCCAGCAAGAATGATAATCCCGTAATCATCGTTGACTATCTGCAACTTGTTCGCGCCCTGACACAGAAGCAGAACCGATACCTTGAGATTGGCGACATCACTCGTGGGCTGAAGTCACTAGCGCGAGAAATCAATGCACCCGTTGTTGTGCTGTGCCAACTTAGCCGCGAAGCCGAAATGCAGCCAGACGGGTTTCGAATGCTGTCTACACTTCGAGAGTCAGGCGACATCGAGCAGGATGCCGACGTTGTAGTTATTCTGCATCGCCCAACAGAAAGTGTAGTGAAGACCTACGAAGAGAAGCACGGCGTTGGTAGTGCGGATAACATCGTTCAGGCAACAGTCGCCAAACACCGCAATGGGCCTACTGGCAAAGTCTCTTTGGTGTTTGACAAAAAGCAGCAGCGGTTTCACATGCTAGCTCGTCCGGGTTCCCATGATCCCATGGAGACGTCACAAAACAAAGCATACTCACACAAGACAAAACCAAAAGGCACAGAAAACAATACGGGTTTGTTCTTCAGCAGACCCAAACCTGAAGAAGATTCCAATCATCAGCACGACTTGACGCCGGTGATTAACGGCGAAGAGCTTGACCTGCCATTTTAATACAAAGGAGACCTGAATATGTCCAATCATGAAATCATTGAAGCAAATCTATTAGGAGTTAAGGAAGGGATCGCGGCAATGTGGGAAGCGTGCCGCAACAAACGCGGTTGCGTGGGAGTGGAAGACCTTGACGAAGTGCTAGCAGGATTCGAGATGTCCACGTGCATGTACTGCAAAGAGAGGGGCCTGCCTCTAGCAGATTGCATTCACGAAACAGACAGCATGCACAGCTTCTATGACGCAACGTTAGGCGACGGCATGATATGCGATGACTGCTACAAAGAGGAATGCCGATGAACCTCACGGATGCGGACTGGAAAGAGCTGTGGGAAGAGCGAGCCGCAATCATGGAGTATGACGGCGGATTGCCACGGGAAGAGGCTGAGGCGCGCGCCCGTGAAATCGTGGGTGCTATGTACAGAAAGGCCAAGCAAGATGAGAAATGAAACCGTAATCATAGCCATAGACCCCGGCGCGACAGGAGCCATTGTATACAAAAACCCGAACCTTCCAGAGCGGTGCCCCAATGTCACGATAGCCAAAATGCCAGAGACCGAGCGCGAGATGTGGGACAAGATACGCGAAATAGCGGATTACGCAGAAGACCATGGCCTTGAAATCATTGCCTTCTTTGAGAAGGTTGGGTTTCACCGCAAAGGAAACAGTGCTAGCGCGTCGGTCAAGTTTGCTACGAATGTGGGCCTATGCCGTATGGCGTTGACTGCGGCGAAAATCCCATACGTAAGCGAGACGCCGCAGAAGTGGATGAAGGCATTGCCGATTACTCTTCCAGATGATAAAGACTTGAATCTTCGCAAGAAGAAACGGAAGAAGACTATCAGAGAGTATGTGCAACGCAGGTATCCGCATGCAATTGGAATCACTGATGCCACCGCTGACGCCGTTGGCATGCTGTCATACATGGAAGATGTTTATCTCGCAGGAAGATAGAAAGGGATCACCAATGAAAACGCTTCGAAGGGGTAAGTTGATTCGTGAGTCTGATAAGGCGGGGCTGTATGAGATTCTCCTGTCAACGGAGAATAGCGGTGTTCAGATTCTTGAGACATGGATTCCTAAGAGCCAATGCAGCATGGACGAAGACGGAAAGCTATGTGTCAGGACGTGGGTTCTCGACGATAAAGCCGCTGCGATTGAAAAGGAACATCCCAATTGGGGCACGGTAGAGATTCTGCTTGCAGAGAACCCGAATCAGACATTCATTCCGGGTTGTGAAATTACGGAGTCCTAGCCTCATGATGCCACACATCCGGGCATTAATGAATCTGGATGAGTATGAGGAAGAGCTTTCTATTGATGCCTCATACCCTGTGCGAATCAGTGAGCACGATGCGGTTGTGCTAGGCAGTACGATGAGAACCGATTACCTAGCACACCCATCGTGGTACAACGTTAAAGGTCTCGCAGAAGGCGTAAAGACTTCAGCCATAAGAAGAAAACCCCATCATAATAGGATGAACAGCCATGCCATACGAACGGGAACCAATTAAGTCTATCGGAGACGTGTCTGAATTCTGTGAGATTGCCGCCGCAAACGGCTGGTCTGAGCGCGTCATGCGTAACCGATTCAAGGTGTGCATAAGCGCACACGCCACAAAAAATGAGCAGGACGTGCTATTCGGTTTCTTTGAGGGGTGGGTTGACTGCAACCGATTCTATAGCCAGCGCATCAGCAGATACAACAATGGCGGGAGTGGTTCAGGGTTCAAGTCGCACAAACAAACTCCACTCAAGGAACGCGAAGGCAACAGCATCCCGGTTCACTCGTTCCCAAAGATACGCTTCTAACCCTATCGCCACTCCCCACTGCGAGCATCTTTGTATGCGTTAACTGTTTCGTTGCGTCGTTCTTTGTCAAGACGCCGCATCACGGGCTCAGTGGGTTTGTACGGAACATACTTGCCGGACAACAACCCTTTAGCATCGCTCTTGCTAACGCCGTTGTTGACCAGAATCCTAGTGATTTCGTTACGCGGAATTCCAAGGCGCATAGCGGAATGTATCTGAGTGTGCATCTGAACAAACAGCTCGCGGCGTGCCGCCTCTGTTGCGAAGTATGCCCTTCTGGCGTCGCCCTGTCCGCTGTATGCAACACGGGTGAACAGCTTGCTAGCATCAATCAACCCGGTGCTGAATGCACGAGAGGCGAATCCGATGGATTCTTTGATATCAACCTTCTCGAAGCGCACGCCAGTAACCATAGATGCCGTCTCAGACAAAGGATTGTACCGGCTATTCTCTTGGAATGCACCCGCCATAATCTTGCGGATACTGGTTATCGTCCCTGGTTCAAGCACTTCAGCCACATGCACCGTGCTATCAAAGGCTTTCTCTGCAACTGATGCCTGCGGATTGAATACCCGGCCACCGTTTTCCTTGGTGTTGCGGGATATGTCAATCAGGCGTTGCGTGAATATGTCCTCAGATGCAAACGGTTCCATCAGTGTGGTGAACGTATCCCACAGCTTGCTTTGCCAATCGTCCCCGCGAATGAACGCACGGACAGGCTCTTTCATGTAGCTATACGGGTCGGTGTAACCCATGTTGACATACCGGAATCCATTCTTGCCGCGACCCAAGTAAATCACATCCGAGTCTTGCGCCCACGGCGGCATGAACTGCCGAGCGTCTTCGTCGTCATCTCGATCCATACCGTTAATCAGGCGCGAGGCCATACCGGCAACACCGGTGCCAAGTGACGCAATCATAATACCGGCGACACGTTGAGCGCCAATATGGCGCAAGCGCGGGTCTGCCATCTCTGCCTTCGCTAAGGCCATTGTGTGATACGCCGTTCGCACAACTTCAGCAGGGAACGAAACGAACGTACCAACAAGCGGGAACCGCCTAAGCTTTTGAACAGCTTCCGGCACCATAGAATAGGTTGGGTACGTGTTCCTTACAATGTTTGCCGCAATGGCCTCAATCTCTTGCTTAGTAAGGTCGGGCAGTGCATCATGATACCGTGCCACCTCATTCTCGAAGGCGTACACCTTCCAGATGTTATCACCAGCCTGATACATCTTCAGCGCAGGACGACCAATCTTCATGAATGCGCGCTTGGCTTTACCAAACAATGAGCCATCAGCTATTGACTCTGCCCATTCATCTACCGATTCACCGGCGTCGCGCAGCATAGCACGCAGTTCACCGGCTTCCGTGTTCTGGTCTAGCACACCAAGCTCAACCAGATGAAGCACATACTCCTTAGCGGCAGCTTCACCACGATCCAGCAGCGCAGTCTTCGCTGTGACCCATGCCGTGCCCATCTTGCCAATGTTCCAATGTGCGTTTGCGGTGGCAAAGCCGATGTTGCCCGTGATGTTTCTCACTTGAGTCATCACACTGCCCACGGTTTTACCCATCTTGGCGTACCCAAGAACCCTCATGTACAAGCGGCCCAGTTGGCTGTTAATCCCGCCCGGTTCCATTGCGCGACGGAAGGCCCACTCAATTTCTTTAGTGGTGTACAATCCATCAAGCGGAGCCATCGCGGCATTGCCATCCGTAGAGAGGCGCGCAAACATATCAGGTGAAGGAGTCTCAGAAAAAAACCCACCCGGCTTTAGCCCTTCTTCTTTAACTTTTGTCAAGAAGTTGTGGTTGACAATCACGTTTGCCATACGTGCCATACTGCGGGCAAAGTTAATGCGCGGGTCTTTGTACTCTCCCAAGAGGGCGCGTATCTCAGGGGCAATGCCTTCGCGCCGTTTGAAGATAGACAACTCTTTCGCGCCAAGCTTGCCCTGCTTCTTGATTATTGATATCGGGCCTTCCCTCTGTCCGGCCTTGCCCTCATATAGCAGGTTTTTCATGAACCCAATAATGACCTCATCGGCCATGTTTGGGTTCTCGCTCTTCAGGAACGTAAACGCGCGGTTCCAAATAGGCCGAAGGTTAGGATCATTCTGCACGCTCTCAGCCCAATCCGGGTCATCAAATGCGCGGTATGTGCGCGTAAGGTATACGCCAAGATTACCCTCAATAATTGCCGCTATCTCTCCCTTCACCGCACCCTCAGTAATCAGACGTCGGCTGAGAATGTCAATCTCATTGCGCATCTCGGAGACAACAGAACGCATTCCAGCAGGGATAGAGTCCGGTGACCGCTCTCCTGCTAGCACCTTATTGATGTTCTCCATCTCATCAGGGGTCATGCCGTTGCGCCCGTTGAAATAGGTGGCCTTAACGGCATCATCGAACTCAGCCATTAACTGACTCACGCGCGTAAGGATGCGATCCTCTTGACCGTCGCGCCGCAACTTAAGCTCGAAGACAGACTCAGGAAGGTCTCCCTTCGATGTAAGGAACCGTTTGAATGCGCGATGCGCAAGGTTGGCCCCACGTCGAAACGCCTCTGCTAGCACGTCAAGATTGATAGCACCAGTCTTAGGATCGTTCAGGTCAGGCGTTTTCTTGGCGCTGCCCTGTTTGCCGCGATCCTTCTCTGCCTTTGTAGTTTCTGAATTGCTTATACGCCCCTCACGCTTCCATTCGCCTATCTGCTCAGCAAATTGGGACTTCGTAGCATCGCCCCTTGCGACGACATACGCCCACCGACCTGCTGTAATGGCATCTGAGCTTCTAATTCCCGGGACAGCCCTAAACCCTGCTTCACGCAGTAGCTGATCTTCTTTTTGAACATCCTTCGCTTCTTGCGCAGCTTCAACTCGCTGCACCAACGACGCATCAATATCTATCTCAGCTTCTTGTTCTTGGCTGGATAGATTTTCATCTACATCAGGCTCAGGCTCAGAGACTGCCTTCTTATTAACTGGCTCTTCAGGGGCAATCAAATCAGTCTTTTCTTGCAGTAGACGGTCGATTTCCTTTTGATACTTTGGCCGCATCTTGCCGGTCTTTGTGCTCAGGCCGGTTCTTTGTAGCAAATCAATGCGGGCGTTTATCTCCTCTATGCGATTTCTCGTGTCAGCATCCGCCTGACTCAGCTCTCTCTGCTCTATCTTCTCTTTTGTTATTTCACCAGTGGGGTCTATAACTTGCCCGCTTCGAATGGCTTCCTCATATTCCCGATGCGCCTTCTTGTTCTGTTCAAGGCGTTCTAGGTGTCGTTCTTGAGCTGCTTTCTTAGCGCGCTTAGAACTCTTTCCAGAAGGCGATAGCGTGCCGTGGTCGAGAACCTCATCATCAGAAGGGTAACCATTCTCTTTTGCAAACTGAGTGAAGTTTTGTTCCTTTGCGCCTACAACATCATTAGCGGTAACATCTGGCACTGGCGGCGCAGTGGTATCTTTTGGTGCGGGCGCAGACTCAGGAGCGGCCTCTGCTTTCGCTGCGGCCTTAGCGGCAGCAGCTTCTTTTTTCGCCTTTTCCTTTTGCTGAAGCTCGTACTTCTCTGCTTCTTTGGCAGTCCGTTCCAGAGCGGCAATAATATCAGCAGCGGTAGCGGAGCTTTGCGTCTGCTCCCCATCATCAGAGAACATATCCTCTGTCGAGTTGTCTGCCACTGTTTTTGTTTGTTCAATGTAGGCGTCTAGGAAGTTCGAAACGCGGTTCTCGAATTGAAGCTTAAACAGGTGCTTCACAAGGAACGTAACGGCAGGGTGACGCGGCTCTATTAGCAGGTCGCCTTGACCAAGGTACTCTTCGAGAGAGCGCACCTCTCCAGTAGATAGCTTCTTCTTGAAGGACGCCATCTCCTTAATCGCCTCACCTAAGTACGGGGTAAGGTCAAGCTCAGGATTGGTCTCCGCTATCTTCAGCAGTTCGCCACCACGAGCCATGATACCGTTTAACTGTCGCCGCATTCCGTACCGCTCTGCATGCTCCACGATGTCAGCAATAAGGTGCTGGCCCTCTTCAGACTCAGACAGCATAGCGGCAAGAACGCCGCGCTCTACGCGCTTTCTAGCATTCTCATTAAATGACCCGTCAGAGTTGCGCATGTTCTCATCACCGGCGTGCGCATAGAATGCCTTCATAAAGTCGTAATTGCTTGTTGCTAAAGGGTTTCCGTCCTCGCTTGGATTCCAGAGGGCCATGATGCCGGACTCGCGAAAATACTGCGCATCAATCGCGGCAACCTCCGCATCGGTCATCCTCATAATATCAGGCGTGTTTGAGTAGTCCGCAACCTGCTCAAGCGTTGCGTTATCAATCTCTTCAATCTCGCGCACAAGCACCGGGTGCTCAATAGAATCCAGCACATTGACGCGCTCTTTGGTAATCGGGTCTTCTTCTGTATCCAGCCCAAGCTTAACCGCTTCCTCTCTGACTGCTGCTTCGTATTCACTGGCAGTGCCAGACTGGTATGCTTGGCGCAGGGCAATGCTGCGACCGTTGCCGCTTATAACCCAACCACGAGAGTCAACCAGCGGCCCTCCGCTATCGGTCTTTGGGTTGTTGCCAAGAAGCCGCGCATCTGGCGCAGACGCAATCTTTGTAATTTGCTCTCGGCTCGCTTGCGTCAAACGATTGCGCTTCTGCAATCCTTCTTCGTTGTCAGGGTCATAGTCCGGGTTGTCTGATGTGACAAGATCGTCAATGTCCATCAGCTTCCACCGGCCTCGAACGGTAGCACCGCCGCGCGGCGTAACAGCCTCAAATTTGCGGGCCTCTGCCTGTTGCCACCTAATACGGCTCTCCTTGACCTTTCTGCCAATGTCTTTCAGGTTTTCAACGACAATCGTGGTACCAGACGTAAGGTCATCGAACCCGTAGCCGATAACCTTCTCTTCACCACTCCGACTGTCAATAAACGGCCCTATGTATTTAATGTCAGGGATGATTGTGGCAAGCAGTTCACCGGTAAGGGATTCCTGTACAGCCGGGTTGTCTGGTATATGCTCAGGGTCGCCGGGTTGTGTAACAATATCCTTAGACGGCGGCTTAGCATCGACAAACCCCATCTCATCCAAATCTTCAACAGTGGTTGCCACAGAATCGCGCGGCTTTGTGGCCTTTATATCTTCAATAATATTATCTACTTCTTCAACCGCTTCGGCTTTTGCGACTTCAACCACTTCCTGTGTGCTAGCATCTTCAGGGATAAGGCCCGGATGTGTAGCCTTGAACATCTCGACAAAAGCAGACGTGACAAAAGAACGCCTAGACGACGTTTCGCCTTTTTGTTCCGGTGGCACCGGCGCAGGCTCAGCCGCAACTTCTTCTGTTTCAGCAGCAGCGAGCCTTTCCGTGCGACTAGCCTCAATCTGCTTCTTTACCTTTCGGGCCTTAGCGGCGCGATATGCACCACCAAGTTCTTTGCTCTTTGGCGGACCACCTATCAGCCCCCACACAGCCGCAGGCAAAAAGACGCCCGATTCTTCTTTAATGCCTTCCTTGACATCTTCCCAAAAACTAACAACACCCGCGCGGGTTAATGGGTATTTGCCTCCAACAATGGCGTTTGCAACTGGGCTTAATCCGCCCTCTGCTACTTCAGTACCGCCTTCTGTCATGGCATCGAGCACATAGGCCAACGACTGTGCCCACCTGCGGGCTGGCAGAAAATGTTTGAATGGCTTCATGAACGGGATTGCATCAAGAACGGCGGTTCCCGCACCTTCGATACCGGCCTTGGCAAGCGCGGTGTTTGGGTCGTCCCCGTTGTCAATGGCCTGCTCAAAGGCACCGGCGGCCTCTTGTGAACCACCAACTATACCAGCCAACAGCGGCCCACCAACCCATGCGCTCAGTATCGTTGCGCCCATCTGAGGGCCAATCTCTGCTACATCCGTGCTAAGCTTTCGCGCCGCAAGCTGAAAGTCTCCCTTTCTGAAAGCGTCAGAATAGGTTGCCGTCGCCGTCTCAGGGCTTTCCGCGATTAGCGGAGAGTTCGCAATGGCCCCCCACGTTTCATTAGACAGGCGCGTTTGCCCTTCGAGCGGGTTTGGAGCCTGCTGCATCTCATGCAACACTTGAGCCTTCTGCTCATCCGACATGGAAGACATGCCAACACCGCCCATGCCTACGGTGGAAAGCCCACTGCCCAACATTTCCATCATCGGGCCGCCGACGGTATGAGCCAACTGCGCGGCACCTCGGACAACAGCCTTGCCAATTTCTTGCGGTTCAAATAACAATCTTTTTGGCGTCTGCTCTACGGTCTCAGGCTGTTCTTCTGGCGCGGCTTTGTCTTCCGCGTTATACCCGTTAGGGATAGAATCCCAATTTGATTCTATCACGTCCTGCATTTCGTCTTGCGACATATCATCAGGAAACTCGATAGTGGTATTCTTTTCCTTGAGGAAAACCTTGGGCATGCTAGTACCTATTTCTTTTTGTTGGTCTTACTGGTCGGCCTGACGTATACAAGATTCCCGTTCTGACCCGGCGTGAATGCTGCGTTTGTGTTGTTTTCCTTTTCGTATTCACTCAAAATCTTGTCCGTCTTCGAGCGATAGAATTTCAACATCGCTTTCAGCTCTGCGCGCTCATCCTCTTCAATGTCAGCAAACTCATCGTTGAGAAGTGCTTCGATAGAGTTGGCCCGCGACTCGTATATCTCAATCCTCTGAGGCACGGTAAGTGTATTCTTTACCTTGGCGTCTGCCGTTGCTTTGGCTTCTATTGCTGCTTTCTTTGCCTTGGCGTCTGCCGTTGCTTTGGCCTGTGCTGCTGCTTCATTTGCCTTCGCTTGCTTCTCCGGCCCCGGCCCTGCATACGACACCGGCCCAAACCCAAGCAAATCCTCGCTCACCTGTTGCGGGGACGTTTGTTGATACACCTGATACAGGTTGCCATCGGCCCCTTGAATCGTTACAGGGACAAGCGTAGGTGGCCCACCCTGCATATCCTGTATGGTCTTTTGGCCTGAGAGATACGCATTCCGGTTATCTAGAATGGCACCGTCCCTGAGGACAGGGAACATTTCAGCACTCTGCTCTGTGGACTGCTTTATCTGCCCGGTCTGCGCATCAATCTGCCCGGTCTGAGCCTTCGTGCGCGCGATGTCTGCCCACGCTCCACTAACCTGTACCGGGTGCATTGCGTTGTTGCGGTTATTCGCATCGACAATTGCCGTTGTTTGTGCGGCAGTCTGGCGATTTCCAAGTATGGCACTGCTCCTTTGAACAGGGAACAGCGCATTAGCCCGATTGTTACTATCAATTTCGGCTTGTGTGTTTGCCTGAATTCGCGACGTTTCAGCACCATACCGCGCTATCTGGTACGGTATAAGCTTATTCGCACGAGTGTTAGCATCTACCGTGGACGCGGTTTGAGCACCCAATAGGCCAGTGCGCGCAACAATCTGGCTGAATTCCGCAGGGGCAAGAAGTTGCATGCGCTCCATCTGAGCGACAGTAAGGCCAGTTTTGGCCTCCATGAATTCCAGCTCAGCAGGCGTCATCTCTTCAATGCGCTTGGCTTGTGCATTGGTAAGTCCAGCACGCGCCTGATTCACATCCGTCACACCGGTCATCTCAGCAATCTTAACCTGAGCATCGGCAGTGACTTCTGCCATGTCCTTTTCGTGCTCACGGTTGAGCTGTGCTTCAGTCTGGTCGTTTTTCATCTTCTGCTGCATCAGGCGTAACCGGTCAGACCTGTCTTTCTCGGCTTCCTGAGCCTGCTTGACCATCTGGCGGTTAGCTATATTGTCCTGCTGAACAAGCTGAAGTGTCGCCTGCGTTTGCTCAGGAGTCATCCCATAGACACTGGAGCCGCTAATGCTAGGCAACGTGCTAACGTTCTCAGCGTTGCGCGGGTCTGTTTCAAACAGATAGTTTGCAATCTGATTTGCCATAGGCATAACAGACTGGGCAATCCTGTTGGGTGAATTCTCGCGCAACTGCATTACAGAAGCCTGAATCTCTTCATCGGTAGCATCCTGCGGGAACCGGAGAACAGAATTGAATTCCGGTATTACGATGTCCTTCATTCCGCTGTCCATGGTTAAAATCCCCACGAGCTTTGAGGGCTGTACGGCTCAAACGAACCGTCATATCGACGGCGCATTTCAACCGTAGTCCTCTGTTGCGGGTTAAATAAGGGGTCTATTCCGACCCTCATGCCGCCGATGATTGGATTAGCCACCATGTACCCACCAAGGTTCTGCATTGCCATCTGCTTAGCAGTCACAGGCAATGGCTGAGCAACCGACGGCGCGGCAAACTTTGAAACAGAACCGCCGATATCACCAAGAGACGACGGAACCTGAATGCCGGCAACATTTTGCGGCGGTGCTGAAAGCGTTGGCGTAGAGATTGGCGACGTTGCGCCAACCGGCATCCCGTTAACTTGAGTAACAGGAGACGCCTTGAGTCCGGGCATTAGGTTTGGCATAGCCCACGACGCCGCACCGCCAACGCCCCCCATTACGGCATCCGTCAGCATGCCCCTAGCGGTGACATCGCCACCACCAAGCAGCGTGCCCGCCGTGCCACCGACTGTGCTACCCAATGCGCCCATAGCCGCCGTAGCCGCCAAAGACGTTCCGGCAGTAAATGGCGCGAGCGCGATACCGCCAATGGTGCCAAGGGTAGAGCCTATGCTGCCAAACATACCGCCCTTCTTTTTCTTCTCTTCCTCTTCCTTGGCTTTCTTCACGGCCTCGGCTTGGATTGCGCTCTGTGCGCTACCCTTCAGGCTTCGGGCCATAGACGCACCGCCACTGTCCGGCCTGTACATCCCTTCGGCCACACTGGCAAGCATTGCACTAAGTTGATAAAGCTGTTGTTTGTCCATATATTACCTCTTCTCTAAAGAAACAAGGGTAGAGCGCCAAGGAACAGCGATCCCACCGTAGACAGAGCACCTAATGCCTTTTCCCAAGGTTCCTGAGCCGGGATAGCCGCAGTCCCCTGAATAGACCCAAGAAGTTGAGTCCCGTACTTGTACAGACTCAAATCCCATGTGGCATCTTTCAACTCCATTTCCAAATCCATAGCAAGCTGTTCATTTTTAGCTACAATGTGCTGCTTGCTTACTTCAGCCTGAAGCGCGACCGCAGATTGAAATCCCTTGAGCCGCTGCACACCACGCTCAAGTACAGCCGCAGTGAGATTCACCATGTCCGTGCTGCGCTGTTGTCTTGCCTGAAGGTGGAGCTGTGCTTGCAGGTCGCTGATAGCATTCGCGCGCCCCTGCTCAAGCAAGGCAATCGCGACGCCAAACTGAGAAGTCATCACAGCACCAAGGTCAAACATGCCCGCCGTGAGCCTAGAAACAGCCCTCTGATGCTCAAGCAAACCGCGCGCCTCTGCGGCTGCAACTACGGCATCAATCTCCCCTTGGTTGTCTGTCGCTACCTCTTCCAGCTTTCTAGACACAAGGTCAATAGCGTTCTCGATGTCTGCCTCTGGATTGAGAAGAACAACCTCACTAAAGAAATCATCAAGACGCTGCTGAACAAGGTCTAGCTCGCTGTCCGGGTTGTATGCTAGCACGTTGGTGAACGGGTTGCCGCCAACATCGCTTCGAGCGGCCATAATGTCATCCGCGACATTGCAGTAATTGCCGTGGCCAGTCCAGTCTGCATCAACATCTTCACCGGCAAGCCATGCCTTGTGCATCTGTAGTATGTGTTCCGGGTATGACGTAGTAGCATTACCGCCCATGCTAGACCTCCATCTCTATTGCCTGTATACCCGTGGTGAACCCCAGCAGATTAGCCAACTGGATTGCTCGCGGGTTGTCTGTGTATGCAATCACACGGCTGCAACCGTTCTCTTTGGCGTGCTCCATAACTGACCCAAGAGCAGATTTCCACGCTTCCGCAGTCACATACTGAGCCGAATACAGGCTGTAGATAACCAAGCTTCGCCGTTTAAGCCACTTGTCTTCTGCAATTGTCGTTGTCCCCGCCCCTATAAACTTTGGCGGCTTACCTTGCTCAACAGCCAACAACGCCCAACAATCAAGACCGCCTGACATGATTGCTGCCATGATGTTTGTCGGGGTATCGGCATCCACCATGCGCTTTGGAAGTCCAGACACCACCGCAGACAGCACGGCATTCCAGTACATGCTGACATCCTTGGGCGACATCAACCACGCGACAAGCTTATTGGGCTTGTTCTTGTTGTCCCGGCATTCCTTTTGTTCCTCGGACATATCGCCTATCCTCTGCTTGATAGCGCACTTCAATGCGGTCTATTTGCGCGCCAATCTCCTCATTTGCAACAACACCCTGTATCACAACACGCCCATCCGAAAAGCTAACCCTTGGGAAAACAACACCTTCAGGGTTGAACGGCTTAAACGGCCCTCTAGTGAACTGACCCGTGTTCGCATAGTCGTAATCCACTGCGCCGTACAGACTCGTGAGACCATCGCTTCCGAGCTGATACACCGTGATGCGTTTCTTCCCCCTGTCCATCAAGTCAACCGGAGAGCTTACAAGCCTGATGTTCTGGCCTGTTCCTGACTTATGCGTGTAGCCCATCTTCACCCCGGCTGCATCAATCATTGTGGTAGGCATGATTTCCAGCGGGCCACCAAGGGAATTCCCAGTAAACACATAGGCTGCTGAACCGTCCCCTATATAGTAATGGCCCCGAATCGGGTCTCGAACCACACGGACATTAGCCAGCGTAAGGTTTTCAAAATGGTCTCCGTAGTCATAGCGTTCCGAGCGGAAGAACCTATCTTCTAGGTAATACCGCCACAGTGTTCCGACTCCATCAAGGAAGACCAGCTCATCTCCAATGCCATCAACAGCAGCACGGCTGCACAGGTTCAGCGTATTTAACTTTTTGGATTCGTAGTATCCGGTCTGCCGTTCCATGGACACATTGAATATTCCACGTTCACAGAACACTAGCAAGTCATTTCCAAACGGCATCATACGATGAATAGCACCGCTTACAGGCAGTTGCATCATACCAATTTTTTTCTTTTCAATCGAGTCAATTAGCAGTTCTTCTACCTTGTCAAAGGCAGAATATCCAAACGCGCCAATCATCGTGAGAAACACATAGAACGGCATATCATCGGAGCCGCCGTTTGGCTCGCTCCAAAAAACCCAATTCCCTTCGGCAAACGGGTTTGTGTCCTCGCTCACAAAGAGCGATTCGGGCGCGGTCTTTCTCCACGCTTCCTTGACCCGGTTGAAGCGTGTGCCGTTGAACCAGAAGTTATACATAGACTTCCCGCCATCAAGCCCTGCGATGAATAAGCGGTCGTCGTGCTTTGTGATAGCCGACACATTTGGAGATGCTTTATCTCCAATGCCATAACGAAGAATATAATCATCATACAGATACGGAAGCTTGAACCACGTTCCACCACCCCCATTGTTCAAAAACCAGCACTCTCCGAATGCGCTCAGCATGGACTGCTTATACAGACCAGCGATTGCAGGCTCAGACACGGCGGCGTCATACGAATACCTGCGCTCAGGCTCGGTTGCCGTCCAGCCTACAGGGTCAACCTCATAGATAGCCGTCTTATCCCTAAGCAGTGTAACGGCTTCAGACTGAACAAGCTGAGGCCAAGGCCATTCTCCGCTCAGAGTAAGCCCTTCGATTGGAAACTGAATTTGTTCAGGCGTGCGTGCCACATTGCCCCACGGGATAAGATTCTTCATCTCATCAAAGAACGGGGCGTTTCTACCAACGCCACGCGGACGCAGCCCGCCTTGTAAAGCCTTGTCTAGCAGGAAGTTATACTCACGCATCAATCCACTTCCTTATGCTATTACGCCCTTCGCTGCGCATCTCAAGCTCAATTCGCTCAAGGTCGGCCTTGGCTCTGTCTCTATGGGTTAGCACGATACGAAACTCTATGCCACTCACTTTCACACGCGCTATGCCCCTGCTATCAACCGGGACGGAAGTTGTGCGCGACCACGCATCACCCTTGCCAAACCGGTAGTCAACCGCAACCTGCCAACCTACAGCATCTGTGTCTGTGGTTGCTATGCGGACAGTCACGATTTCCCAAACGCCGCGCTCGCCGCCGTCAAACGCTTCAGTAATAACCTCGACCGAATCAGCATCAGACTCGTCAAACCGAATCCCTACGCGCCCGCCCTGAGCGAACGAAACAGATGTGACCATCCATGGCGGTCTACACAGCCCGGTTTCGGTCAACAGGTAGGTATCCGTACCGTCGCTTATCCAGAACTCTTTTTCCGTAGGCTCATACTGGACAACGATATTTTCGCCTAGCATGTCTTCAAAGTATTCTTGATACCCAAGCTTTTCCACAGCCAAATCGGGACGAATGAGCCACAATACGCCAGATTCATCCACAAACACCTGACCTAACTCACCACCACCAGCAGCCCCCCTGCTAGCAGAGCCAAGGTTAACACCAGTCTCAGGAAAAACATGCAACCCAAACGTAGGAACTGGATCAGAGGCGGCGCGCAAGGCCGCAATGCCGTCTTCGCCATAGACAACCACCGTACCGGTGGAATCAAACGGCACCATCTGATGCACATTACCGGCAAACGGCATGGGCCTGAAACCGGCCTCATTGCGTTTAAGCATATCCATCCACATCGTTGACGGATACGACTGGTCATAATCTGTGGTATGGCCAGACTGCGCCGTTGCCAACCCCTCACCACCCATTATGCCGTCACAGAACGGATAGAGAAGGTCGCCTCCGCCGATAGAACTCCACCAGACCCAATTAGAACCCGGCCCATTTGCGTCGTAGTCAATGTAATCCTCGAATGTGCCAGCATTGGACAGGTACGCCTCAATCTCGGTTTGCCACATAGAGCTGTAGTATTTTGTCGGGTTAAATCCCCCGTAGAGTGCTCGCCCTTCCTTCAACACGCATCCCGTCTTAGCGATGCTTTCCTGAGCGACAAATACTTTCCAGTAAGCCATGGGGCCGGGTGTCAGGTACACCACACAAGCCCCGTTGAACAGCATCCATGTCTTATAGAAGTCAGCAAAGTGCCACACACCACCCTTGGGAATAGCTCGCGCATGGTCAGCCGTTGTAAACCCCCACGGTTTATATGTGGTTAGCTGTGCCGCAGTCCAGTCGCCACTACTGGTTTGTGTGACATTGAACACAGAGTTTTCGCCGCACAACAAGGTTTCGTTTTTCCCACAAAACAACTGAGGGAAAGGCCAAACCTTTTCAACGTTAAGTGTGTCAGTGATATAGGAGTTAGCCATAGGTTGACTGATAGGCACAAAAGCCTTCAGCCCGCGCGGTGTAGTTCGAAGGTGCTTGCACGAAACAAGAGCTTGGGTGTTTCGCGGAGCGTCACTGTCTCTCCGCAAACCGGATCGCAACGCCTCATCAATTGTGACCATGCCAGACGACATTACTCTTTGTCTTTCTCTTTCTCTTCCTTGACCGGAATGGTAATAGGCCGGAATAGGAATCCAACGCTAACACCTGTAAGCTCAGTGGTATCAGGAAGATACAACCCGCAACTAATAACGCTGTACTTCTTGACTTCGCTGAATTGCGCAAAGAACAGCGGCGTTGCGCCTTCCGTCAATGGGATTGACGCAATAAGAGAGCCGTCGAAATTCGCCCACACCATAGCCGGTGATGTCACGGTGTCGTGCAGAGTAATCTTCGAGACATACAGCTCTGGCGACAGCAGCAGTGCATCCACTGAAAAGCGATACGAAAACAAGGGGACATTGCCCGATGTTGGCTTGATATCGCCTACCCAGTGGCTAACCGGCGTGGCAACAATAACCTGCTTTTGAAGCTTAGCCTTGGCCTGCTCAACGGTCATCGTCCCCTTGCGACGCGGGATCATCCCTCTCATTTCCGTCATAGCTTACCCTTTCATGACGAATCGGCTAGGAGGGCCGGTCATCTCTTCCTGTACAAAGTCATGGTAGATTTGCCGCAATTCCATCATCAGCGGGATTTCATAGTCCCTGCGACCTTCGGAATTTCGGTGTAAATCAGTCTCCATCTGCATCTTACATGCCCGCAAAAGCACAGCAGGCTCTTCCTGAGTCCAATAGGAAATGTCAGAATCATTCACCAGCTTGATGCTTTGCCATGCAGCAAGCACCTGAAGGGTGAAGCTCGTGCTAGGAACCGGTGCTAGCATGATTCCCTTGAGCGGAAGGTTGCTTACCCCAAAGACAATGTTGTCATAATCAACCATACCGGCAGCTTCAAACGTCTCCGCTGTCTCTGCAATCTGCTCAGGAGCAAGGCTTATCAGGTCGTTTGTCCAGTACTTAGGCGTACCTTCCCATGTCCCGGTAGGCCCATAGACATCAGAAGCATGGGCGCGCAACCACGGACGACGCTTATACTCCAAGCGGGTACGCATTCCGTCTTCGGTTGCGATCCATACCTCTTTCACAAACCGGGCGCGCTGGAAGGTGACAAACTCTTCCCCTTGGCTCACGTACTTGTAGAGCCACGAGAGTGCCTTCTTATAAGGGAAGGCGCGGTCTAGCCACCGCTGAGCATCATTGATGATCCGGTTAGCCCCATTGTCCGACCAGTCGTTACTGCTTGCATCGGTGACAAGAGAGTAATCACCGGTATCGAGCACAAGCATCCTTCGGATATCCAGAAGCGTGCCGGGGATAATCTCAGGGGCCGGTATGTCCGTACCGGTTCCGTACCAGTCGATTACTTCCGGCTCCGGCTCCGGATCCGGATCCGTGTCATGGTCAGGGTCAGGCTCAACCCCGCTACCCAAATAGTTAACAAACGTAGACCCCGCCGCCACAGGCGCGGGAGACTCATTCCCAAGCGAATCCTTAGCGGTGATAGCAAAGTAATATACGCCATCCCCGTCTTCAGGCGTGTACGTAAACGATCCGCTTGCAGTAGACTCCGTAAGTGCAGTCTTTTCCCACGCACCCCCCGGCACCTTGTGCCAGAGATACACAGTGTCTATCGTTGCGCCCACCGCTGTGGCGCATGCTCCAATGAAATCCAACGGAATGGTCGCACCAGTCTCTATATCATTCGAGAACACCCAACCATGTACAGGGAGGTCAGTGTCCTCATAAATCTGACTGTTAATGTCATTGCTGGACAGTGACTGCCATTCAGCCAACGTGTAATGTGTTGGGGTTGTGGTGCGTGACGTAAACATGGATTGCGTATCGTCCGCACAGTAAATCAGATTGTCATCGGAAGTCAGGTAGTCCGCACCGGAAGAAGGGATAGACAGAAACTTCACATTCGGATCGGAAGTTACGAACACATTGCGCTCAAGAACCAAGTCAACATGGTCGCCATAGTTGCTGGCATAGATACCAATCATGCCCTTGGTGCCTGCGACCAGCGAACCGGTGTACTCGAAGGTGTTGTCCACAACCTGAACGTCATTCAAAGGACGGCGCGACCACGTTGGATCAAAGTCAAGACAGAAGAACTGCTTGTTGTTCTGGTCTGTGTCCTGCGTGGTGAACGTGTTGTTGCGGACAATCACATGATCCCACGCGGCAATGGTGGCAAACACTTCAGAGTCTGTGACCGTGTTGTTCTCGAAAACCAGCCATTCGCCAAACTGGTCAGAGTTGGGTGTACTCGGGGCAAAGTTCAGCAGACAGTAATTATACCGGGTTCCGCCACCGTTATGCGCCCCGCTATCCGATACGGGGTCAATCCATCCGGTAAACGTGTTGTTCGATACCCAACAGTTTGACGCGGGATAGTCATCCACGTCACCGCTGATGCGCAAGGCGGTTCTGCCAAACGCCACCCGCGAAAACGTGTTGTTGTCGAACACGCCGGACATGACGTTTGTGCAATACGCAATATGGTTGTTGCTCAGGTCAAAATTCGACCCCGTGATAGCCACCCGGCTTGCGACGCAATAAACCTGTGTCACGACGCTGTTGTAAGCATCACAGTCAACAAGGTAGAGACCAGACATAACGCCGCTGCCAGTAAGGGAGCAGGAATACAACCAGCCTTGCGCAAAGTCATGCGCGTAGACCCGATGGAACAGGAAGTTGAACCCGCCGCCCAGATTGTAGAAGAAGATGGTGGGCGAACCGGCCGTTGGGGTGCAATCAAATTCAAGGTCTTCAAACGTAATGAACGCGGCACCAACGCCAATCCAGTAAAATAGACTGCCACCGCCCGTGCCGGTAGCCTTGATAATCGGCGCGTCGCCCGTACCAGTCGCACCAAACTTATACCCGTACCGGGCAACCCAATGCCCTACGGATACGGAATTGCCCCCGTTGTTCTCGAAATCAAATGTCTGACCGCGCTCGAATAGAATCTGGTCGCCGGGGCCGTATTTGCTAGCAGCAATACCGGCAAATGCTTTCGTCGCGGTCTTCCATGCGCCCGCACCCTTAGATGTGCCTGCGTTGGAGTCATCCCCAAGAGCGGAGTCTACATAGTAGGTCACGCCGTCACGAGCACGCACAACAACCTCAATGGTATCCGTAGCCGTCTCAGGCGTTGCGCCTACAGCGGCCTGCCGCGTAACCGTCAACGTTGCGGTATACGTCCCCGGCGTCTCGTAGACGTGCATCGCGTTGAACCCAGAAAAATGGTCGGAACCGTCCCCAAAATCCCAGTCATACGAGACGATCTCCGCTCGCGGGGTAGAATTGAACCCCTCGAAAAACACCGGCAACGGCGCATAGAAATTGTTTTGCTCTGTGTTCCCGTAAACAGCCAGCTTGCGCTCAGAGAACCACAGCGGTTCACTCAGTGTAATTGTCGCTACAAGAGGGTCACTCATCTATGCAATCTCCACATCCGGGTTGGTAAAGCTGTGCCCATTCTTACTGCGCCACAGGTAGTATGTAACCCCATCTTCAAGAAGAAGCGAGACAACGCCATTGTCATCAGTAAAGCCGTCAGCAATTCGCACGACTCCAGCAGCATCACTCGTTGCTAGCACATAGACGCCCGGTATAGGAGTGCCAGTCCCTTCAGGCGGTTTTGTAACTCGGTATCTGCGTACCACACGACCCGGCTCAGGCTCCGACTCTCCGCTACCAGTAAGCCACGAACCCGCACCGTGGGTTGCGGAAAGCCTAGAGTCAATCTGCTCAACCGTAGGAGCGGAACCGCCACCTTCCCAACTACCGGCCCCATGGGTTGCGGAAAGCCTAGCATCGATATCTTCAATGCTCGGCGCGTCAAGAGACAGTGCGGTCAACGTGCGCGTCGAATTCGCCCAAACGTCAGCTGCACTAATGTCATTCAGCCCTGCTATCGACGCATCCAGATACCCGATATTTGACTCCACTGCATTCGCCGCCGTGGTGGAAGAACTGATTTCCACCGCATCCGATTTCAAATAATCCGTACCTGCAACCATCGCGTCATACACATTCGCGGGTACAACAAGAAAATCTTCCCAACAAGGCAATACACCCGTTGCCTCGAACGCCACCCGCAACGGCCCAAGCGTGCCTGTATCGGTCGTGCTCAACGTCACCGCGTAATAACCATTCGCCACATGCCGCCAGTACCCGTCCCCCGCTGAATTGGCAAGCGATACGTCAGCTTTCGTCACGCCCTTGATTACATCAACGTCTATCCCTGTCGCGTTGTAGGCTACGGATTCTTCAACAGCCTTGAAGTCACCGTCGTCAATCAACGGGCCAATAAGCACATCTGTCTGTGTGCTCTGTTTCAGCACCCTCATATTGCCATCCTCTTTCTACGGTAGTACCACCACGGATTCCCCGCAACGCCCTCCGTGTACTCGACATTCAGAATCGGCGGGTTATAGTTCGGGTTCTCGTAAGAACTGAAATACCGATAGTCATAGTCACGCCAGCCGTTATCGATGTAGTGCCACTCGATTTGAATGGCATTGCCCGTAGTCCACCCATCAACGTCAATAATCTCCTGCACAACCGTCTTGAGTTCAGGGGATGTCCGGTGGGAGCCCATGGGCTCCCAATTGGCATAAGCAGGCCACCACGTCACATTAGCCGTCGTTCGCGGATACTTCGTCGTATTGTTGTACTGCGTGAAGATTGTGAATCGCGGGCAGTCCGCCACCTTTCGCCCCATCAGAGAACCGGAAGGCGTTGTCCCACCGTCATACTCGCCACCAATGGCAACAAGCACCAAAGTAGCCGCGTCGATTGTCGTCCCGGCTGGAATGGCAACGTTTGTGAACCGCATGTATGCGCTGGGGTAGACTACAATGCCATGGACGTACCCCACCATCAATTGGTTATTGGGACTGTAGAGTACCGGTGAGTAATTGCCACTGATATACCCATCATCCCCGCCGTCTGCTACCGGAATCGGGCCAAGCGTGGGGTCAATAGACACGGGGAATTTAGCGCCCTCAAAGTCAGCTATTGAAACGCCAACTACCGCAAACGGACGACCGCCACGGCTCACGATGTCGAGACTAGCCGCAATCTCCTTCCCGTCTGAGTCCCATGCCCGCGCCGGGTGGAGCTTCCAATAGTCCCCCCACGCCAATGACGGTGCTTCCTTGGAAGCTGCGGTAATGAGCGAAACTTCCTGTCCCGAAAAATCTGCGGAAACTCTCTCTGCCGTGACGCCTGCACACGCCGCCGGGGCATTAGCGGTAGAATCCCAAGCCATCGAGAGCACAGCGCACAGCCGCAGCCCCTTGGAATCAATCTTTGGCGTCGGCAACGATTCCGTCTGATGAATCGTAACAACCTTCTGGAACCCCAAATGTGAAACGGTGTAGCCAAAGTCAATCCCCTTCCCGAACACGTCAGGCCATGTTACCGAATTGCCCGACACCACCGGCTTGACATCCGCGCCCGTCGAAAGCGTCTGCGCAGCCCCCGCTGCGTTGCGGTACTCTAACGCAACGGGCGCAATGGTCATTTTCTTTCCGCGATATGTGAACTCTGCCAGCGCACGCACACCAAGGTCTAGGTTTTTCTCAACCACATGCACCTGATAGGTGTTGGATAGGCACCGAATACCGGCAACGTCAGACACCAAAGTACGGTCAATGTCCTTCCATTGCTCCTTACTATCCAGAGGGTCAACCCGGTAATGCACCGGGCCGATAGCAGTGGTAAGACGACGGCGACCGCTACCAAGGTCAAACGTCTTGGATGTCAACGTCCTCTGCGCAATAAGCTCAGTCATCATCTTGCCCCTTGTGTGCTCCTTATAGACCCCCGGCTACCGGGTGGCTGGTAGCCGGGGGTTCGCTGTCAAGGAGAGGAGCAGCCCTCAACAGCGGGATGGGAGACTACGCCGCCGTGTTGGCAACGCCGATGTTCTTGAAAATGCAGAAGGCGTCAGGGTTAACGAACTCGAAGCCAAGCTCCGCGCGCCAACCTTCCTTTTTGCCGTCCACACTCTCAAACCCCGCTTTGTCAACAGACACGTCAGGGAGAAACTTCAGGTCGCGACCGGCCAGAGGACGCATACGCATCAGCTCAGGCTCAAACACTACCATAGACCGCATCCACGCCGGGTGCTGAGTGAACAGCGGAGCCGTCACCAGATTCACCGGGCCGAAGATAGTCGTGAGCGTGTTGATCGTGATCCCAACGTTGGTCTGACGGGTTTCGAGCTTCATGTAGCCCATATCCATGATCATGTCTTGGATGGACTGCATAGCCGAGTGCCCAATCAGAGCGAACTTGCGACCACTGGTCGTGAACCGGAAGGACTTCTCCAGCCCGTACATGAACCAATCCCACGCGCCCGCAAGCCACGACTTACCGGAAATGCCAGCGTGCGTGTCCGATTTGTAGTTGTAGATTACGTTGTCCCCGTAGGTTTCAAGGTAATCGTACAGACCACGGGTATGCCGAACCTGCTTGCCGTCAATGCTGTTGACCTTGTACAGGCCAAGCAACGCCGCCTTCTCCATCCGCTTGCGGATACGGAGCAGACCGGCGCGACGCTGCCGAGTCCAGAAGTCCGGGGTAATCCGCTCAACCTCAGCCAACTTCGTACCGGACGCAGCAATCGCCTCAGCGAAAATCTGCGTCACGTTTTCGTACTCTGTCGGCTCTTCGGTCAACGGCTCAGGAAGCCCGCCGAATTCCGGCTGAGCATCGCCCGTAATCCAGAAGGACAGGTCAGCACCGGCAAGGTCATTGCCCGTGTCTGCTTCCAGAAGGCGAACAGCGGCATAGCTGTTTGCCCCTTCAACGGTAACATTCAGCACATCACACCGAACTCCCTCAAGCGTGGAATCATTGTAGACCGTGAGCGTGTGCCCACGAACAACCTGCTTGATAGACGCTTCCGGGATTTGCAGGTACAGAACGCTTCCATCCACACCCCCCGACGCATAGGCCGAAGAGAAATCGGGATTGGTAAACACATCCGTAACATCACCGGACTGAGAGGAATCACGCTCTTCCCACCAGTGAAATTTGCGGGAAGGCGTCGTCTCTGTGCTCATTTCGTTCATGAGCGCAGTGAGAGGAGCGACGCCAGCAGGCACCGTGCGGAACACCTGCTTGCGCCACTCTTCTGGCTGGGTATTCTGGTTCACATCGATAACGCCGATGTTCCCCCGAATGAAATTAGGCTCGGCCATATTCATCTCCATTCTGAGTGCTAGCACTCGACATTGTTCACTTACGCAGGAAGAAGCAGATACCGGATTACCGCATAACCGGCAATACCGGCAGTCGCGCCAGTAGCCTTTGAGCCCGTCAAATAGGGCTTTGTGCCACCGGACTTATCAACTTTGACCGCAACGGTTGCGCGGAAGATTCCAGCCGCCGTATTGACATCCTGACCGTTAATCAGCGCGTCGTCACTGGTCGTGCCGTTTGCCGCAAGACCGCAGTCAACAGTGCATTCGTCTGTAGATGCCTTGGTAACAACCAAGTCAAAGCCTACAACCAGAACCGAAACCGCTTCAGGGTTCAGCCACTTGAAGAGACCACCAGGCGCATCCACAGCCGTCAGAGGGACCACAGCCGACTTAACGCAGGATTCGTTGATACCAGCCGCAACCGCAGCATCCATGGCGTCGTCAACGGCTACGCCATCAACGGTAGGCCACTGGTCGAAGTCCCACGGTTCACCAGCAACAACGTTAACCCCACGAGTGCGAAGAGCACCCCGCAATCCAGTTGGGAACATACAGACACCCCCTTTCGAAAGGTATGGGGTTGCCCCCTATTAAGCAGTGGTCAATTCAACAATCTGCCGGTAAAGGCGACCGGCAAGGTTCTTCACGAGCACATGATCGCCGGTTGCGGTCATAGGGTCAGAAATGTAGTCGGCGGCAATGCCGTCATCCTGATCCTGAACTCTGACCGTGCCATCAACGTAGCTACCAGCGGCGCGAACTGCGAAAATAAAGTATTCTCTGTTTTCGCCTTCCGCGACTTTCGGCAGATTGATGACATACGAATCCGCCGCAGCTAGCGGTATGATCGCCTTTACAACGGTTTGATGAGGTTCTAGCGTGGTGGCGGCAGTCACCTTGAGCACAGAACCATCACCTGCCCGCTCCAGCGTATCCAGCCGGGGGTCAAGAAGGTTTTGGTTTCCCATGGGTTTTTTCCTCCATGTGTTTGGTTACTAACAAGGGACTCGCGCCACCATGGCCGTTATCCCGTGATGCCAAATTCCTCAAGAAAAGCACTTGTCCGTTGACTCTCTCTGGTCATCTCTTCGAGAATCCCGCCGTCAGAGGCGTTCTTCGGATTACTCTGTCCACGCCGAGCACCTGCGCCGCCCGGAGCGAACTGCCCGCGTTTGTTTCTGGCGTCAATGACCTTGCTACCCTTGGAGCGCGCCGCTTTCTGCGCAATCTCCGTAGCGAACGAAACCCGGTTGCGCGCCGCATCAAGCAATTCCCGCGTAGTACGGTTGGGATTTCCCTGCCGCTCCATGGCAATAGCACGCGCCCACATGCGCGGGGTGTTCTCAAGCTCCGGATGCTCTTTGAGGAAGTTATTGACTTCAACAAAGTTTTCAGCAGCACGCGCCGCAAACGGCATGATTTGAGCAGGCAACCCCTGCATCACGCTTTGCAGCGTTGCAGAAGATGCCGTCTTTGCAATGACTTCGCCATACTTGGCAAGCACATTGCGGAACTTGGCGCAATCCACAATGCCGATGTCCTCAAGCACTTCATCCGGGATTTCAAGGTCAGGAACCTTGAAGTCAGGGATGCCAAACGGGACAAGCCCTTCGGTTTCCTGAGGAACCGGCTTGGGCTGTGCCTGTTCCTTAGCCTGAGCATCATCGGCCTGTTTCTTGGCTTGCTCTGCCTGCTCTTTCAGAACCGGGTCAACAACCCCTTCCTCAGCCGCCTTCATCAGGCGGTCAAAATCAGCGCGCGACAGAATGATTTGGTCGTCTTCGCCGCCAGCTTCAGGCTCGCCGCCTGCATCGGAAGGCTCGTTGTCTACAGGGTCAGGCTCTTGCTCATCCTTATCAACAACAACCTCTTCCTTGACATCCGTGCTAGCATCCATCTCGGCAAACAAATCAGAATCATTCTGAAGTGCGTTAAGCAGTTCGTCATCCGAGAATTCCTGCTGAGTCTCTTCTTTGTTCTCTTTTTCCATTTTTTCCATCTCCAATCTCCTCTTTTTTGTTTCAAAAAAACAGGCTACTCGACGGGCCTGTTCGCTATCTGGCTGAATAAATCGTCAATGTCCTCTTTTTGATTCGCCTTCTCGTTAGCGCCTGCGGGATTGCTCCCTTTGTACTTGATGCGTTCTTGATACGCCCGTATCTGATTCCTCAGTCTAGCCTCAGTGTCAAGCCACGGCGCGGCTGCGCTAATGACTCCCTGAGCAAACCGCCACGTGTCCGTGCTTGTTTGCGGGTGTTCCATGGCTGAATAGGCTGCGTTTATTGAACGCGCCACTCCAAGCTTGAAAACCTTCCATACCGGGTTATTGAAAAACGCATCAAAAGCACTCTCCGTCAGGTCTTCCAGAATGACATCATCCGAATACTGAGCCAGCAATCGCACTCCTTCACGCATATCACTCACCTCATCACTTCCTGCATCGGCGCAAAGTTGCCCGCTTGAACCTGCTGAGCCACCGCTTCATCGGGCTGCACCTGCAAATTGACACCACCACCCTGCTGCACAAACTGATGCACATCCTCAAAGCCAGCTTTGCGCGCCCACTGCAAAAACATACCCGGCACATTCAGACCGGCAAACACCTGCGGAGCGACGCCATCTATTGCCATTGCGGTCTGCATTACCTGAGTCATTGCCTGTAGGTCATCCCCATCCGGACGCCCACCGTCGTACACTTCCACCTCGAAATACGGGTCAAGCTCCCAAGGCTCAACCGCAACCTCATTCATCCCCTGCTGCAACCCATATTCATTTCTAAGGTCTTGTTCGAACCGGCCCATTACAGAAATGCCTACCGGATGATCCATGAATTGCATCGTGTTGTAGGCGCACATCATCGCCATGTCTTGCATAAACTGCGAACTGGTAATCATTGCTATGCGCTTCAACCTAGACAACGCACCAGACTGTGCGGCATGAATACCCCGCGCCGTAGGCCGCTCAGGCATGTTCGACATATCGCCAAGAATAATGTCTTCAGTCCCAAGACAGCGGTTAATCAGGTCGATGAACGCACCGGCATTGGTCAGATGATTCTGCGTAACATCATGCACAGCCAATTGCTTAATGTAGGCGTCCATACTCGTGTTGCCATAAGCAGGCGACTTCAGGCGAATCATCTTCCCCGGCCCCGGATTCATAATGTCATCCTCTTCAACCATGGACGGGTCGAAGATAATCATGTCATTGATTGCCTTGCGCACGTTTGCCGTGTGGCTCGCAACAAGGAAATCAATCGTCTCCTGCATCCCGTATGCGGTAGCAAGATAAGAAACCGGAAGGACATCATACCCGGTCGTATTCGGTGCAAACGCCGCAACTGGCATCATTCCGTGGTAGAAATCCAGCTTGTGCGCCTGAACAACAATATCGCCGCACACAGAGAACAACCACCGCTCAGGGCTATCACTATCTCCTAATCCCCATTCTGAGGGGATTATATTGGTGTACATCGTGATAACGTCACAAGCGTTCTCATAATCGTGGTCAATCGCCTGTTCGCTGCTCGTACCCATCTTGGTTTCGCGGCCCGATTGCTCACGCTCAATCCACCAGTCACGCAATGCACCGCCTTTTGTGGCCTTAATCCGCGCATATTTGACATTGAACAGGTTCGACTCTTCGTCGCTTTCTTCACGAAGCAGGTTCATGATGTTCGTTCGCTTCATGAAACCAACATAATCGGCCCTCTGAATGTCGTTCACTGGCGTGTAGGGGTCAAGAAATGAATTGATAATGTCGATATTCTCAATCTCATTCCCCTCAAACAGCGTCTTTTCCTCGGCGTATCGAAGCGTGTCACCAACTTGCGACCCCGGGAATTCCCCTTGTAGTGCCTCTGCTAGCACGTCATCCAAAACCGCAGACGTGGGTAGCATAGCTTTCCGTTTACGCCACACGGGGGACGCCAGACCAACGCCATACGTCAATCCGTCTCGCCATACGGTGTTGTACCGCAACCCGGCCTTGAACCACCGGCCTTGCGCATCAAGCACCCGCTCCATCTTCGCAGCACCAATCAATGCCCGGTGGCTACCAACCCCACGAAACCTATGAATTGGGTACTGCAAGAACGTACCGGACAGATACGTTAGCATGGTCTCTAGACTCGCAAACAGCATGGGAATCACAATGCGCACAGGCTTGCGGTAGTCTTTTGATTTGACTGCCGCTTCCTCGGTATCTAGAGGCACATAGGCGGTGAGCGATTCATCCAAGCGTTTCCATATAGTTCTGGCGTTACTGGAATCAAGAAACCGCTTACCGGCGCGAGCGCGCTTCACAACCTCATCCACGATTCGCTTATGCAAATCAGACTTTGGATGGAGATTCAGATCATTGGGATATTCATACCCAAAGTCCGCGCTCTCTACAGTCCGGTCTAGCTCTGTTTTCGCTTTTGCCATTAGATTATTGCCCACTCTCTACTACGAATCCGAGACTTCAACGGCGGTTTAACCGGTCGCATCAAATTGTCATAATCACCGCTCTCTTGACCGCCTTCCTGCATACGGCTCATGAAAAACCGCCCGCCCGCCTCAAGAATTTCAGGCACATATCCAGCACAATCCGCAGCATCCCAATATTTTGGGTTTGGATAACTGAGCAATTGCTGCTCAAGCATGCTGTCTTTCAGGCTTACATCGTGGTAAACCCAACCGTGCTGATAATACGGTAGCACCGTGCCAACACGCGCCCGCTTTGCGGCCGCACGACCAGTGCCAAAATCGCCCTGTGGAACACGATGAGCACTCAGCCAAACCAGCTTTATGTTGTTCAGACCGCGCAAACGCCTCTCCGTTTCGAACAGGTGTTTAACCGGGCCTTCTTGCCCTGTCACTTCCACGGCAATGATTCGAGCGTTTGTCTCAACAGCCAAATCAAATGCCCTCTGGACAATTCGAATTGACTCTAGCCGCTCGTTTACCAACTTTCGAAAGTAGATTCGATGAAGTTTACTGTCCATCCCCCACGCCAGCATTGCGGTGTATGCACTTCGCTGATTAGCCGTCTTTGCCGGGTCAACGATAACGAAGTTCTCAACATTCGGATTGCTGTTCAGGCTCATGCTAGCATCGACAAAGTACTTGAACATCTCCCTAGTCCAAGCCGCTTGCTCTGGACTGGAAGGAAGACACATATACTCACGACAGAACGTATCCATCATTCCGTCGCTTGCCGCAGCCGCAGCCTCAGCTCGAACCTGCTCATCGCTAACCAGCTCAGGAACCAGCGAATAGTACTGACCATCTCGGTATTCGCAGAGCGGGTATACAACCGACTTCCACCTTGGCGACTGGAGAATATGCGCCATTAGCGCATCTTCATGCTTCAGGGTATCCTGATAGAAAATTCTCCACGGCGGAGACCATACGGTTCCCTTGGCTCTAAGCCACCGTCCTGTTTTTGGATTGGGTTGTCTTCGAGTATTGACGCACTTTAAAAGCGCGCCGTTAAACCACTTACGAAGCTTAACCCGGTTTTCTTCATTAAGTACTTCCTCATCACTTTCAAGGTCGTCAACGATAATCAGCTCAGGACGAATCAGTTCGCCACCGAGAGACACGTTTTGACCACGAATTCGCTGTCCTGCGCCCTTTGGAACAACCAAGCAAATCGGCTTATTGGTAACAGGGTCTGAGGCAATCCATGTTTCCTGAGAGAACCGAGCATCAACATCGTTGTACGTGCTGGCCTTCAGGCTTCCGAACACATGACGAATACGAAGATTGCCTATAAGCTCGTTCTTAATGTTCTCAGTCTCAGCTACAGCCGCCTTATACGATGCGCCGACCCACATTATATAGCGGATTTCCCGAAAGCAGATACCCTTGATAATCCGGCCCTTGGCCGCAGCCGACTTGCCAAATCCGCGCCACGCATTGAATGCGGTATATGGTTGCGTATCATCGTCAATGAGCCTCCAATGCCCATTGTGCTGCCACGTCATAGGGTCATAGAACCAGTCCGTGAACACCTGACAGAAAAACTTGCTGTCATACTGGCTTCTGGCAAGGATAACGTCTATACCAACGTCGCCATTGGCCGGTATCTCCATGCGGATAAGGTCATCAATATAGTCACGGGCTTCCTGCCACGTTATTCCCTTAACGCGGTCTTCAAAGGGTGCCTGCTCTATGTCAAGAATGGTGTTTATCTCAGCGACCCTTTTGCAGTACCGAAAATCTTCAGCTTCACAGACTTTCCGTTTGCGGCCTTAGCCCGGAATTTCACCGAATACACCGGCCCAATGTAGACATTGATATGCGTTTTTGCGCCCTTTGCAAGCGTTTTAGGGTCTGTGCTAACCAGCGTGCTGAGGTAGGTTGAAGCGGTTGCCCACGCGGCACCAGTGAGATACGCCAACCATTCCGCACCCGGATGAACCTTTAGAGAGATTTCGAAGTCATCTAAGTCATCACCAGACGCTGCGCTGTTGTTCTGAACCTGAATCACAAGGTGCTCGTACTGTCCATTCAAGACAATCTCTTCCCCAACATCCTCAAAGGTCGCACCAACTGCATCATTGGTCAGCTCGAACATTTTGATAGGCGTCTGCATTGTCTCAACTCCCTAGCCAGAAAAGGGGACATGAAGCGTTTCTGCTCCATGCCCCCTAAACTGGCACGTCAGCGGTGAGGTTAGGCTCAATGCGGGGATCAGCCGCGCCGCTGCTATTTTATGAATTCACTGTCTTGAAACTACGGTAATCACAAGCTTCTGATTAGTAGAATTCCCCAGAACGCCACCAAGCATGTCACCAAAAGGGTCGCTTGTTACAGTGATTCCATTTCCGCTATTAACTAACGATTCAACCAACCAATAGCTGTTGACCTTACTATACGTCGATCCTTCAATCTTGATTTTGTCACCAACATCAAGTATAGCAAACGGCTTAGGGCCGTTAGGACCAGATCTGCCATAGAGTCCAGAAGCGTAGATGTGGCCCTTCTCCGCTATGTTTTGATAATCGACCGTGAAGTACTTTGCTTCAGATTCGGGGTTCACCGTTATGACTGGAACAAAGGTGTAATTCAATGCGGCAAGCTCTGTTGCTATCCTGTCCGTGATGTCCTTGGCTGAGTCCAGTATGGCATTGACGCTTGTTTCGATGTCCGCAACAACATCACCATCCGCGACCATCTGATCGCGTTTTCGACTCGCAGACGAAAGAAGAGCCTTAGCATTACCAATCTGATGTGTGATAACGCTAAGCTCTGAAATGAGTTGCTCGATAGTTCTGATATTAGCCAACGCGACCTACCCCCTGCCGATCCGCTTCCCCATCTGATGCAATTCTAGAATATGTGTTGACAGATTGTCAAGCCGTTCAAAGATATCGTTCAACCGAGAGTTCAACTCGATAAACTTCTGGTCAACCTGCTGGTGCATCTTGGTATCTCCATCGCGGTACGCCTGACACGTGCTACTCCTGACATACCCGTTCTGCTGCGATCCAGAATTCTTACTTGGGTACCTAAGAATAAGCGCAGTCACAGAAGAGAAAAAACCAAATACAGCAAGCCCAACCCCAAGTATGCTTTCGGGGTAATCTGCCATTCGTTATTCCTGTTGTTTTTGTTTATTGTATGCCTGCACTCTTGCATCGATATACTTAATTGCCTCAATGATAGCATCTAATCGAGCGTTATATTCTGCATCCGACGCGGCACCCTCGGCTCGTTCAATCTCTAGAGTCTGCTGGCGGAGCAATAGCCGCTCACGCTGCATGTTCAAGTAGACTTCGTAGTACTGAGGAACCGACGTAAGAATGCGAGTAATGACATAATCAAACGTTTCTTTGTCGAATTCTTCACGTTGAATCTCCCGTATTTCGTTGCCATTCAGGTCGGTTGTGATGCGCTCTGTGTTTGTTGAGCAACCAGTTAATGCCAGAATGCCAGCAATAGCCGCCACAAAAATACCAACCCATGTCAAACACACCAAAATCCGCTCAGCGCGCACATCGGTCATCGTGATTCTCCTATGGTTGAACCGTGTTAAATCCCGGCAAATCTGTTCGTTTGCCACACAACTGAAGGAGAATCGGGCCATACAGCCTGAATTGCGCCAGCTCACGCGGGGTAATCGTGCTAGCATTCACGCTAGACGGCAGAATGCCAGCGCGCTTGAAATACCCTGCAATCAACTCTGAGCAGAAAAGCCTGTTGTAGTTCTCCTTCAGCGGGAAGAGGCGGGGAAGGCTTGCCAAACTCCACCCTTTCCTGAACACCTGCCAAAAGTCATAGCTTTTCCCATACATTTCGATTAGATAGTCTTCGAGAACCTTGGGATCATCTTTGACTTTCTGTTTATTTTCTGCTGTCAACGGAGCAACCCACACGCGCCCCTTATAATTCTTAAGCCGCTCAGACAGGTAAGTGAACTGAACCCCAATAACCCAATTCCTGCCAATCCACTGAGACGTTGACTCGATTAACTGCACGCGCCCATCATCATGCGTATTACACACCATGGCTGAATGCGAAGGAATGCCAGCGAACATTCGGACAAGGCGAGACACAACCCCCCGGCCATCAAACAGCACAACGTCACCGTTGCTAATGTGGCCGCGTATTGAATTGTAATTTGTGGTCAAAATATGGTGACTCATCCGATTACATTCCTACGGCAGATTACATTCCTCCAGCCACGCAATTCCATCATCAATCCATGAAGCAGAACCGGATTTTGTCATATTACATTCCTCCAGCAGCCACGCAATTCCATCATCAATCCATGAAGCAGAACCGGATTTTGTCATATTACATTCCTCCAGCAGCCACGCAATTCCATCATCAATCCATGAAGCAGAACCGGATTTTGTCATATTACATTCCTCCAGCAGCCACGCAATTCCATCATCAATCCATGAAGCAGAACCGGATTTTGTCATACCAAGTCATCTTTGCGCCTATCCCAGCAGTCCACATGGACATGACCATCGGCGTAGTCATCTTTGACGTAAGGGAAGATATCCCGGGCAGCGCGGCCCAACATGGCTTGAGAGACCCGACCTCGGAATCCGGCCAGCTCATCCTTTTTGGCTTTGAATGCCTTGATATCCACGGCGATTCCGCCGTATTTTGTGAGGTGCTTCGAGTGACGCGATACAGCACCACCTTCATCAGCCCACCCATACTTTTCCGCGAGCCGCTCATTGTCTCTCTGTGTTCGCGTTGCGTCAGTGATGATGATCCAAATCTCTTCTTTGAAAATATTTGCCAGAGCGTTGCGCAACAACTCCAACCTGAACAGCAACAGCGGGTTAACGATTGCAACACCTTCTTCGTTTGCAAACTCACTCAGCTTGAAATGGCTAGGAGTCCCGTCTTCGAGCATTAAGATGATATCGTTCGGTTTATCGTTAATCTTCATCTTTTGCGCACATCCTATTGTTGGTCACGCCCTCGCGTATTTCCGGCCCACAGTGATCCCAGTTTCCGGCAACCCACGGGAACGCAGAATCATTTCCGTCAATCACTCGTCCTCCCGTACCATTTCGTTGGCGTCACCGATATGGTCGCATTTCACCATAGCCGCTATGACTTGCGCCGCGACTTGCGGCACGATGCTGTTTCCCAGTGCGCTAAGTAAGCTGCGGTGTAGCCCATCAACCAGGCTGAAAGTGTGGTCAGGCGCGCGACGAACTTTTCCGTCTGCGCAAGGCAACCAGACGAAACGTTGCCAGATGTCATTGCGTCCGGTGTCGGCCAGGTCGCCTTGACTTGTTCGCGTAGTTGAAATTCTGATTTGATCCCTTCTGTAAAATTTCGACATCTCGTGCTTGCCGGTCTCGCCTGGTCGGTTGCCCTCGGTGTTCGCCACGTGCCTTCCGACAATCCAGTAGCGTTCGCGCCGGTGCGGGGCATTGACGGCGCAAGCTGGAATACTAAGCACTTCGACTTCGTAGCCTTCAGCTTCCACGTCAGCAAGAATTCGGTCGAACTCCAGGTCTCCGATTCCAGGAGGATTCTCAAAAAGGCACCAAGCGGGCGATGTTTCCCGTAGGACTCGTATAGCCTCCGGCCAGAGCCAGCGGTCATCTGCCTCGCCTCGCTGCTTCCCGGCGCGACTAGCGGGCTGACAGGGAACTCCTGCTGTGAGCAGGAATGGTGCTCTCTCTGCTTGAATTCCGTTTTCGACATACCTGGAATCAAGTCCCTCATTTTTGCACCGCCTGCTTTGTTCGGACGTGTACTGTCTGCGCTCGTTGCGCTTGGCGTCGGCCACACCGTAATGGAATGTTCTGATGTCATCATGTATCGCCACTCCCGGCCATGTCTGCCGTAGGAAGTCCCTGCACCTGCTGTCAATCTCGCAAAACTGCACCGTGCGTATGCCGTTGGCGTGAGCCGCCAACGCAAAGCCGCCGATGCCGCTGAATAGGTCGACGTGCGTCATTCGACGACACTTCCGCACTTCAGGCACACCCTCACCCGCGCATCCCGCTCGGCCCGCGCCTCGGCAAGCTGCTTTTCCAAGGTCACAATTGTTAGCGCGGCGCATTCTGGATCATCCACAACGGCGGGTAATACCTCAGATTCAAGGCGATTTCGTTCCTCAAAGGTTAGATCACTCAACGGGAATGCGCTCTCAAAAGGTCTGGTCATAACTCACCGCCTTCCTTACTGCTTACTGCTTACGCGGGCGTCCTCTGCGCTTGGCCTGCGAATCAGATACCGGAACACTTGCCGTGTTAACACGGCGAACGCATTCGTCAGAGACTTCATCCCTGATGCGAGACACAAGCTTGTACATATCAGGGGAGTTCTTCCGGGAGTATTCGTCCATATACCCACGGATATCCTCAATGCCAATGGGAACCAGCACACACGACGTGGATGCACTAATCTCTTGGTTCGAAGACTTTGCCGACGCCCCAATGCAGATAATCGTCGTCTTCTCCGCAACGGGAATACTCATTACGGTATACTTTACGCCGTTTGCATCGCTGTAGACGGCAATGGCGCGCGGGATACCCGGTACAATGGCGGACATGGTTTCATACAGCTTGTCGTCAGATGACTCTTTTTGGAGCATCTTGAGAGAATCGGCAATCTTGATCATGGTTGTGTCAGGGCCATCTTTCTTTACAACAGGCTCTTCAATGGGTTTTTCCACAACAACCACATCATCAGGGGTGGTATCGGCTTCAGAATCTGCCTGTTCCGCGTCATACTCTACCGGTTCATTCATCATCGTCATACTCCTCTTGGTTCTTTTTTTGGTCAGGGGATGCGTCGGTTGCCACTACGTCAATGACCTCAGCCTTTGGAGCATGAAGACCTAATGACATTCCCCGTTGTCGCAACCGAAGCAAATCATCCCCTGCCACCACCGACACTTGTTCAAACTTCGTAGCCTTAGTCTGCTTGGCGAACATACCCGACGCGCTACGGTCTAGAACCGTCTCAGCGGCCTTAAGCCGTACGTTCGCGCTGTTATCACCCATGATTATTTCTTTGATGGTGTCTACGGCGGTATCGGTAAGCTCATCTAACTTCTCCTTGGTGCGCATCAACCGAGCGTTCTCTGCGTTCCTCAAGCCACGGACATATTCTTGAAACAATGGGTTGGCTTGAATATTGATTATTGTGCTTTGCTTCATGCCCGTGTATTCAGCCAAAAGCGCGGGGAGGATTGTACCCGCAGCCATCATCCGAGCAAGTTCTCTGTGGCTGTCAGGCATTGCATCAAGCTCTGTGTACTGGGGAACGGGCACGGGAAACTCCTCAAACCAACCAACAAACCTTGTGACTAAGTTGTACCATGTGGTGTGCGCGTTGTCAAGTTTCTGATAACTTAATTTCAACCCGGCGCACCAAAATCATACACATACCGGTTACCTAGACTCTAAGACTCTAAGACTCTTAAGAAACTAAGTCTTCCTCTCTAAGATAATCCGGAGTAATTAATATAATATAAGATATATACATGTACGCGCGGATTGTCCTTTTTCAGGACGAAATTGTCCTTTTTCAGTACGGAATTGTCCTGATTAGGACAATCCAGGCGTAAACTGTCCTTTTTTTGTATGCAAAGCAAGTATTGGCAGGTATCGGTTATTTATACACCTGTATATATTCAAAGACCAATGGTTAGACACACCGGAAGGACTGGCATTGTGAGAGAAGATACCGGCATTCTGATAGGGGTATAGGCTCGCTCGATGAATGGGCTTGTTACTGTACTAGCCGCGTAGGTCGAGTTTCAAAAATTGCGGCATTTTTCGAGAGAGGGTGATGCTACATTCCGGCTGGCCGCTCCCCCCCTTCCCCCCCCCTTCTGGAATGCTAGCATGCTAGCACGCTCCACTCTGGTTACCTAACCCATTGCAAAACATAGACTTAGCATGGTAGCACGCATGCTAGCACACGGCAAAACGGCAGGCATGCTGGCATAATCTGCACTTACCTAACCCCTTGCATAACATAGACTTAGCACAGGGTAGCACGGGTGCTAGCACGGGGTAGCACGTTAGCACAGGTGCGGCGCGGTAGCACAGGTGCTGATACGGGGATCCACTGTAGCACAGGGTAGCACGGGGTAGCACGGTAGCATTCTATGCAATGTGGGTTAGCACGGGGTAAACGCTTGAAGCACAAAGGGTTATGCTGGGTAGACCTGGAGGGTAGAGCTGGGTGGCATTGCGTAAGTCTATATTCCCTAACCCTTTATCCTTATTCATAATCATTCTTACAATATGTCAACTAGCATTCCCTATCAAGCTTTTTGAATTTTCGTATTGCGCTTTGTAAGTATGCTTCATTTCTCATGTTACGCAATTTCTGGAGGTACCGCTTACCTTTTTCACTTGTCTTAAGTCGAGTGACTGAAACAGGATGGACACCGAATTGGCTGGCAACTCGGACAATGCTATCACCAGCTGCAATTCGCTTAAGCCATTCCCTGTGTTTGTCTGTCAACTTGATTGGATCGTATTGTCCCATGGTGTTTTGGCTCCTTATTTTCAAACTTTTTTCCAGCACGTAAAACGTCATGCTAGCAAGGGTTATGATAGCAACCGTAGTCCGTTGTGTCAATTAGGTGCCAGGTCGACTTGCATTTCATGCAATCGTGTGGTAAAACCTATATGCGGCGGTGGCCGCACCCGGCATTACGGGTGGCCTTACGGCTGATAGTTTAATTGGGTATGTCTCACATGGTACGGTGTGCTGTCTACCAAGTTCTGGTATCCCTATTGTGGGGAATCAGCTGTACCGAGTCTACCCACCAATCCCCCCTATCTTCTATCCGATTGCATGCCCATGAGTCCCTGATAAAACGCAGGGGCTCATGGGCCTGCAAACGAGTTTAGAAACCAGTCAAGTCAAGTAAGGAGGCAAGTACTACAATGAACTCTGAAGCCGTCACCATTATTGCAAGCGACCGATTGACCCGCTTGAGGGTGAACGCGGGCGTCAACGGGGTGGATCCTGCTAGCACTAGTGTGCCGGATCTGCGTAGGCATTGTCGCGCCGTGTTGGCGGAATTTAACAAAGAGATGCTTACCGCGAACGCGGCAAACAACGTAGTTGCCATGTCTTGGATTGTGAACGCGAATAAGCAGGTATGTACGGATCTTCTTATGCGCGGACGCATTCCGCGTGAGCATGCGCCGCGCGCGATCGAACCGGGTGCTACCGCCCCTGCTACCGCTCCTGGTACCGCCCCTGCTACCGCTCCTGGTACCGCCCCTGGTACCGCCCCTGCTAGTGCCCCTGCTACCGCCCCTGGTAGTGACTCGGAATTCGCGAAGCTGAATGAAGCACTTCGGAATGTATTGCTGTCGAATACCAATCGCGGTGCGGTAGATGAAAATCGGGTGCGTAGCATCGTACGAGACGAATTGAAAGACGCGATCCTTCCCCGCAAGATCGAAGTTACGCGGCGCGAAACCGGATCCACAGTCACGATTGATAGGGCACACGTATTGTTTGAGCTGTGCCTGAAGGGCGTCCAGGCAGGTGCGAACTTGTGTCTTGTAGGTGACGCAGGTGGCGGAAAATCCACAATCGGAGCACAGATCGCGCAATCGATGGGGCTGAAATTTTACGCAAACGCCACCAGCGAAACCACTAGCGCTACCGATTTTTTAGGCTATAACAATGCCATGGGCGAATATGTGCGCACGCCGTTTCGGACCGCGTATGAGCATGGTGGCGTGTTCCTTTTAGATGAAATTGACGCGGGCGGCGCTTCATTGGTAGTTCTGAATTCGGCGCTTGCGAATGACTATTGCATGTTCCCGGATGCCATGGTCAAGCGCAATGCAGATTTCATTCTGATTTCCACCGCCAATACATTCGGACACGGTGGAGACAGAATGTATACGCGAAACCAGCTCGATGGCGCTACGCTTGATCGTCTGTGGACTGTCGCGTTCGATTATGACGAAAGCCTTGAAGCTTCATTGATCGGCGCGACCTGCGAACCAGACGTCATTGATATCGAGCGTGGGGGCATCATGACAGACCCGAATGACTGGTTCAATCGCGTTCGCGCATTGCGTCGTGCGGCGCGCGAATTGCGCGAACGGATACTGATTACGCCGCGCGCCACAATTCAGGGTTGGCGCATGATGCAGGGCGGTATCGGGCGGTATTGGGTCGAGCATGGGCTTATCTGGAAGGGTCGCGACGGGAGCATCATGCGCAAGGTTTGTGAAAAGGCCGGATTGGATGTGGTGGAATAAACAAACAATTGACACGCGGGGGGGGGGTGGATCCCCCCCCCCGCAA
>Ga0209723_1000933_pt1 | contig 49768 bp, 39 predicted proteins | sample BiotimSIPDNA_2_FD_185750 | JGI IMG/M metagenome (GOLD analysis project Ga0209723, IMG submission 185750) | Anaerobic biogas reactor microbial communites from Washington, USA - Biogas_R2 time_0 SIP DNA (SPAdes) (version 2) | ecosystem: Engineered > Bioreactor > Anaerobic > Unclassified | place... | reverse complement strand
GAGAGGAAACTCCCCAACATGGCGATTGTTGCGGCTTGCATGCGAAAGTTGCTGCACATCGTTTATGGTGTTTTGAAGTCTCAGATGCCTTTTGACCCTGAATATGACCGCCAATTCAATTATTCAAATTGACTTTCAAGACGGTATCTACAGATGGCAAAATTATGAGTGTGCGGTGATAAAAAAGCTCGTTATTGCGAGGAGCGCAACGACAAAGCAATCTATGGGGCAAGATACTTGAATTGTCAAAAAGCGAGTCAGGCGTTCCGCAACCAAAGCAACAAGGCGGTGAGCCCGAGACCGTCTTCCATTTCGCCTGTGGCAATCATTGCTTTGATTTCTTCACGGCTGAACCAGCGAATCTCGCTGATCTCGTCCGGGTCAGGCTGCCCAACATGCTCGCCAGCTTTGCAAAAGACAATCTGGAACTGTTTGTTGCTGCTACCTTGTTGGGGATAATAGGAATAGACCAGACGATGATCTGTGGATTCATAACCGGTTTCTTCCCGCACTTCTCTGTGAGCGCATGCCAGAGGGTCTTCTTCAGGGTCAACTCCGCCGGCTGGCACGCTCCAGTTGCAAGTATTGGTGGCATACCGGGGCACGCGGCAGAGCACCACTTGGCCATACTCATTTTCAACCACGACACCAACCGCGGGGCGTGGATATTCCACGTAGTGAAAGCACTCGATAATCGCTCCGTTCGGCTGCCTGACCCGGTCAAGATGAAGGCGCAAATAATCGCTTTCAAAAACCGTTTCGCGATCCAGCCGGACCGGCAAGTCTTTCTCATTGCACATAGTCTCTCGATTCAATGGCTTTTGTTTTACGCAACCAGTTTTTGTATCTCGTTATCGAGTTCATTTAATTCAGACTGTAATTCATCCAAGGTGGCACGGCTGGTCTGCAATTTGTTTTGTTCCTCTTTGACATAAGTGACATAAGGACAAATGTTTTCTTGCAGCCTTTTGACCGCGCTGTCAGCCTCCTTATTGAAGGTGCTCGAAAGGGTCTCTCCCAGAGTGGCTCGCAGTTCTGCCATTTTTGTTTTAAACTCTTCTTTGGCTTGCTTGCGTTTGTAAGGGATCACAAAGAAGCCAAGGACTGCCAGCGTGCCGGCAGTGACAATCCCGGTCACATCCAGCGCTTTGGTGGTCAAGACGGTAGCGACCATCGCTCCCACCCCCAAAGCACCAATGCCAAAGAGAGCAGTCTGAGCCACTGACTCCTGGACGTAATCGCCCAATTGGTCAGCTTCTTGCTTACGGTCGTAGCGATTGACGATCAACTTGATGGTTTGACTGACGCTATCGATCAATTCCTGCCGACGCGCGGACTGCGGAGAGGTGGTCGCTGGCAGTTTGTGTTGACTTTGCGCCTGTCGCCGATCCAGAGCGCCTGCCACCTGGTACCAGGTGTTCAGGTCTTTATCAACCATCCAATCGATCATGCTGCGCACTTTGTTATCGATCGCAACCGAGACATCCCCCTGCACTTCTTCCTGAAATTGCTCTTTGATGCGGTCTGTTTTGGCAAGGTTGAAGATGTTGGTCAGTTTCATGGTACGGTCAAAAAAGTCGTGCCCACGATTTTCAAAATTGATCAGAATGTTTTCCACTTCTGCCAAACGGGGTGGAATTTCAACACGCAAACTCTGATCGTAGCTGGAAATTGTGTTTTCGAGCTCTGATGTGAGGGCAGAATCCTGCTGCATGTCAGCAATTTGCAGGTCAATAGCCTCAGAAGCAGTTCGTTCCAGGTTGAACGCAACGCCCAGAGGATTGCGCAATTTAAGTTCCAGGCGGGCTTTATTGTCCAGTGTTTGGGTAATGAAATGTTCCAATTTCTCAATTCCACTTGATTCACGCAGGCGTGAAGCTTCAGACGAATCAGTAGTATGCTGGGCTAATTGGGCTAATTTTGCGGAGACCAGGAATAGTTCCGGTTTATATCCCAAAATCATCTCAGCGTTGGTGCTGACAAAATCGCGCACCTTCTCAACAGCAACATCATCCTCCAGAATATCGGCTTTATTGACAACCAGGCTGACTTTTTTACCCCAAGTAAGGATTTTTTCGAGGAAAAGACGCTCGCTTTGGGTAAGCGCGCGATCGGCAGAAGTGACAAAGAGCACCAGGTCAGAACGAGGAACGTAATCGCTGGTCAGGCGCTCGTGCTGGCGGTTGATCGCGTTGGTGCCAGGAGAATCGACCATGTTAAGCTCTTTGAGCAAGGGCAGCGGGTGGGTGACGATGGCGAAGCCATCATCCACGATCGTTTGGCTGTATGTCTCTCCCCAACGCAAGAGCGTAACCTGTTCGGTGGTGGGGGTGACACCTTCTTCCAAAACGCGTTCACCCAACAGGGCGTTGATGAGGGCACTTTTACCAGCGTTGAATTCGCCAGCAGCGACGATCAGAAAAAGTTCATCAAGTTGGTCGATTGCGCTGCCTAATTTGCCGATGTCATCGCCAGGCAAGGGGAAGTTGCTCAAAGTGGTAAGCGCGTTGTTTAAACTGCGCTTTTCTTTTTGCAGGAATAACAATTCATCATTAGAAAGAAAGCCTTCACGCATGGTGTGTCCTTCAGGAGCGGAACGATGCTCCCGTTAATGTTCTTATTATACCTTTAGGGAAGGATCGGGCTGTTAAGTTTAGTTGCATTCACCCAGGTAAACAGGGGAATGGTCTTTTTTCAGGTTTTGTAAAATCTTCCTTAGTTCATTTGGATAAAAGTTTTCCTGATCAAGTTGGTCCAACTTTACCCAGGCAACCCCTTTTTGGTGAGGGTCGGGAAAGTAGCCGTTTTTGGGATGATATTCTTTAACTAATTTACATTTGAAAAAGAACTCAACCTGGTGGATTTCGCGATCTTCGTAAGCAAAACCGTGTTTTTCAGAGAAGTACTCGCGAATATGGAGCAATTTGCCAACCACGATTTTTGCACCAATCTCTTCAAAGACCTCGCGTTTGAGGGCTTTGTGCAGAGTCTCGTGAAATTCCTGACCACCTCCGGGTAGGACAGTGTAAGCACTGTTACCATTCTTTTTTCGCAGGACGAGCATTTTGCCATTCTGGATGATGATGGCTTTGACGGAATTGCGCAATTTTCTCTTCTTCATTTCGTTAGGATTTTACCGCAAAAAAGCCCGTTCACTAACTCACAGGCTCGATCTGCTATCTCTGTCATAGAAGCAGAAAAAATGTTGATTGATGTCAGTTGCGTTCTAATTACAGGATAAAGATATTTTTCATCTCGTTGATGACGCGGGTTTTGACCTTTTCACAAATCTCTGCCATGCGGTCATCGGGGGGGAAGAGCAGGTGCTCAGGGATGCCTTCGAAGTCCTTGCCCCAAAAAGAACGGTCATTGGGAATGGAGAATTTTGCAAGCAGGCGGTTGTTGAAATCCAGTTCGGATTTATCGACATAGTCGCGGGTGATGTCCATCGTGCCTGCCAGATAGCCTTCCTGGAAGTAGGGGCGCAATGCCAGCGGGGGGCAGATAGAGAGCAGGCGCACGATCGCAAGGTCATGCTCGCTGTTGTAGGTGATGCGATTGGTGGTGTAAGGCAGTCCAAAAACGGCAACAACCCCGCGCTCTTGCTCATTGTTATATTGGGCGAAGGTGGCTGCTGCCCGCAAGCTATGCGTGAAATCCAGCAGAGGTGTGTCACAGACGCCGTAGTGCTGCAGGATACTCCAGGCAATATAGCTTTTGCGGCGCACGTCCTGGCGACCTTCCAGCTCGGCGGAATCGAAAGCGTCGGCAAGCTGGAGTTCGGCTAATTCGAGCATGTCGAAACGCAAACCTGCCTCATGGGCGGTCAGGACGTCTTTACGGTAGATAGTGGGGTAATAAGTGCTGCTGCCGGCTTTGTTGAGATAGTCACGGTCTTGTCCGCGATAGAAAAGCAAGAAGTCTTTGTTTTGATAGGAAAGGTTGGCAACTTCACGGACGAGTTCAGGGTAAGTTTCTATAGGATAGGGCGCAACCCTCCTGACCACGTCGTTCCCGACGTGTTTTTCCAAGACCGGGGAGAGGGTGGCTGTTATGTTGCGCATAATCAATCCATGCGTATATTTTAACCCATAAATCGGAGAGCGGGGGGTATTTAGTTAAGTTAAAAAGTTCACTTACAGCTATCCATTGATTAAATCTGGTGGAGGGAGCAAGTACTGCTCGCTTCGCTCCCAGCATCATGACTCTCTCTGTATATTGTAGGGTTGAGGCCTGCCTCAACCATTGTTGGCATTTCCGATTGTTTAAAGGAACAGGCGGGCCTGTTCCTTACAATCCTCTTATGGAAGGAGATCAATACTGCTCGCTTCGCTCCCAGTATCATAAACTCCTTTGTACGGCTGGGGCTCGTCTCCAGCCGATGCGTTGGCTTGCACAACTATTGGCGGAGGGAGCAAGCCCCCTCCGTACGACTATGCCTGTGCTCCCAGCATCACAAACTCGTTAGTATGACTGGGGCTCGTCTCCAGCCTATACGTTGACTTGCACGACTAATGGCGGAGGGAGGCAAGTACTGCTCGCTTCGCTCCCAGCATCATGGCCCCCTCGACGCAGTTTGGCTAAATTTTCTATTGATTTTTTGCTATCAGCTATCAGATATCACCTAAGCATTATCCTGGCTGTAGATCAGAACAGAGTATGGACCAATATTGACACTACCGTGGTGAGAGAGACCGTCTGTTTCACCTGCCTGCGCTTGAATATCGGCGCTGTTAGTGTTGGCGAAGGCATCACTATAAATGCTGGCATCGCTGTTGAATCTTAATTTCCACGTTCCTTTCGCAGGAAACCCTATCTGATAGCCCTGCTTAAGATCGTTGGCGAAATTGACAACAACCACCACGTCATCACCTTTGCCGTGTTGATCCCAACGCTGAAAAGCGAGCATCTTGTGCTCCTGGTTGAGGTGAAACACATTCAGATAATGACCACGCAAGCCGCGGGTCTGGTTGTTCCAGTTCCTGCGGCGTCTGATCAGGTCGCGGTAAAGGCGGGTGATGCCGTGGAAATCGTCATTCAACGCCCAATCCAGAGGGACATTGTCGCGAAACCAGTCCCCTTGAAGGAATTCCTGCCCTTGAAAGATCATGGGGATACCCGGAGAGGTAAATACCAAGCCGGCAGCAAGGGTGGAGCGTTTTTGTGCAAACCAACTGGTAGGGTTGCCTGGATCGATCTCCTGCGGAACACGGGCTTTACCATTGGCAACTTCGTCATGGCTTTCACTGTAAATCAAGCGTTTGAAAGCATCGTTGTCATAACTGAAACTGATCGCATTTTTGATGTGGTCCAAAGACCTTTCTTCATCCGAGATTGCTTCCACCATCGCACGGATAGGATGGACAAAAGTAGCATCCCATTGGGCATGAAAACCCATTCCACCTTTGTCGCTGTCGCGTGTGACGAGCTCATTATTCCGCAGATCTTCAGCAATTAAAATCACATTAGAGTGCCTGGAGCGGATTTCAGCATTGATCTCCGACATCAAACTGACGCCTTCTTCAATTGGGTTGCTCTCCTCGCCATCTTTTGTACGGACATAGAGGGTGGAATCTACGCGCAAGCCGTCTGCGTGATATTCTTCCAACCACATTAAGGCATTATCGCGAATAAATTGACGAACTTCAGCGCGACCATAGTCTGGTCGGGTAGCGCCCCAGGGTGTGACCGAGCGGTCATCATTGAAGAAATAGATGCCGCCAAAGTCTCCTTCATGCCAGCCATCGAAACGCCATAAGTCCAGGTCGCTGGGTCCAAAGTGGTTATAAACCACGTCCTGGATAACAGAGAATCCGGCTTTGTGGGCTTCTTTGACAAAGTTTTTGTAAGCGTCTGGTCCGCCATAAATAGTTTCAACGGCGAATAAATTGGCCGGGTTATAACCCCAGGAATAATCCCCAGGGAATTCAGCGATTGGCATGACCTGAATAGCGTTGACCCCTAATTGTTGGAGATGATCAAATTTTTGGATGGCATCCTGAAAGTTTCCCGGTATCCCTGTCTTTACAGATGTAAAAGAACCAATATGCATCTCGTAGATCACTAATTCGTTGTGAGGTGGGAGTTGGTGTTCGTCGCCTTGCCAATCAAAACTGTTTGGATCGTAGACTACACTGTTACCAACCGAGTTGGTCACCTGGCGAGCGTAAGGATCAACACGGAAAAGCCGCTCGCCCTGGTAATGGATCAGGTATTTATACTCCTGACCAGCTTTTGCCCCAGGTATATTAATGTACCAATAGCCGTTGCCTTCATGTTCCAGTGCATGAGAATCTTCCTGCCAGTGATTGAACTCGCCTACAATGTTTACCGCTTCAGCGTGAGGTGCCCAAACGCGAAAGGCAACACCGTCTGTGTGTACTATCGAGCCCATTCCACTGTGTTTTGTTTGTTTTACTTTTTTTGCTTCCATATTCCCTCAATGGTCAATTTATTACTGCGTACTAAGCATGACCATAACAATTAATCATAGTACAGATTAGCCAGGACGATTTCTCAAGATGGGACAAACTGCTGCACGCACAGATTGTTTGGTTTGGCGTCAATGTTTGATGCTAGCTGAATCCATACCCCCTCCAGCCTTTCTTTGAAAGGGAAATTGTGGTGGAGTTTGTATTGTAGGGATGGCCTTCCGTAGTCATTCTATTGGGACGACATGGAAGTGTTTAGACAATTATGATTGTTTACAGTCTTTAGTGCAGACACGGGGGTCTGCCCCTACAAAAGCGACCTCTCCCTCAAACACTAGATGTAGTGGTCACCCCCCGTGGTGACCCGTCACCGTGGGAAAAACGGGGTTGCTTCTGCGATCCGAGAAGGTTTTATTAGAAGATAAAGATTGTAAATAATCAGCCTAAACAACATGTAAGCCATCGTTGTCTTAACACGGGGGTCTGCCCCTACAAAAGCAACCTCTCCCTCAAACACTAGATGTAGTGGTTACCCCCCGTGGTGACCCGTCACCGTGGGAAAAACGGGGTTGCTTCTAAGATCCGAGATGATGTTTTTGGATAATAAAAGTGTAAACAATCAGCCTAAACAATATGTAAGCCATATTTGTCTCAACATGTAAGCCGTCCCCTACACAAAATTACGCCTATACTACCAGATCCCTGTTCCCTGTTCCCTGTTCCCTGTTCCCTGTTACCTGTTACCGATAGCCTTCCGCCTGCAAGTTGAAGAGATGGGCGTAGGACTGGTTGCGTGCCATCAGGTCTTCGTGGCTGCCGAGTTCAATAATACGGCCTTCCGAGAGGACCACGATCCGGTCTGCCATACGCACGGTTGAAAAACGATGGGAGATCAGCACAGCGATGCGCCCTTGCATCAGCTCCCTGAAACGTAAAAAGATCTCATATTCTGCCTGGGCGTCCAGCGCTGAAGTGGGTTCATCGAGGATGAGCACTTCGGCTTTGCGCATAAATGCACGCGAGAGGGCAATTTTTTGCCATTGCCCGCCAGAGAGCTCATGGCCGCGATTCCAACGGCGACCGAGCACCGTATCAAACCCTTCGGGTAGTTCGGAAACAACCTCAGACGCGCCGCCTTTGTCTGCGGCTTCCTCAATACGATTTTGGTTGTCGAGATCTTCGATTTGTCCGAAGCCAATATTCTCCCTGACGCTGAATTGATAGCGCACGAAATCCTGGAAGATGACGCCAAAACGCTGGTGCAAACTTTTCATGTCAAAGTCGCGCAGGTCGGTGCCGTCCAGGGTGATGCGCCCTTCAGTGGGATCATAGAGACGGGTAAGGAGTTTGATCAGGGTGGTTTTGCCGGCTCCGTTCAGACCGACCAGAGCAATGCTTTCTCCAGGTTTGATGAAGAGGTTGATATTTTTCAGGACGTACTTTTCAGAACCAGGATATTTGAAGGAGACATTCTCAAAACGAACGCCTTGTTCAATCGGGGCGGGGGCAATTTTGCCATTTTCAGGAGAAAGCAAGGCCGGTTCGATTTTGAGAAAATCGATCAGGTTATCCAGGTAAAGGTTGTTTTCGTAGAGCCGGTTGAAGTTTTCCAAAAGGGACTGAACGGCACGCTGCGACTGGCGGAAAACGGAGAGAAACATGGTCATGTCTCCCAACGTGATGGCCTGGGTGATGGTGCGAATGATTACCCAGATATAACTGCCATAGTAAGCCAGATTGGAGATCATACCCCAAGCCAGGCTGGCGAAAGTGTTGCGCCGTGCGATCGAGGTATCTTCTTCTAAAAATTGGGTGAAGAGGGTTTCGTAGCGATCTTTCAGAGATGGTCCCAGACCAAACAACTTGATCTCTTTGACCGTCTCATTGTTGGTGAGCAACATTTCGATGTAACTCAACAAACGAGACTCAGGTGCTCGTCGACTGATAGCCCGAAAGGACATTTCCGCGAAGCGGGAATTGGAGAGGAAATTAGGAACTGCAGCCAAAATTACGATCACTGCCAGCCAGGGGCTGAAACCTACCAACAAGGCTACCAATGAAACCAGGGTGATAAGCTGTTGGGCGACCTGGGAGATGGCATTGACGATCGCCAGGGCAGAACTGTCGGCTCGTCGACGGGCGTTTTGCATATCGTCGTAAAAGACCGGGTCTTCATAGAATTGCAGGTCGAGATTGATGGATTTGTCGATAATTAGGGTGTTGACGTGTTTGGTGAGCAAGGAGCGCAAAATGTTGGTGGAAAGACTTTGAAAAGAATGTAATAAAGTGCTGATCAATAAAAGCGCAAATTCGAATACCACAAAGGGAAGCACTAACTCCAGACCATCCTGCATATCCGCACCAAGATCAATGGCGTGAAGGATGCGGTCGACAATCATTTTGCCAACCCAAGATTGGGCTGCTGGCAGCACAGCAATGAGCGGAATCAGCGTAAAGTTGATGATGGTGTTGCGCTTACTGGCTTGCCAGACAAGTTTAAATGCCTGGGGCGTGTTGCGCAGGGCATCACTGGTGTCTTGCCAGGAGGAACTGATTTTTTCTTTCAATGAATTGGTGGATTGCTTTTGTCGAGGAGTGTTTCCAGATTGCATGTGCGGTCCTTTTGTTGTTCTATGGAAGCATTCTACCGCAGGAAGGGGTGCTTAGGGACGGATCGAATAAAATCGTGGCAATCTGACTTTGAATGATGAGGGTACTTCGTGACTGATTTTCTTGCTACTATTGAGACCTTCGGTCAAATCCCGCGCTCGGTCAGGAGACCGGCACGATCAATGAGTTTTGGATGGTGAGGTTACTTCGTGACTGATTATCTTGCTATTGTTGATACCTTCGGTCAAATCCTGTGCTCGGTTTGCCCACTAACGCTTACGGCGTCCGGGTGCTTTGCAAGACCGGCACGATCAAGGAAGGGGGCAGATTGCCAGGTCGCTCTGCTCCTCGCAAAGACGGATTTTTTTGTAGGCCGGATTCCGCTGTTGAATCCGGCTTACGAAACTGTAAGGGACAGCATAGCAGCCGTCCCCTACATGGATAACCCATCATTGTTAAGGCAGGGTTTGGAACCCGTCCGTACAGAGTTTTGAAACCTTTAACTCATCGCCGCGTCGACGATTTCACGCGCTTCGGCCTGAATTTGAGCCAGGTGTTCAGCGCTTTTCAAGCTTTCGGCGTAAATTTTATAAATATCCTCAGTTCCAGAGGGTCGGGCGGCAAACCATCCGTTTTCCGTCGCAACCTTAAGCCCGCCAATGGGGGCGTGGTTGCATTTGGCAGCCGTCAGTTTATCCAGGATGGGGTCACCAGCCATTGTTTCTGCTTTGACCAGGTCGGGCGACAGATCGGAAAGAATAGCTTTCTGTTTGGCTGTGGCGGGCGCTTCTAGGCGCGCATACCAGGAACCACCTAATTCTTCCTCAAGCGCCTGGTAATGCTGACCCGGGTCCTTGCCCGTCACCGCCAGGATCTCGGCAGCCAACAAGTTGAGAATGAAGCCGTCCTTGTCCGTGGTCCAGGTTCTTCCGTTTTTGCGGAGGAAGGATGCGCCGGCGCTCTCTTCTCCGCCAAAGCCGATCTCTCCGCTAAGCAAACCAGGCACAAACCACTTGAAGCCGACCGGCACCTCGCACAATTTGCGACCGATCTTTTTGACAACTTTATCTATGATCGAACTGGAGACCAAAGTTTTGCCGACGGCAGCATCTGCTGACCAGCCAGGTCGATTTTGGAAGAGATACCAGATGGCGACACTGAGATAATGATTGGGATCCAGCAAACCGACACTTGGCGTGACGATACCGTGGCGGTCGAAGTCAACATCATTGCCGAAGGCAATATCAAAATCGTTTTTCATGGCGACCAAGCTTGCCATTGCGTAGGGCGAAGAGCAGTCCATGCGGATCTTGCCGTCTTTGTCGAGGGTCATGAAGGAGAAAGTGGGGTCAACATGCTTGTTGACCACCTCCAGGTTCAGCCCATACATTTCAGCCATCGGCTCCCAAAAGGCGACGCCCGATCCACCCAGGGGATCGACACCGATATGGATTTTCGAGTCTGCGATGGCTTTCATGTCGATCACGTTCTCGAGGTCTTTAAGGTAGGGGGTAATCAGGTCTATTTGGGTAGTGGTTGAGGCTGCCATCGCTTTGTTGAGCGGGATGCGGCGTACCTCTTTCATGCCGTTGGCGATGATCTGGTTGGCGCGGTTTTGAATCCACTTGGTCGTGCCAGTATCGGCTGGACCGCCATTGGGCGGGTTGTATTTGAAACCACCATCTTCGGGAGGGTTATGTGAAGGTGAGATCACCACGCCATCGGCTTGCACATCAGGAAAACTTGAATTGAAGGTCAGAATGGCATGCGAAATGACAGGAGTGGGAGTATAGCGGTGATCCTGGTGGATGCGAATGTCCACACCGTTGCCGGCGAAAACTTCGATAGCGGTGTACAAGGCAGGTTCTGAAAGAGCGTGCGTATCCATCCCCATATAGAGAGGACCGCTGATGCCTTCTCCCCTACGATACTCGACGATTGCCTGCGTAATGGCTGCCACATGGTCATCATTGAAACTGGCTGTCAGTGAACTACCGCGATGCCCGGAGGTGCCAAAAGCAACCTTTTGGGCAGACTCACCTGGTTTGGGGTGAATTGTGTAATAGGCGGAGACAAGGCGGGGAATATTGGCGAGATTTTCGAAAGGGGCGGGCTTGCCGGCGAGAGGATGGATGCTCATGGTGACTCCTGTTCTTTATTATGTTGATATCAGGCTTTGAGAAACCTGTCAAAGTTAACGACAAAACAGAGGTGAAGACGGGTTAATTTTATCACGGCGTAGATGGTCATTATGGACAAACTGACACGATACGAGGTGAATTTTGTGATGTACAGAGTAGGAATCTGTTGATGGCTTAGCCTTACCTCATCCACCACTTCGTGGTCCCCCTTCTCCAAGGAGAAGGTTTTACCTCAGCAACATCAGCCCAAAAGCACCTCAGCCTGCGAACCAGCTGGGGTTTTGGTGACTTCGATGCGGGTAGAGAAATAATCCTTAAGTTCCTCCAGGTGGGTGATGATAAGGATTTTCTGGAAGTCCGGGCGAACGGCTTTGATTGCTTGGATCAGACGTTGGCGTCCCTGGGCGTCCTGGTTGCCAAAACCCTCATCGATGACAAGCGTCTGCAATTTTGCGCCAGCACGGCGAGCAAGCACACGGCTTAGCGCCAAGCGGATGGCGAAATTGATGCGGAAGGCTTCACCGCCAGAGTAGGTTTCATAATCGCGTGAACCAGAACCATCACTGATCAGGATATCAAGCGTTTCCATCAGGTCTTTGCGCTTGTTGTCTTTGTAAGCTCGCTGACTGCTAAAGCGAACGCTCATGCCGTAGTCCGAAAGGCGGGCAAGCAATTCGTTGGCTTGATCTTCCAGTTCAGGCAGGGCTTGCTCAATCAACATGGCGGGGACACCATCTTTGCCAAAGGCAGTTTCGAGTTTGGAATACTGACGCACCATCTCATTCGCGGCTTCCAGATCCTGGCGCAGCCTGGCTTGACGTTCACGCTGGGTTTTAATTGTTGAGAGAGCCTGGTCGATTTCACCAAGTTTGCGGTTGTAGACATCCTGCTCCTCGCGCAGACTGGCAAGCTCTTCTTCCGCTGAACGGCTGTCCTGAGCTTCGGAACGGGCGTGCTCCAGGGCTTGCGATTCTTGTTCATAATGTGATTCAGCTTCTGCGAGATTTTCTTCTTCATGCTTTATCTCGCTGCGCATGGATTCAAGCTCAGCCTGAAGCAAAAGAGAACTGTTTTGAGCGAGTTGGAGCTCCTGCCAGGCTTCTTCAGCAGCGGCTTGCTCCTGGACATGCTGGCGTAACTGATTGTGGGCGTCCTGGTCGTAGGCGAGTGTGGAGACTTTTTGAACAGCTTGGCTCAGTTGCTGACGCAGGTCGGGCAAAAAGTTTTGTTCGTCCCGCTCAGCGGTAGCCTGGAGCAGGCGGGCTGCTTTTCCGGTTTTCCAGGCATTTTCACGTTCCTGCAGAAGATCAAGCCCCTGCTGCAGTAAAGCCTGTTCGTGCTGCAGGTTTAAGCGCTGAACCTCTTGCTGGCGTACTTGTTCAGCCTGGCTTTCCAATTTCATTTTTTCCACATTGACCCGCTCAGTTTCAGCACGGTTGGCGCGGTATTGATCGCCAAGAGGTTTGCCTAAATCGTTGATTTCAGCGATGATCTCCTGGCGGTGCTGTGGGGAAAGATCCTGACCGCACATTGGGCAGACTGAACCGGCGGCGTCTTCCACCTTTCGTTTTCTGGAAGCGAGTTCGTCCATCCTGGCTTTAAGACTGCCATTCTGACTTTCGAGCTCCCCAATTTGCGTGGTAATTGCCTGGATTTGTTCGTTTAATTCCTGGGGATCAGCTAAAACGGCAAAAGCTTCCATTCTTTCAGTCAAATCTTTTAATTTTGCGCGTTTTTGTTCGGAAGCCTTAAGGGCGGTCTGCAGCTCCTGTTCTTCTGCCTGGAGAGTACGGATCTCACGCTCAAGCGATTGCAAGTGGCTTTGAAGTTGGGTTTCCAAGCCAGAGCGCTGGCGTTCGAGCGGCCAAAATTGCTGGGAGAGCTGATCAAGACGCTCCAACTCTTTACGGCTGCTCAAAAGCTGCTTATATGTGCTTTCTATTTGAGTTGCCTGGGCAAGCTTTAGCTGGTATTCCTCAAGCGTGGTTTGTTTTTCGTTTGCCTGCTGCTGCTTGCGCTGCACAGACTGGCGAGAACGATCAAGCTGCAATTTGAGAGATTCGACTTGCTTGGTCTGATTTATAAGCAGTTGAGCTTTGGCGCGCAGGGCGTCCAACTGTGCCTGGCGGCTGCTGACCTTCTCCCGCACCAGTTCCAGATCGCGCTCCAGCAATTCACGGTCATGATGAAGTTGTTCTTCTGTTTCGATTTCCTCCTGGATGGCGGCAATATCCCGCTCAATCAGTTTGGCATCCGTACGTGCCTGGCGGTTCTTTTCGTTGGCGGCTTTGCGGAAGACCTCCCATTGATCCAGCCCAAGGATTGCAGCCAAAATTTCTTTGCGCTCAGAAGGTTTTTTGGTGGCGAAAGAATCGGCCTTGCCCTGCAGGAAAAAAGAAGCATTCACAAAACTTTCATAGTCCAGACGCAGGGTATTGATGATTTTGGCATCGGTTTCGCGCAGTGTGCGTTCAGTCAGGACCTTCCAGCTTTTGTCCTGCGTTTCGGCATCAGATTGCTGAATGAAGAAGTCGACCTGGGTGGTTTTGCCACGGGAGTTGCTGCGGCTGACTCGGTAGACCTGGTTTTCGTATTCAAAATCGAGAGTCACCTCGGCGGTTTTGCTGGCGGTGTTGATGATGGCTTCATTTTGCACCCGGGCTTTGCCATAGAGCGCGTACGTGATGGCATCCAGCAGCGAGGACTTTCCGGCGCCGTTCGATCCAGAGATGCAAGCCAGGTCGAAGCCGCTGAACTCGATCTCAACCGGTTCGCGGTAAGAGGTGAAACCTGCCAGGCGTAATTTAATCGGAATCATCGTCCATCCCTAAAAAGCTATTAAATTCTTTTGTTGACTGCGGTCTGCGCTCGTTCCCCAAAAGGTCGACCCAGAATTGCAGGTCATAACGGCGAGAACGGATCGGAATCGGCATGGGCACACCCCAACCGAGCATCAGCACCTCCTCTTTGGGCTGCAATTTTGCCAGCATACCCCGCAGTCCACCTCTGCCAGGCAAGCCCGAAAGGACGGCATTGATATCATTCTCATCGCCCAGCGAGCCGGAGATGCGTGTGCCTAACTGCGACATGACTTCGTCGTAAATCTGAGAGGGACGCTGGTCAATGATGAGCAGGGTCACATAGTACTTGCGCATTTCGCGCGCGATCGTGCTAAAAATGGTTTGAGACGCCATCTCCCGGTTGAGCAATTTGTGGGCTTCTTCCACTACGACCACCAGCGGACGTGGTTCCTGCCCATTCCCACTGTGAAAATCTTCAGTGGATCGCTCCCAGGTGTCTCGAATTTTTCGGGTTATCAGGTTGGTGACCAGCAGGTAATCAAGCTCGTTGTCATATTTGCCAAAGGAGAGCACGACATGACGTTTGTCCTGAAGACTGGTGATAATGGCGTTAAGTCCACTACTGGCGGGCGCATCGGTAAGATAAGGACGGTTAAAAAGACGATTAAGTTTGCTGCGCAGCGCTTCGGCTGCACCTGGATGGATGCCGGCTTGACGAGCCCAAAAGGCTACGCTGTCCGGAGCAGGTTCTGTTTTCCCATCTTCATTCTCAACAACCGTGCCCACATTCATTTGCATGAATCTGGTAAACCAACTTTCGTGAAATTCGCTTTCCAACTTATCAAGAGTGGTGGCAGTAGTTTCTTTTAGATTGAGAATTTGAGTGAGCTGCAGCACATCCTCAACGGTTATATCACTGTGACTGACTTCAAGGGTGTAATCGGGCTGTTGATTACCAAATTTTGTGCCCGCTCCCAACCCAACCAGGCGAACCTTGTTACTGAATTTGCCTTTCAATCCTACGACGGCATCGCCAGTATCCGAGGAAGTCGAATCGATTCCATATTCGTTATGCATGTCAAAGATAAGGGTAGAAGCATGATCAGCATGGATCAAGCCAGCCAAAATCATGCGTGCAAGGAAGGACTTACCAGAGCCAGTGGTACCAAAAATACCGGAAGAACGTTGAACGAACTTATCGAGGTTTAGACAGACAGGATGATCCTGCTCACGAGTGCTGCCAACCCGGAAAATCTCCTTATTATTTTCTTCTCCGAAAATATCAGCGATATCAGCCCGATCAGCCAGTTTTACCGCTGCGTGGTGATTTGGAATAGTTTTGACTGGCATGGGAGACGGATCTTCAGTATGTTCCCTGCGCCAGGCTGAATAGTCGGGTGAAGCAAGATCGGGACCCTTTTCCTTCATCAGCACAGGCATGACTGCCAGGTTGGTAAAAAGGGTTTGCTCATTGAGGTAATCTGCCAGATGAGGTGCGAAGCGCTGGGAGTTGAGTTGGTTGGCATAATGCTCATCGATAGCAGTCAGTCGCAAATCGGTCACCAGACCGTAAAAACGCCAGTTGTTGCTGTCGATCACGACAAAAGCGCCTTCCTGCACCTCTTGTGGGGGGACTGTCAGTCGGACTTCCAGGTTCGCTTCCAGCCCACCGCCGATTACATAGCCAATAGTGGTGTTTTGAGTAAGTGTTTGGTTTTCCATATTATTCACGCTCCAGGTCAGTCAATACGTCCAACACCGTTGTAAGACGTGGGTAGTCATCCCGTAACAGTGTGATCATTTTCTGGCAGGCTTGTTCGTACCAAGCACTGTCATCGGCAGATTCATGCGCGCTTTTTGCCTGGCGCAAATGAGCGGCGAGCAGTTCTTCCACCGGTTGATCAAGCAAGCGCAGAATATGGCGCAAATACGACTGGTCGTTTAAAGAGGTGAAATGACACAATTCATCCGGGTTACAAAGGTGCAGCTCGTCCAGGCTGAGCGGTGGGCGGGGAGGCAGGCGGTGAGATATGGACCCATTTTGGGCGTATCCGACCGTCAGAACATGGATCTCAACTGGCAAGTTGCGGTTGTAACGGTTATCGGCAGTGTATTCTGTAGGAATACTGACCCCTGATACCAGTTGGCGAACAAGACTATCGTCGTTGATCAGAATATTAGTTATAAGACCGTAAATCTCACTTTGGTCCTCCAGCTTTACTTTGACCAGAGCGCCAAGAGCAGGGGTGTCCAACTCCCGAACGCGACAGCCGGCGACAAAATTGCTGTTCTCTGCCCGCAAGAGCTTGCCAATGGGGATACTTTTTTGTGTTTCGCTCATTTTAGACCTTTCAGGTAGTCTTTATTTGACCGGTAGCCAGTGATTTCACTGCCATCAGGGAATTTTGAAAGCAGCAGGTTTTCAATTTCTTCATACTCGGCTTGCTTCACCACTGCTAATTCGTGCGCGCGGTGGAGCGAGTAAGGGTAGGGATGCGAATCGAGCACCTGCGCATCAGCAAAGAGGGCGGCATGTATAAAACCAACCAAATCTGGTTGCTGCGAGATCCAATAGGGAATTTCGACTCTGGCCAGCCAGGGATGCTCCTTGACTGTGCTGACATTCATATAAAAGAATGCCACCCGCAAGCGGTCCACCGGGTCACCCCGACGTTTGGAGATGATCTCAAATACAGCCGAGCGCTCACCGGGGTTGATGCGATTCCCCAGGAGAATACGGTCGCTCACCCGATATTTTTTTTGTTCAGGCTCAGGATTTCCCGTCACCTCAGCGAAAATAGCGAGCATATTGTGCAGCATGGATGAACCGGGTTTGTCGATGTAGCCTGCGCTCAGGATGCCTACCTGCTGCAAGTGCTGGTCGAGTTGAAAAACTTCTTTTTGGGCTGCCCGGGCTTTTTGACTCGGGATGTCGCTGCGATAAAAGATATCCAGAGGACCATCCGTGACGGTCAGAACTGGTCGGGTGAGCTCCGGGCTGATCTCATCGCGGATCAGGATGCGTTCCCGCAGGTCGCGAACCAGGGCAATGTCATCCTCCGTGGCGAGACTGCCGTCTTCGCGAAGGATCTCAGCATAATCGAGCAGTTCAGAAATCAGTTTGATTTCCGGCGGCTGCCCGCTTCCAAATTTGACGCTTAGGATGCCAATGTTGATCAGTCCAAATTGCAGCGAACGGTGCCGGCTCGGAACAATCTGAGACCCATCTGCTGTGAGGAGAGTGTATTCTTTGGGCAGGGTAGGTGCAGGGAAACTCTCAAGAGGATTTTCTTGTAAAGGTTTGGCAAGGTAAAGGCTGGGTTTGCTGCTTTGCGCAAATTCGATTACCTGTCGTAATCTTTCAGGGTCCGAAGCCGCCTCATCAAACAAATTATTTAGTTGTCTGGCGATTTTTTTGCTTTCAATCAACCAGTTCCGGGCTTGTTCGGCATAACAACTGGCGTTGTTATCAACTGAAGCATAGTTTAGGGGCATGAGACATCCTGATTACTTGAAAAGAACTGCATCATGGGTCAATTATAACTATGAACGGATTCAATTTGGAACTAAACAATTTAATTCAGCGTCTATATGGTGAAGAAAGTTATTCAAGGAGAAAAAATAATGAAAAACAAAACTTTAACTTTAGCTATTCCCGTTTTGTTGCTTGCAACTTTGGTGTTAGGAGCATGTCAATTAGCACCAGCAGCGAATGCACAAAACACGTTAACCCCAGTCCAATCGACAAGCGATCTGCGAACTATTTCCGTTACCGGAACTGGTGAGGTAATTTTGGTCCCGGATATGGCTTACATCAACGTCGGTATTCATACCGAAGCAGAAGACGTGACCTCCGCGGTTTCAGCCAACAACCAGCAGGCTGCCAGTATTACTGAGGCGATTGTAGCGATGGGTGTGGAAGAAAAAGATATTCAAACCTCTAACTTCAATGTCTACTCGATGAACCGCTATGACAACATGTCAAATATTATCGGTACCACCTTCGCAGTCGACAACACCCTCTACATCATCGTACGCGATCTGCCCAAACTGAGCGAAATGTTGGATGCCGCTCTGAGCGCTGGCGCAAACCAGATTTATGGGATCAGTTTTGATATTGCTGATCGCAGTGGCGCTATCGCGAGAGCCCGCGACCTGGCTATCCAGGACGCTGAAGCCAAGGCTAACGCAGTCGCAGAAACCGCCGGTGTTGCATTGGGCAAGATCCATAACATCAGTATCGTCAACACCTCTTATGTTCAACCGCTTGCCGGATACGGTCGCGGCGGCGGTATGGCAGAGGATACCTCAACTGTACCGATTTCGGCCGGTCAGATCGTTGTAACCGCCAATGCAGATTTAGTATACGAATTTGGCGATAAGTAAAAAAGTCCCGTTCTGACTTCCCCTCCGTCAGAACCGGCAGCCCCTGGAATATTCCAGGGGCTTTATTAATTAAAGGAAAGGAAAAGATGGCTGCTCAAAAAAACCCTCTCTTTGGAGAGGGTCCGTGAGCAAAGCGAACGGGGGTGAGGAATAAGTTCTTATACCTCATCCTCAACTTAGCATTTCCCCGTCACTTCCCTACGCTTCTCATTGCGGATCAGGGCAAGGAGAAGGCAAAAATCCAAAGCGTATGCTTACTCATTTATAGCAATATTTTTTGTGCTTAAGTGTGCTGCAGGTTTGATCTTGAGCAGGGCGACAGCTGAAAAGAGGAATAAAAAGCCGTAGAGACCCATCAGGACGATATAGCCAGCTCCGTCTCCAATTGGACCGCCAATGTAACCACCAACTGCGCCGGCACCCGCCCCGGCCAGGTTCGAGATCCCAAGCCAGCGCCCGGCTTCCTTCTGAGGGACCAATTCAGTCCCCAATGCCCAGTTGGCTACGAAAAAGATCCCTGATGCCAAGCCGATCAAAACACCACCTACGTAAATCAGAGGCATGCTGGGGGTCAAAATTACCAGCAGCGTACCGATGGCAGCCAGGATGCCGCTGGCGAAGATCAGCGGTTTCTTGCCAAATTTATCGGTCAGCCAACCGGATGGAAGGGATATGATCAAAATCGAAATACCTACGACCAGCATTAACCGAGAGGTGGGACCGGCAGCGGCGCTGCCCTGGTATTCAGGAAATCTTTCCTGGATGAAATAGAGCACAAAACTGGTGAGATTGTTGGCACCAACCAGGAAGGCAAGCCGATTGACCACCCACCATGTGAAGGATGGTCGTTTTCTGGCTTCTGCACCAAGGCTGATACGGACTGAAAAGATCACGCCCAGAGCAACGGCAATGATCATCCCGACCACCCCAACGATCGCGATCAGAATAGTGGCTTGCTGATCCGGCAGACCCTGTAAGATGGGCAGTAACTTTTTTACACCCCAACCAACTAAAAGGATGATGCCGGTAAAGGCAAGCGTCATCACGACCAGGCGACCAATTGCTGCCCAGTCCATTGGTTCGGCGGGTCCCTTTTGGGGCGTCTCACGCACAAACATGGTCAGAATCACAGCAATGAACATGACGACACTGATGAAGATCAGGGCTCCCCAAACGTTGCCGGCGCTGACCATCTTGCTAACGGTGAAGGCAACGATGATCAAGGGTAAAGGAAGTTCAAAAAAGGCTTTAATAGCTGAATATCTGCCGCGCTGTTCAGAGGGAACGAGATCCGGGATCAGCCCCTGGGCTGCCCCGTGACCGATATTGGATGAGATCATTGAGAAGACAATAATAGCAAAGAGAGCAGTATAACCAGCCATTCCATCCATCGTTCCGGCAATTACACCAACGGTAAGGAATGCAAGTATCTCCAAAATGCCGCTCACCAGGATGAAAGGACGGCGCTTGCCCAGTCGGGAGGTGCTGCGATCAGAAAGTTGACCTGCCAGGGCTTGCACAAGCAAGGCGACCATTAGCGACACCAGGCGGAGATTGCCATAGCTGGTGCCCTTGGTTTCGTCACCAACAAATTGCTGGATCAGGAGGGGAACGATCAGAGGTGTCAGGGTTTGAGAGCGGAGCGTAATTCCAAGATAGATCACGTTCATGCTGATGGCGTCGTACCATTTGAGCGGTTTTTTCACTGCAGCTTCTTCTTCCATAGATACTCCTCCATCAATTCAAACTGAAAAAATTTGGTGTGGTTACAGGCTGAGATCGCGCCTTGGAAAATTATAACAGGCTGGGTGGGTCAACCTCGATTTGCCAGTCTCTCAAAGGCAAGTCTGGCAAAAGGGCTTCAGGGTTTGGTCCGCGCAGGATGATCTGCCAGCGCCAGAGACCGTGCATTCTTGCATAGTACGGCGGCAGAGGTCCAATCATATCGGTTTGATGCATGCCACTTGACTCGATCTGGTCTGAAATGATTGCGGCGAGTTGGCGGGCTTCCTGCTCAGCTTTCGATTGAGAGAGATGACGGTATTCCAGGCGGATAAGGCGATTGAACGGTGGATACCCAAGCATTCTGCGGTATTCCAATTCCTGATCATAGAAACCGCCAAAATCGTGACGCGATGCAGCCTGGATAACGTAATTCTCTGGTTGATAGGTCTGTAAAACTACTTCACCGCCCAGAGGACTGCGGCCAGCACGTCCGCTGACCTGCGTGAGTACCTGGAAGCTGCGTTCAGCAGCGCGGTAATCGGGCAGATTTAAGCCAACTTCGGCTAAAACTATACCGACCAGGGTGACCAGGGGCAGATCGAGCCCTTTTGCCAACATTTGCGTCCCGATCAGAATGTCAGCCCGATGAGCACTAAAATGGGACAAAATCAACTCGTGATCATCCTTGTTTTTGGTGGTGTCGGCATCCCACCGCAACAAACGGGCTTCCGGGAAGCGGTTTTTAACTATTTCTTCCAGTTTTGCGGTTCCCAAACCGAGTTGTCGGATTTGTGTGCTGCCGCAGTTTGGGCACTTGGTGGGCATCTTGCGTGAGTAGCCGCACAGGTGACAGAGCAGACCTTGTTGGCTGCCATGCCAGGTCAGGGGCTGGTCGTCATTCGGGCAGCGCAAACTCTGCCCGCAATGCCGGCAAAAAACGTAGGTGGCTTGCCCACGGCGGTTGAGAAAGAGAATCGCCTGTTGATTTTTGCTCAATACTTTTTCTAGTCTGCTTTCCAGAGAACGGGAAAGTACGCTGCTGTTGCCGCTTGTCAGTTCCTTTCGCATGTCGACAATCTGCACTTTTGGTAAGTCAAAAGTGAGTAGATCGTCTGCTGTGGCGAATTTGGGCAGATCAAATTTCAGGGAAAGTGCCTGGTTAGCCAGTGTTTGGCGGTGGGCAAGGATACGCCTGGGCATCTCGAGCAAGCGCCAATCACCGCGTTGGGCTTTAAAATATTGTTCCACAGCCGGTGTGGCACTGCCAAGTAATAAGTTTGCCTGGCTGATGTTTGCCAGGGCTTCCGCTGTGGGCACTGCTTGGTAAAAAGGCATGCGCTCGCTTTCGTCATAAGAGCTGTTGTCACATTCGTCCACCACAATTAAACCCAACTTTGGTAAGGGTACGAAGAGCGCGCTGCGTGAGCCAATAATGATCTGCAGATCGCCCTGGCGGGCTCGCCGCCAGGTATCATACCGTTCCCCTTCGGATAGTTTGGAGTGATAGAGACCGACCTGGTTTGGAAAGCGTGCCATGAAGCGGCGGACTGTCTGGGGGGTCATCGAGATTTCCGGCACAAGCACCAGGCATTGTTTGCCAGCATCGAGCACAGATTGAACTGCGCGCATATAAATCTCGGTTTTACCTGAACCGGTGACACCGTGGAGCAGCACAGGCCTGGGTTTTGGTTGCTTCCATTCAGCCTGAACTTTCTGCCAGACCTGGCTTTGATCGCTGGTGAGTTCCGGTGCCTCTTCGAGCGTAACCTCAATTTCAGCCAGTGGATCGCGCCAGACTTCTGTCTCGTTAAAATGAATCAACCCGGCATCTGCAAGATAAGAAAGATCGGCGTAATTGGCATCGGTTTCAGCATAGATCCAGGAAAAATCTAACGGAAACGCCTGCCTGGCAAGCAGGTCCAATACTTTTCCTCGCCTGGTTTGCGTGATCGGTGTTTTACCCAAGGTCTCTTTTTCGAGTGTGGGCACAGCCGAAGGTTGAATGGAAAGCGCGGCAGTACGCAAGGTTTTGGCAGCAACACGGGGCGGCGGCAGGATATTGTTGGTATGAACCAAGCCCTGTGAGCGCAGCCAGTCCAGCCCTTTGCGCCAATCCACTTTGGGGATAGCCCGATCGATCTGATTGCCGCGCAAGTCACCACGACTCTTGAGTAATTTAAGCAGGCGCTGTTGGGTTTGGCTGAAAGGCGACAGATCGGACGGCAAGTCAGCCGCAAGGGCAACAGAGATATCTGCCCGGCGTGATAATCCGGTTGGGATCATCAATTGCATGCAAGCACCCAAAGGCGTAAAGTGGTGTTGGGAAAGCCATTGCGCCAAGCTGATTTGTTGCTCAATAAGCAAGGTGTCCGGGGCGAGCAGTTCGATGATCGGTTTTACATCAGGCACTTCAGCTTGCTCCGGTAGTGCCAAAACAACACCCTGGACAATTTGCTTGCCGAAGGGAACGACCACCAGGCTGCCCGGCTGGATCTGACCCTGCAGGTCAGGCGGAATGGAATAATGATAGGTTCTCTCAATCTGACTGAGATTGATGCTGACTTCTGCGAAAGCGCTCATCGAAGCACCTTCGGTTAAGGAGTTACAAAGATAAGATAGTCAGCAGAAAAGACCATTTTGTTGATCTGATCGGCGGGGATATCAATTCCACTACCCAGATAATTTTGCCAAACCACCGCCATGGTAGTCTGCCCGGTCATTTGGTTGAATTCGTTGAAGGCAAAGAAGGGCGAAAAGCGGGCTGCTGAGGCACTGATACGGTCCATGTCCTGGTAGAGTTGGTTCCAACTGTCCCTTTGAAGAATCACCGGATGATCGGCAAGCAAAATGACTTGCTCTGGCAGATTTCTCAGATACTGTTCCAGCTCTGAGAGCCGATAGGTATTGAAAAGTGGTTCGCGTTGACTAGGAGGCAAGGTCCACTCCTGGTGGAGTTTCCAGGGTTCAAAGAGGTCGGTAGCCCGGCGGGAGTGCACGCTGATATAAGTAGAGCCATCGGCAGGTAGATTACGAATCTCGAGGTTGGTGCCATAGAAACCGGTCAGGATCAATTTAACTTCAGAGAAAGTTTCGTTGAATTCATGACGGACACGTAAATAGAAAACCGTCACATCTTTGCCGAGCACTTGAATGGTTTCACTGTGGATACCACGATCCATCAGTTGAAATGAGACCATGCCAGACAGGTTGAGCAAAGTGCCGTTTTCTGCATTTTCTTTGCGGGTCACATAGTAATAAGACCAGTCGACGATCTGGCTGCCGGTAGTGAGAACGGGCAGGTTTGCCAGTCGGGTTGGGATCGGTGTAGGTGTGGATGTGGATGTGGGCGTGGGGACCAGTGTTGGGGTGGGGGTCAGGGTGGGCGTTGGCGTCATGGTAGAGGTGGGAGCCGGCGTAAAGGTATTCGTCGCTGTCGGTTCCAGCGTGTCGGTTGGCGCTTCGGTTGGGAAGGCCGTTGGACGTCCTTCATAAACCGGGGTGCAAGCCCAAAAGCTTGTTGCCAGGATGCCGCAGATTAAAACAAGGATGATCGGACTGGTCAGACGTTTATTGCTGTTCATTTTCACCCTCAGATATGATGGCTGACACGTAGCCGACCACAGAACTAAAATCCTTGCTGACATCACCTGATGTGCTGTAATTGGCGATGCTTACCTGGCTGGCTCCAAGTTTTTTGGCGGTCAGCAGAACCGTGGCAATGGCACCATATCCACAGGCTTCAGCTTTATGGGTCGATTTGAGCGCGTAGAAAATGTTGGGGTCAAAGTTCTGCAGACTGTCAATCAACCTGCCGTCAAGGCGGTTGGCTTGGCTTTGCTGATAGAAATGAGAAAGGTCGCTTGAGGCGATCAATAAAGTTGGTTCGTTGTCCGGGAACGAACCAATCAAAGCAGCCAGTTCTTCCGAAAGTCTTTTTGCCGTTGAAAGAGATTGATCCATCAGCATCAGTGGTATCAGTTGGAAGCCGTCCGGAAGCAGATATTGAAGGAAGGGCAGCTCGATTTCGATCGAGTGTTCTTGATCGTAGCGGATTTTGTTAAGTTGAAGTCCAAATCCTTTTAACCGTGAAACCAGTGTCTGCAGTGAATCGTGATCGACTGGCACCTCACCAAACGGTGTTTGATAGGCGTCATGGGCACTGGTGAGCACATTAGCCTGGTAATACTGATGAGAAGGGGAGATGATGATCACGCAGCTGAACCGCTGACCTTTTATAGCTTTGAGGGCAAAAGCAGCCGTCTGACCGGAATAATACAGCCCTGCATGGGGCAAAACCAAAGCCCTGACTCTCCCGCTAAAAACGGGAGGGTCAGCCTGGTCCAGGAAGGATTCGAGCATCCTGCGCAACTGCATTGGGTCGCCTGGATACCAGCTTCCTGAAATTGGTGAGGGACGAATGTTTTCGCCAGTAGGTTGTTGCATGCCTCTATTTTAACACGGAGGCGCGAGGAGATTTGCTGAACTTAGTTATTGTTCATCAAATCATGATAAAAATCAGCATACTCCCTGAGCAATGCCAATAAGGAATCCAACTCCTCGGCTTTGTGTTTGTTGGAGAAACTGGTAAACACATCCTGGATGTGCTGGGCAATTTCGTCAGTTGCCTTGATACCGATTTCATCCAACACGATCGTCCAAACGCGTTTGTCTTCATCGTGACGGGTTCGGCGGATAAATCTTTTGTCTTCAAGGGCTTTACAAGTCTTGCTCAAATTGCCTGGATTGATATCAAGTTCTTCTGCAAGTTCCGTAAGAGTCGTGCTTTCGCTGGCTTTGATTTGCAGGAGGATCCTGACCTGTTGTTGGGTTAGATCATATTTTTTACAAAATTCGAAGCATAAGCCAAGCCGGCTGCGCTGCAATTCTCTGGTCAAATTCCATAGTTCCCAAATAAAGTCTTCTTTTCTCATCGTTCCTCCAAATATATTTTTTATATTTTAGTTATTTAATAATAATGCTTTTTGACAACAAATGCAAGTATTTATACAATGAATTTGTATGAGGAATTATTTTACTTGAAAAAAGTTGGGCTTTTGGCGCGAATCAATAAGAAACCTGCGGTGCCGGTCATTCCGAGCTCTTTCCTCAAATCGTCATTTGTCAGCTCATAAAACAGACCCTCACCAGGACGTTTCGGGTCATAGAGCAGTTCTTCCCGGATGACAAAACCGTTGCCGTGATTGATATTGGTAACAGAATAAGCACGCCCCTGTTCATCAACCCGGGTTACCACGATCATGTGGTCAAAACCGGTGTAATTGGAGACGCCTTTGAGAACAAATAGATAAAGCCAGTCACCCGGCTGGAGGGGATCGTTGCGCCAGTTGCGCTTGCCAACACTTTCGTAAACCCAAGTGTAGTCATAGTCATCAGGTGGGAAAAACGTACGCTCCAGGATGCGCAATCCATGACATTCCGGGTTATCCGTGCGGGGGCAGAGCAACCACATATTGTGAGGATTGGCATCGGCAGGAAGATAGCCGCCATCGCGCATGATGGCGACTGTCAGCGGACCGCACATATTATCCGGTGATTCGTAAGGACCTTCGGTAAAGTCGATCATGCGGGCAACTTCCAGCGCTTTTTTGGGGGTGTTTGCCAGGTAAGCCAGGCTGGCTTCGTATAACCATATTTCAGCCTGCTCTTTTTTCGTCAGTGTTGGGGTGGGTGAAGGCGGCACAGGCGTGGCTGTGTTGGTTGGTGTGGGAGTAGGCGTGTTTGTGGCAGTTGGGGTGGGAGTGCGCGTTGGCGTGGATGTGAGCGTTGCCGTTGGGGTTGGCGACGGCGTTAAAACGCTGCAAGCGCCAAGAATAAAGAGGGAAAAGGTCAGAATAAGTAGTTTGATCGTCCGTCTCATTGCAAAAAGTCCCAGGGATTGACACGACCGTATTCGTCGTTGCGCAGTTCAAAATGTAGATGCGGGCCAAGCGCCATACCGGTCTCACCGACTGTACCCACCACGTCGCCGCGATAGACTTCCTGACCACAGACCACATCGACAGTGCTCATGTGAGCATAGAGGGATTGCCATCCCTGACCATGATCAACCACTACCATGTTGCCGTAGCCCCAGTCGTTCCAGCCGGCGTAAACCACCACACCGTTATCAACGGTGAAGACCGGGTCGCCGATCTGTCCCCCGATATCAATACCATAATGATTAGCGGATGGAGCGTAATCGTATCCGGAAAGGGTGCGGGAGCTGACTGGCCAGGTAAAATTGAGCGTACCCAGCACGCCGTCATAGCTTTCAGGGCAGGCACCGGGACCAACATTGAGTGCTGTGGCGGGGTCTTCACGGGTAATACGCGGAATGCGCCAGTCGGAATATTGCCCCTTACCACCGGGGATGATCAACATGGTTCCAGGTTCAATATTGGGGTTGGCAAGATCGCCAAGCGATGCCAGCTTGAGGTTATTACCGGAGTAATTGATGATTGTCTCCGGAGTGACCTGGTAGAACTCGGCCACACCATTCAGCCCTTCACCCGCACTCCATATATGAACCGTGCCATCAACCGGCATGATGATCAGTTCCTGCCCCGGGAAAATCATGTGGGGGTCGTCACCGAGATTATAGCGATTGCTCCAAAGCAAAGTTTCAGGCAAGAGACCAAAACGCGCGGCAACAGAAAACAAGGTATCACCCACTTCAACGGTGTAGTTGCTGAGACTGGTGCGATTGCGGACTGGCAGAATGGTGTCAACAGCCGTATCCCGCTGGAGTGCTGCTGTTGTTTGAAGTTCAAGACTCAATGGAGGCAATAAAAGTTGTGATTCAGCCGCCTGCGCAGGGTCGGGGATTTGCAGTTGGGTAACCATGCTCCCGTCAGCGTTGACATAAAAACGCCGTAAAACCCAGATCATTACCAACATAACCAGGATCGTCGCGACTAACCTGACAGCCCGGAACAGCCCATCGGTAAGACCTAACTGGGTAAACCTGGCCCAGAACTTCTCAGCCAATGCTTCGCCGGGAAGGTGGTCAAGCTTATCGGTCGTATCCGGATTTGAAGGATCTTTTCCCTGAACCGGAGAATTATTTTCCATGCTCTGGATAATATCACGAGTTAGAAAAGTTGTTATTCAGACTGTTATGCGGACAGGAGGCATGATAATATTACAAGATGCAAGCCTTGGTAACTTTACTGCCGGAACCGTACTTCCAGATGGTCGAAAAAATCTGGCTGGAACTGGAAACACGTTTTGGCTGTCAGCACGCTTATGCACGCCCAAAACCACATTTCACCTGGCAATATGCAGATTCGTATGACGAAGCTTACACCCAGACCCTGGAAAGACTTTGTTCTGGTCTAAGCCCAATTGAGGTCCAGACTGATATCGTCACCCGTTTTTCGGAATCCGACCCGGTAGTTTTTTTGAGGATCATTCCAAGCCATGAATTGCTTACGCTGCATGGTATTTTATGGGAAGGTTTGCGCCCGTTTTGGGACAAACCCTCTTTACTCTATCAGCCGGTTAACTGGGTGCCGCACATCACGCTTTCAATGAATGAGGATGGATGGTGCAACCCGAGAGCGGCACGCGATTATTTGATCTCAAAGGATCTCCGTTGGACTTTCAAGGTCGACCGACTGACCATGCTCAGCTTGAATGATGACAATACCTGGGACGATAAGAAGGATTTTTTCTTAGGTCCGGATGAATCCGGGCGGGTTTAGCCAACCTACTAATTTTCAAGTTCAGATTGAAGTAAATTGATAAAATTTTCTGGCTCAGTAAAGTCAATTTTAACATTGTCAAGACCCTGCCAGGCAGCGTAGGTTTTAATTGTTTTAGCCAAATCTTTGGCAAGGGCAGTAGTCGCTTTGACTCCGGGCTCCAGAAACAATTTGATCACCTGCAGGTAGCCCTCGTTGCGCCAGGCTTTCGCATCCATCCGCCCAACCAGGCGGCCTTTGTGCAAAATTGGTAAGACGAAATAACCAAATTTTCGTTTTGGAGCGGGGGTGTAACACTCGATGTTGTAATCGAAGTCAAACAACTCTCTCGTTCGGGCACGGTCGCTCACCAGGGGGTCAAAAGGTGAAAGAATGCTGGTATGCGTGGGGTGCAATCTTCCGTTGAGCGCTTCGTTGAGCAGGGCAAGGTTTCCATTGTGAACGTAAAATGGGTTGCCCTTCAGCCCCTCTACTTTAACTTGATGGATCAGACCCTCCTTTTGAAGCACTTTCAGAGCCTGTGCCGTTTCGGTTTTCTTGCTATAAAAATAGTTAGCTGCCCAGCTCAGGTTAGCCACACCAAGCGCTTTGACTGCATTCAGGATCAGCGCCTTGACGGCATTCTCGTACGCGGGAGCCTGGCTATCATCCCATGCGGGCAAAACTCGCTCACGCAGGTCGTAAACACGCTGAAACTTCTCCCTGCGGGAAATCATCAAATCTCCCCGATAGTAGAGGTGTTCCAAAGCCAGTTTTTCGATTTTCCAATTCCACCATTTTCCGCCCGATTGTTTGTTTTCGAAATCGGCTGACCGTACCTCGCCATTTTGATGGATGTGCTCAAGGATCTTTTCGAGCACGTCTGCATTTTGCTCACCCCAATCGCGGATGTTGCTCCAGCCAATGTATTTTTGCATCATGAGCGAACGAAAGAGGGGATAGTCTTCAATCGGCAGGAGGCTGACCCCATGCGAGAAGTATTCAAACAGGCGCCCTTCAGCGTGCAGTTCTTCCAGCCAGGCTGGGTCGTACTTGCCCAGGCGGGACCAGAGGATATGGAGGTGGGCGCGGGCGACCACCGATATGGTATCCAACTGCAGGTTGTGAATTTGCCGGACGGTGGTGAGCAGGTCCTGTTTGACAGCTTTTTTGCGTGGTGTTTTAAGCAGCCCCAATCCAGCCAGCATCACTTGCTGAGCTTGGCTCTTGGACAGGACGGGGATTTCGGACATGGCAATATTGTATCGTAGATATTGATGAAATTATCGATCGATTGCGATCGTCCACGCCCTTGTAGCGAACAGGCACCGTGTTTAGACAAGTATGATTGTTTACACTTAATACAGGGTGATTGTTTACAGTCTTAAGGGCAGACATGGGGATCTGCCCCTACAAAAGCAACCTCTCCCTCAAACACCAGCTGTAGGGGTCACCCTCCGTGGTGACTCATCACCGTGAGAAAAACGGGGGTGCTTCTACGATCCGAGAAGATTTTATTAGAAGATAAAAGTGTAAACAATCAGCCTAAACAACATGTAAGCCATCATTGTCTTAACACACCGACCGTTCCTTAAAAACCAGTTCTGGCTTGCCTTGGTCACCCCTACAAATCTCTCGATCGTGTCGGCGTTGTCGCCGAGCACGAGTTTTGACCGCAGGTCTCCGTTATGGAAAAAATTATCCATATTTCAATGTTCGTGACGTCAGGTTCAAGAATGGAACCTGACCTACGCCTGCTCCACATATAGGTAGACGGTTGTCATGCCTTCTTATCAGTTTGACCATGGCAGGTTACCCCTACAAATTCCTTTTTTTCTCCTCGTTGAACTTATTTTTGATAGTTCCTGATAGTTTCCTTTGGCTAAACTGGAGACTGATAAAACCAAACAGGAGTCATTAATATGGAAGTTCCAAGGTATTGGAGACTTAAAAAACAACGATACGCGCTCCAGGGCGAAGTCTGCCCCAATTGCGCTGCAAAAATTTTTCCACCACGCGACGTCTGCCCGGAATGCGGCGGCGAAGCCAAAACCCCATTCACCTTCAGTGGTCAGGGTGAAGTTTATTCCTACACTCTCATTTCCAATGCGCCAGCCGGATTTGAAGATCAGTCGCCTTATACCGTTGCTATGGTCAAGCTAAATGAAGGTCCGGTTGTGACCGCCCAACTGACTGACCTGGGTGACGAACCAGTGCGAATCGGCATGCCAGTAGAGATGGTCACGCGCAAGATCCGCAACGACGGCGACGAACGCGGCATGATCGTTTATGGTTACAAATTCCGCCCGGTGATGCAGAATTAAAATCAGCTCAGATGTAAATTCGAACCGCCTTCCAGAGATGGAGGGCGGTTTTGGTTTAATGTCTTAATGTATGTGAATATTGAAAACTAAAGTTTGAACACGGATTTGTTCAAGGCAATTTCCGCTGGATTGGGCGGAGATTAAGCTAACTACTTTTTACTGCCGATATATAATTAAGCAGAAGTTGCAACCACTGTCCAACTAACTTACTGACCGATCCTGACAGGGCTGCTTGTTTTGACCACATTGAAAGGTTGTTTGCAGAAGGTGGCTTTTTTACAACTCTGAAAGGGATTTCTAATATGAATAAAGAACGCTTTCGATCCACCTTGCTACCCTTGCTCGTTATTTCTGTCGGTGGAATTTTGGCGCTTGGGATTTGTTATCTAGTCTATGTATTCATCCTTAATTTTATAGAAGTCCAGTTTTTCCCTTCAGAGCCCACTTCGGTATCCGCCTTTTTTATTCGTAGAGCCTTAGCTTTGGGATTCCTGGTTCTCTACTTAGTAATCTATCGCGCCAAAATTTCTGACATCGTCAAAGCCACCATCCTTGTCGGTCCGCTGGGTTTTTTAATTTCAACAGCGATCCTGTCTTTCTATGAAAAGCAGATGTGGCCTATTGCGGTTACTGTTGTTATTGCAGCGATCAGTGCTTTTATGGTTTATAAAAGTAAAAGGTCCTGGTTTTACTATTTTGCAATCGGGATCACTGTTCTGGTTTCCGTTCTTTTAGCCTGGCCGCAGGCTTGATTTTATTTGTGAGCTTTTTTGTAATAAGAATGTTTTGAGATGTTTTGAATCGCACAACCAGGTAGAAGTTGCGCTCAACCGCAAGCATGTATTTCAAAGCGCTGGTTGTTGTGAATCTGGAAGGACTAAAAATGTACAAAGCGAAAGCACTACCCGGAACAGTACAGCACCAGAAAATTCTTGAGGTTATCACTTCCTATTATGAAGATGATCCGCGCGTATTAGCCATCACAGTCTTTGGGTCCCTGGGTCGTGGTAATTGGGATCGCTACTCTGACCTTGATCTGGATGTGGTAATTGCGGATGGAGTAGAAGTTGATGTTGAAGAAGAACTTGCCAATTTGAACAAGGCTCTTGCGGCGATTGATGAACAAATTGCTCTGCTTATCCCCGGCGATGACGATGCGGATGTTGTGTTTAAATCATTGACGGAGCTGTCCATCCGCTACCATCCACTTAGCAGCACCAGTCCCAATGTCGTTGACAGTATGTTGCTATTAATGGGCAAAATTGACCTTGCCACCATCGAAACTGCAGGTATCGCCAACCAAAAATTGAACAATGAACCCCTCAGCAGAGAACTGGATCGGTGTGTTCGCTATGCGCTCGAAACAGATAACGCTGTGCGCAGAGGTTATCTTTGGTCGGCAATTGAGCTTTTGCATTACATGCGCCGTTGCATAATGGCATTGTTTACCTACAGTCATGGCGGAAAGCGCTCTTATCAATTTTTCCAAAAAGAGGCAGCGCAAGAGCTGCAAAGTCGATTGGGAGATACCTTGCCGAAATATGATCTCAAGTCTGCGAAGGAATCGCTTTCACAATTCATGGATATCCTGATAAATGACCTTGATCAGTTAACTGATGGTAAAGTCCAATTAACAGGAGCGCATTCAGAATTGCTTATCGCAATTCGCTCAAGGAAGAATCACCTTGATTTTTGATAACGCCTGAAAATCATTCTGTTTCTCTACTAGAAAACGGTTTTGATTTTGAGAAGCACTGTATCTGCATGCTTTTATTTCACTTGAAGTTTGAGTATAATTTTGGGCACATCCATCCTTTGTTGGTTTAACAACTCATTTTGGATGCTTTCAGATAACTTTAATAAATTATCATTGTTAATTAGAACGAGCAATGTTTTGACAAAACGAATAAAATGTTCGTGAGGACAACTTGAACAGGTATTTTAAAGAATATGAATGGTCAAACATAGCCGCAATGCTGCGCAATCTGAAATCGAGCCCCGAAATCTGTAAAGATGATTTCGAGAATCGCTTGGTTGTGATTACCGGAGCAACTTCCGGGATTGGATATGCAGCTGCGAAAAAATATGCCTCGCACGGCGCAGAAATTTTGAGCATCAACCGAAACGAACAAAAATCAATCGAATTTTGTGAAGACATAAAAGCCCAATACGGCACAAAATGTACTTATTGGATTGCAGACCTCTCGAGCTTATCTGAGGTTCATGCTCTCGGCGAGAAATTAGCCGCAATGGACACAAACATCGATGTGCTCATCCATAACGCTGGTGTCTATAATACAACGAAGACCATCACAGCAGACAACCTGGAAGCGGTTTTTCAGACAAATTACTTGAGCACATTTATCTTGAATCATTACCTCAAGGAAAAGTTCATTAAGCAGAACAGCGGGCGAATCCTGTTTGTCAACTCTGAAGGCCATCGCTTTGCAGCATGGGGTTTGCACCTGGACGATCTTGCCTGGGAAAATCACGCCTACTCAGGCTTAAAAAGTTATGGTGCTGCAAAATTAGCCCAACTACTATCCATGATCAAATTCAATGACTATTTTGCTGACACAGGGGTGACGATAAACGCCATGCACCCTGGCAATGTAAAGACCAACAGTGGACAAAATAATGGACCGATTTACAAGTTTTTCAAGAAGATCTTTGTTGATAAATCGGCGCAGTCTGCTGACATCGCCGCCGAAGCGCTTTATTATTTGGGTGTTTCAAAAGAATTAGACAACATTTCCGGAAAATTTTTTAACCTCACAACCGAAGAAGAACCCGCGCCTCCGGCATTAGACAAAGACGCTGCGGAAAAACTATGGAACTTAAGTTGTGAGTTAGGTGGAGTGAAATGACAAATGATAAATCAAAAGTCGTGATTGTTGGGGCAGGTATGGCAGGCTTGACTGCCGCTGCTTATTTGGTGAGAGAAAACTGCGAGGTCTTACTCCTCGAAAAGAATGACAAGTGCGGTGGATTGTTACAGACATTCCAATCCGGCGATTTTTTCTTTGATTCAGGTCCAAGAGCCTTTGTCAATTCCGGAATCATGAAACCAATTCTAAAAGATTTGGAGATTGAAGGGGAGTTCCTGGAGAACAAAATTTCCCTCGGTGTGGAAGACCAACTTGTTCGGTTTAACTCCATGGATTCGCTGCAAGAATATAAGCAAATGCTTGTCAACCTCTATCCTGAGGGTGTTAATGATATCGAAAAGATCATCCCCATCATTGAAAAGCTTTCGGAATATACCAGAGTCTTATATGAATTTGACAATCCGAATTTCACCTCCAATCTGTTGGCTGATAAGAAATTCGTATTCAAAAAACTGATCCCCTGGACCTTTAAATTCCTTAACGCTCTCAGGCAGTTTAAAAAGTTCAACATGCCCATAGAAGGATTTATGGATCGCTTATCCGACAATCAATCCCTGAAGGATATTGTGATCCAACATTTTTTCAGAAAAACCCCCACCTATTTCGGTTTGGGCTATTTTTATGTTTATCTTGATTATTTCTACCCAAAAGGTGGAACAGCGGCAGTGGTTGACCTTCTGAAAAACAAAGTGCTGGCTGGCGGCGGGGAAATTGCACTGAACAAGCACATCACGGCGGTCAATGCTGCAGAACAGACTGTTACAGACTCTACCGGTGAAAGTTATTCCTATGATCACCTGATCTGGGCGGCAGATTTGAAATCGCTTTATCGGTATTTACACCCGGCAGGACTGGACGCAGAAACCTCTACAAAAATTGAAACAGAAAAACAGGCCATGCTTTCAGCCAAAGGGGCTGAATCGGCCTTTATTTTATTCCTGGCAGCAGACCGACCAACATCTTACTTCCAGGCTAAAGGTGGGGAGCACATGTTCTTCACCCCATCCAGAACAGGGTTAGGTGAAACCAATCGACTGGAGCGTGAAAATCTCGTCAAAGATTTTGATGAGAAAAGCAAAGTCGAAGTCTTCGAATGGTTAGATAAGTATTGCGCTTTGAACACCTATGAAGTTTCAATTCCAGCGCTGCGCGATGCTGCTTTGGCACCTGAAGGAAAAACAGGTTTGATGATCAGCTGTCTTCTGGATTACGACATTGTTGAGAAAATTGAAAAAGCGGGTTGGTACGCTGAATTCAAGGAGTTTCTTGAAAATCGCATCATTTCTATTTTTTCTGAAACAATTTATCCGGATATTGCGAGCGATATCCTTTTCAAGTTTTCCTCTACACCGCTCACGATAAAACAGGTATTCGGGAATTCTGAAGGAGCAATCACCGGCTGGTCGTTCGAAACCGAGGTTCCGGTTGTTAACAAACTGGCAGACATTCCAAAATCGGTCCTGACTCCAATTCCGGGGGTCCTGCAGGCAGGTCAATGGGCTTATTCTCCCGCGGGCGTGCCTATCGCGATGATGACAGGCTGGTACGCCTCACAAAAAATTATGAAAGAATCAAAGCGATCTGGTGACAAGTAAACACAGGCGCCTGACATGACTTTGAATGCAATAACAATCGTAACTATCGCGTTTCTAATCATGGAAGCCTCGAATATCATTACGCTTTACTTTTTTCCGGGCTCAAAATTTGCGAATGGCGTTGGTGTTTTTAAAGCCTGGGAGAAATCAAAACAAGATCCGGAACTTCATGATTTTGTCAGCTACCTGGTCAATTGGGTGGCCGGCACTAAGTTGATAATCATCCTGCTCCTGATCGTCATCCTTCTAACCACTCGCGGGCAGTCTCTGGTCTTTACTGGTATTGCGATGGCTGTTTCGATCGCAAGCTTCTTTTGGAGGCTTTTTCCATTGATTCGAAAAATGGATCGCAATGATCAGATTGAACCCAAAAACTACTCCGCCACTTTAGGTTGGATGATATTATTTTTCATCGCATCCTTCGTGGCGGCTATTGTCATTACACTCGTGACTGCCAAATAATCGGAGCTGGGTCTAGGGGAAAGCAACCTCATATTTTCTAAGGTCCTTCGGATATATAATCCAGGTATACTTTTCTATATTCTTACAAATTTGAATAAGAGTTTGCTTTATGATCCTTGTGTGAGGTGAATATGGAATCAAACAAAAAAACATCCGTTGTTCGCATTGCAATTATGCTGCTGTTGGTATTGGTTATTTTTCCCCTGCTTCCAATGATCATTTCGGGGCGCTGGGACTGGTGGCAAGCCTGGGTGATGTTTGCCCTGTTTGTATTGAGTTTCATCGTCAGTCGGGCGATCGCAGCCAGGAAGACCCCGGATATTCTCAAAGAGCGGGCAGATTATGCCACCCAGAGCAATACGCAAGCATGGGATAAATGGCTCTCTCCCATCATGGCCTTTGGCAGTGTGTTCATCCTGCTGATAGCCGGGTTGGATGAGTTGTTCAATTGGTCTCCTGACCTGCCACTGGGACTGGAATTGGTTGGTCTGGCGCTGGTTGTGGCAGGATATATTTTTGGCTCGTATGCCTTTGTTGAAAACGCCTTCTTTTCCGGGACTGTGCGTCTACAGCCAGAGCGCGGGCAGACCGTCGTTTCCAGCGGACCGTATGCTTGGGTGCGTCACCCGGGTTACTTGGGAAGTCTGATCGCCAGTTTGGGCATGCCCTTGCTGCTCGACTCGCTATGGGCTTTCGTGCCAATGATTATTTTTAGCTTTTTCTTCGTGCTTCGAACTCATCTTGAAGACAGTTTCCTGAAAGAAAACTTGACTGGATATAGCGAATATGTAGATAAAGTTCACTACCGCTTGTTTCCTGGAATATGGTGAAAATTGATCGTGATCGCTCAACTGGCAAAGCCTTCTACGATATAATCCTCAAAGCCGGATAATATTCCGGGTAGTTCTGGAAAACAGCAACGACCAGCTAAAACAATCAATAAAACCCTCCTAATCAGAAAAGGATCACCTATGCCTCGCGTAACCCTCAACCAAACAGCCCCCAATTTTTCTCTGCCTGATTTTTCAGGTAACGATTTCACTCTGGCTGACCTAAAGGGTCAAAAAATTGTGCTGCTGGTGTTTAACCGCACCTTTGCCTGACCATTCTGCCAAAAGCATATGGCGCAGTTGCGTCATGACCACACAGAATTTGTAGCTCGCGACGTTGCGGTCGTAGTCGTCGGTCCCGAAAATGCCCAGGGTTTCGCAGATTACTGGCAAAAAGAAAAGCTGCCCTTCATCGGGCTGCCTGACCCCAAAGCCAGCGTACTGAAGTTGTACGGGCAAGAGGTGAATATTTTTAAATTAGGCCGCATGCCAGCCCAGGTGCTGATCGATAAAGAAGGCATTGCCCGCTTTGTTCACTATGGGCACGATATGAGCGACATCCCCAGCAACCAGGAAATTTTGGCATTGGTAGATGAAATAAACAATTAAGTTTGCTTGAAGCATCCCCATTGAAAAGTGAGATATTTGGAAGGATGAGGAATTATGGATAGGGTTCAGGGGATTGGCGGAATTTTCTTTAAGGCACAAAATCCGGAAGCCTTGCGGCAATGGTACAGCCGGCATTTGGGCATCAAACTGGAAGAATGGGGTGGAGCAGTGATGTTCACCAACGCCGGAGAGAAAAATCCTGGTTATCAAATCTGGTCGATTTTTGATTCAGACACCAAGTATTTTGAGCCAGGCAAAGCAAACTTCATGATCAATTATCGTGTGGATAACCTGAAAGAACTTGTCCAGGTATTAAAGGAAGAAGGCTGCCAGGTGGAGGATTGCATTGAAGAAACTGAACAAGGCAGGTTTGGTTGGGTGGTTGATCCGGAAGGTAATCGAATCGAGCTATGGCAGCCACCAGTTTAGATGCGGACTCTTATCCTTAACCAGGAAAACAACACAACTGAATTTTCAATTTTGTGATATAAAAAATATAATTCTGAAAAGAAAATTTCGGGATCACAATTGTATAGCGAAGATATAGCGACTGGATCTCAGCTATGAGATGACGAGGTGAAGGTTCTATCCCGCGAGGGATATGCTAACCCGGAACGCCGGGGAAAATCGAACAGATCAGCGGAAGCCTTCGGAGCCCCTCACGGGTTCCATTCTTCTTGAAAAAAGCAACTTAAAGCCGGATGGTGACATCCGGGACAAAGCGTTTGCTTGGTGGGCAGATTGACTTAACTATATCAATCTGGATTTCTTACCTATTTAATCAGGAGAAAAATGGACAATCAAGAGTTATTAAAACGTGTCAAGGAGGATAAGGTTTCCTTCATTTCCTACCAATTCACCGACATCAACGGGGTGGTCAAATCGTTGGATGGTCCGGTTACCAGGCTCGAAGAAGTATTGGATGGCGGAATATGGTTTGACGGTTCATCTGTGGAGGGCTTTGCGCGCATCCAGGAGAGTGATATGCACCTGCGAGTTGACCCGGACACATACACTATCCTACCCTGGTCTGATCCGGAATACCGGCGTGCGAGGGTGTTGTGCGATATTTATCGTCCCAATGGACAGCCTTTTGAAGGGGATCCGCGTGGCAGGCTAAAAGCAGCGCTGAAAAAGGTCAAAGAGGAACGAGGCTGGACGTACAACATTGGTCCGGAACCGGAGTTTTACCTTTTTTTGCGAAATGGTCCTGAAAAGACCCACCCGGTGCCCTATGATGTTGGCAGCTATTTTGATTTTTCGGCAAACGACCAGGCTGTCAATATCCGAACTGAGATCATCTCCTCGCTGCACATGATGGGTTTAAAGGTCGAGGTCGGTCATCATGAGGTTGGGCTCGGACAACATGAAATCGATTTCCAATTTGACGACGCACTGAAAACTGCCGATAACGTGCAGACCTTCAAGTCAACAGTCAAAGCGATCGCGGGGAGGCACGGTGTGATCGCCTCTTTCATGCCCAAGCCAATTTATGGTGCGGCTGGTTCCGGGATGCACTGCCATCAGTCGGTTTATGACGAAGACGGCAACAATCTGTTTTATGACAAGACTGACCCCATGCATTTGTCTGAACTGGCAAAACAATTCATCGCCGGACAATTGAAACACGCAAAGGCCCTTTCGGCGGTGCTGGCGCCAACCATCAATTCATACAAGCGCTTGGTTCCTGGCTATGAAGCGCCAGTCTATATTGCCTGGGCACAGGTGAACCGCTCTGCACTGATTCGCGTACCCCAGGTCAACAATGGCAATACAAAGGCGGTGCGAATCGAACTGCGCTGTCCGGATCCTTCCGCCAATCCTTATTTGGCGTTCACATCCATGCTGGCTGCCGCCCTGACAGCCGTGGATGACCGATCGGTCACATGCCCCGCACCGGTCAACAACATCAATCTCTATGAGCTCAACGAGAAGGAACGCGACCAGGTGATGGTAACGGCTTTGCCGGGTTCGCTTGAAGATGCGCTTATCGAGTTTAAGGCTGATGCGCTGATGCAAGACGCTCTTGGTGATAGTTTGTACGAGACTTTTGTCACTTCCCGCGAAGCGGAGATCAAGGAATATCGCACCAGAGTGACCGATTGGGAGGTTATGCGTTACCTGGAAACGATCTGATCATTTCCTGAATGTCAAGCGCCTGAAACAACATTTTTTCAGGCGCTTTTTGTTGCCAGCCTATGCAAAGACCGCATACCTGCTTATTAAAGTAGTTTACAATCTGTCAGGTATGAAAAAAACAGTTGGCTCAAAATTTGTTCAACAGGAACAAGCAACATTAGGCAGCATGATCAGCTTGTATTGTCATGCAAAGCACAATACCCAGGTTGGTTTGTGTTCGGAATGCCAGGATCTGTTCGATTACGCCGGAGAACGGTTGGAGCGCTGCCTGTTTTTGCCCGATAAACCGGTTTGTGCACGCTGTCCGGTGCACTGCTATCAAGGCTCCTATAGGGAAAGGGTCAGGGAGGTGATGCGATTTTCTGGTCCTCGTTTGATTTTCAAAGATCCGGTCGCAGTGCTGCGCCATTTTCGATTGATCATGCGAGCAGATAGCGAACAAGTTGCCCGGCTTCGCCAAAAGATTGAAAATAAATAGCCATCAACAGCGGGTGGTCAAAATTTGGCTTACACAGAACGCCACAATTCGGTAAAATTGAACAATAGTAATCATGCGATCTGCATTTTTGCATAAAAGCTGGTTTACGAAGGTGAAGAAGAACGGATTTTGAGCTTTTTTGACGAATCAACCTTTCCGTCTTCTATTTGATACTATTTTCAAAAAACCTGACCTGATGATCAAACACCAGCACAAAACGTATCAGTAAAAAAGGAGAAATTATGTACGCAAAACAAACAGAATTAAAAAATGCCTCTGGACTTCATGCCCGTCCGGCTTCAGAATTCGTCGCAATGGCAAAGCAGTTTGAGTCCAAGGTTACCGTGCAACGATTAGATAGTGAAGACGCACTGCCTGCCAACGCCAAATCGATTATTAAGATTTTGGCTCAGGGTCTTGCTGTTGGCACTCCAATTGAAATTGCAGCAGAAGGCCCAGATGAACTAGAAGCAGTTGATAAGCTTTTTGAACTGGTCGAGTCAAAATTCGGCGAAGATTAACAACAAACAATCAACCGCTGAGGTTGAAAGGAGCGTTTATGAGGATCTTAAAAGGGAATCCAGTCTCAAGGGGTATTGCCCTGGGAAAAGTGTATATCTATAAAGCCTTTAAAGCGGATGTTCATGAATCGTATTTCGAGGCGGGCAAAGAGGACGAATATTACAAGAAATTCCAGGATGCCGTAAAAACTGCTGAGAAAGAACTGAACAGCATCATTACTTCGATGAGCGAGGAATCACCTGAGAAGGCGAAAATTTTTACTGCCCATGTCGAGATCCTGATGGACGAAGAGGTTGAAGAAGGCGTCAAAGAGATGATCTATGAGAGCCGGACAATGCCAGATTATGCTGTTGATGAAGTCTATACTGACTTTGCCATCCTGCTGGAAAAGGCGAAAGATCCTCTGATTGCTGCCCGGGCTGCTGATTTACGCGATGTGCGTAACCGTGTTCTCAGAATTCTGAAAGGCGAAAAGGAAAGCAACCTCGCCAATTTGCGTGAGAGCGTAATCGTGGTCGCGCATGATTTGCTGCCAAGCGATACGGCTACAATGGACCGCAACAGAGTGATGGGGGTTATCACCGAAGTTGGCGGAGCAACCTCGCATACAGCCATCATTGCCAGAAGTTATAAAATCCCGGCTTTGCTGGGTGTGGCAGACGCAACTCAAATTATGAGCAATGGTGACAATGTCATCATGGACGCCTTGGCTGGCAAAGTGCTGTTGGACCCTGAGAAGGAGACAATCAAAGAATACCAGGAAAAGCTGGTGGAATATATTAAGGAAGAGCGTGAAACCAGCCAATACCTGGATAAGATTCCACTGGTCGCCAGCGGAGAACGGTATAGCATTGGTCTCAATATTGGCAGCACAGACCCTGACGAAAACTTCAAGTATGTAGACTTTGTGGGCTTGTTCCGGACTGAGTTTGTGTACATGAACAGCGAACACATGCCGACCGAACAGGAACAGTTCGACGCCTATAAGAAGGTTTTAGTAAACGCCATGGGCAACCCGGTCACGCTGCGAACGCTTGATATTGGCGGTGATAAATCCTTACGCTACATGGTAATGCCAAAAGAAGATAATCCCTTCCTGGGTAACCGGGCGCTGCGCTTATGTCTCGACCATATTGAGATCTTCAAGACGCAGTTGAGGGCAGCTTTGCGAGCTTCAGCTTTTGGTCCAATGCAGATCATGTTCCCGATGGTTGGTACGATCGATGACATCCGAGCTGCAAAAGCGGTAGTGGATGAGGTTAAAAAGAATCTGCGCAAGAACGGCATCGCTTTTGATGAGAAGATCGCGATTGGTATCATGATCGAAATCCCCTCCATTGGGTTAATCGCAGATTTGGCAGCCAAAGAAGTTGACTTCGCCAGCGTTGGCACAAATGACCTGACCCAGTATCTGCATGCAGTAGATCGGATGAATCCTGCTATCACTGCTTACTACCAGAGCATGTCTCCTTCAATGTTGAGAATATTGGGGCGCATCTTTGCTGACTTCAATAAAGCCGGCAAACCAATTTCTGTTTGTGGCGAGTTGGCGGGCGACCATTTGGGCGCGTTGGTGATGTTTGGTTTAGGCTTGCGCAAGTTCAGCATGAACGCTGCCAACATCGGTCGCGTAAAACGCACTCTCTCACTATTCACACTCGAAGAAGCTGAGGAGATTGCCAGGAAATCTCAAAATCTGAATACTGAAGCTGAAGTGATTGCCTACCTGAGGGCTGAAGTTGAAAAGAGAAGCTGAGGAAGTTACTCCAGGCTCTTAAAGAATGAGAGGTCGCAAACTTTAGCGACCTCTTTTTACATCCATAACCTTACCGCTCAGACGAGAGGTTATAATAAAAAAGTTATTATTTGTTAATATCTAAACACTCAATAAGGAGAATCATGCAAGCAAACACTCCATTCCAGGAAGAAGCGATCAACACAATCCGTTTTCTCTCAGCCGATGCGGTCCAGAATGCGAATTCAGGTCACTCTGGTATGCCGATGGGAACCGCGGCGATTGCCTACACTTTGTTTACCCGTCATTTACGCTTCAATCCCGCTAATCCGAAGTGGTTTGATCGGGATCGGTTTGTGCTCTCAGCCGGGCATGGCTCGATGCTGCTTTACAGCCTTCTGTACCTGACCGGTTACGAAGCAATGACTATGGAACAGTTAAAGCAATTCCGCCAGTTGAACAGCCTGACCCCCGGCCATCCGGAATCCGGACATACCGAAGGCGTTGAGACCACAACCGGTCCGTTGGGTCAGGGGCTGGCAGTGGCAGTAGGGATGGCAATCGCGGAGGCTCACTTAGCAGCGGTTTACAACACGCCGGAAGAACAAATTGTGGATCATTACACCTATGTGATCGCTGGTGATGGGGATTTGATGGAAGGCGTCACTTCAGAGGCATCGTCTCTGGCTGGGCACCTGGGTTTGGGTAAACTGATCTGCTTTTATGACGACAATAACGTCACAATCGACGGAATGACCGATCTGGCTTTTACCGAAGATCGTGCTAAACGATATGAGGCCTATGGCTGGCAGGTGCTGCATGTGGCCGACGGTAATAACGTGGCTGAAATTGACCAGGCAATCGTCCAGGCGAAGGCAGACCCGCGACCGAGCATAATTTTTTGCCACACAGTGATTGGTTTTGGTTATCCAAAATGGGGCGGCAAGCCAGCAGCCCATAGCGGCATACCGAGTAATGATGAATTAGCTGGTGCCAAAGAAGCTCTTGGCTATCCAACTGAGCCGATGTTTTACGTAAGCGATGCAGTTCTTGATCATTTCCGCGAAGCGCTTGAACGAGGGGCAGAAGTTGAAAACCAATGGGAACAAGCCCTGCAAGGTTACCATAAAAATAATTCCGAGAAAGGGACTGAACTAAAACGCGTTTTAGCAGGAGAGTTTCCAGAAAACTGGCAGGACGCTTTGCCAACTTTCCCCGCCAGCGAAAAAGGGCTGGCGACAAGGTCGGCATCCGGAAAGGTGATCAACGCGCTGGCTGGGGCACTGCCGGAGATGGTGGGAGGCTCGGCAGATTTGAGCGGATCTAACTCAACCGTTATCGAAAATACAGTTGATTTTCAGAAAGACTCCTATGTGGGTCGCATGATCAATTACGGTGTGCGGGAGCATGCCATGGGTGCCATTAATAATGGACTCAACCAGCATGGGGGCTTGATCTCCTTTACGGCTACTTTTTTCGTGTTCTCGGATTATTTACGCCCAGCGCTGCGTTTATCGGCTCTTTCAAATGTAGGAAGTATTTGGGTCTTCAGCCATGACAGCTTCATGGTCGGGGAAGATGGCCCCACTCACCAACCAGTGGAGCAGCTTGCTGCAGTTCGCGCGATTCCAAACTTGGTTACACTGCGTCCGGCAGATGCCAATGAAACCGCAGCCGCCTGGAAAATTGCCATCAAACGGCGCCACGCGCCGACGCTACTGGCGCTGACCAGGCAGGCTGTCCCAACTTTCGACCGCGAGAAGTTTGCTGGTGCCGAAGGAACAGAAAAGGGTGCTTATGTAATGGCAGACTTGGGACCTGCACCGGTTCAGTTGGTTTTGATGGCGACTGGTTCGGAAGTAGAGCTGATTGTCAAAGCAGCAGAAACCTTGGCAGACGAGGGCATAGGCGTGCGCGTGATCTCCATGCCCAGCTGGGAGTTGTTCGAAGCCCAACCTGAAACCTATCAGAGTGAAGTAATGATGCCTGAAGTCAAGGCGCGGCTGGCTGTTGAAGCTGGAACCAGCCTGGGATGGCATAAATGGGTGGGACCGGAAGGCAAGATGATCACACTTGATCGCTTTGGCGCCAGCGCACCCAACAGCGCTTTGTCCAGGGAATTTGGTTTCACTGTGGAAAACGTATTGCAGAAATGCCGGGAATCACTTTCCAAATAAGTACTTTCCATATCTAGTATTAACATAACAGGGCGGTAACTACCGCCCTGTTGTTATTCTCAAGAAAAGCATTACCTCTCAATTTTTAGCTGTCTAATCCCGTTCTCCGGTTTCGACGAATCTCACCAACTCACCGACACTTAACTCCTTGATACCGAGTCTTTCCACGGTGCGACCTTTACGTCGGTAATCGGTGCCGTGGATGTAGCAAGCCAGGTTGATGATGCTGTTGATGCCATTGACCGAGACGCCATAAGCATCGGCAAAAGAGGCGATTGGTACCAGGCTCATCGGGATTTCTTCAGTGATATAGCGGTGGTTCAGGGTGCCAGGTGCCCGGATTCCATAATATCCGGTCTGATTATGCATAGCTTCGTGAAGGTTTTCGCCGGTGGCATTGTAAGCCAGTTCCAGCCATTCAAGCGCATTTCTGGCTCTGATTCCAATCGCGGAAGCAACTGTGACGCGTTCGCGGTCCAGCACCTCCAAAACTTTGGCAACTGAAGGAGTGACACCATCCACATAAAACTCGAAATCGCCTGAGGTAGCCTCGATCCAGCCAGCATTGAGCAGAGCCAGGGCAGGATGAAAAATGGCACCCATATTGTTGAGCCCGGTTTGAAGGACATTTTTGCCATCAATAAATTGCGGTAAGACTGGTCGGATCGCTTCCAACACTTCAGCGGTACGCGTGGCAGGTAAGGCTGCCAATGGCACGGCTTCTTTGATGCGGAAGATCTTTGCCTGGCTGGGTCCTTCAGAACGGCTTGCGAAAAGGAAGGTCTCAGCCTCGGCGATAATTGGATTGGTGGTGCAATTTTCTTGGATTAAGGTGAAGCGAAACTCCAGGGTTCCACCTGTCCGACCGGGATTCAGGATTACAATGTGATCATCTCTAAAGAAAGGTGCCGCGGCTTTTGCAACATCGTAATGTGCGGTGGACGGCACAATCACCATCACAATATCAGCATCTCGCAAAGCCTCTTCCATGTTGTCCGTGACTTTATATAACTTACCAAATCCGTGCGGTTCGGTCGGGTTTTCGAGGTCAATTCCTCCTCGAAGCTGTATGATTTCCACGCGGCTGGCAGTGCGATTATATAAAGTCACCTGTACACCCAATAATGCCAGGTAGGCTGCCATTGCCTTACCCCCGTTACCTGCGCCGATCACGGCGTAACGATAATTTTTGTCCATATTTTCCTCAATTCAGAATTTTCTCTAAGCGTTCTTGTTCGGAGATAGGCTCTCCGTTTGAATCAACTGCTTCGCTGCTGCCGTGTAAAACACGCGTGCTTATTTTGCCTGGAGCGAAGGGGTTATTCTTCAGTTGGGGGGCGTCCATGATGCCCAGATTGACAGCTCGTGTCAGCGTTGCTGGGTCCGTTAGCGGATCATCAGCACCCTCCACAGCGATACTTCTGATAGCCTGCAAGGTGATTTGCGCCTGTTCGATCAGGTACTTTTTGCGGGATTGGATTTCAGGGTCAACAGTCATATTAGGTTGACCAGCCAGGGCGTTTTCGATGCTGCGCCGGGCAGCCAGGCTGGCGGCGATAACATCATCCGCGGTGGCAGCGTGATCGGCTTCGGTGTGTCCAACGATGTGCAAAATATGCGGGCGAAGAGCCATTTGGAGATAAATACTGGTAGCCAGATGGGCTCGGGCAGCGTTGTCTTCCAGCGGGTAACTGAGCAAACCTGTGCGGGTCTGACGCCAGATATGGAAATTTTCATCTTCCAAAGGGGCAATCATTTCAAGAATGGCAAGCATTTTTGCCAGGTCCATCGCATCCGAAAGGTTGGGTGGGCTGTTGAACATCAGTTGGGCAATGTAATCCTTGACACCAAAAGCTTTAGCGTTATAAGCCGAGAGAAAACCAGAAGTTACAAAGACCACGTCTGGCGCGTCGCGCATGCCCCAATGATGCGGTTCGTTTAGCTCCACGGGGATGCCGCGCTGACCATACCATGACATCACATTCTGATGCTCTCTGATAGAGTCCTCCAGGGTGAGAGGACCGCGACCATCCATAAGGTTGAACCAAAACAGCGGGATGGCACACCAGGCGATGTTGATGGTTTCCACATACACCTCTGCCAGGCGGATAAAATCGTCGGTACCAGAATAAGTGCGCATAAGTGGAAAATTCCCGGTACGTGAAGCTTCATAAAGCTGGCGATAATCTTCAGCACTGCGCACAGGCACCCCACCAGCACCAGTGGCACGCGAACTCTGCCGTTCCGGGTGAAAGAAATTTTCCTGCGCATCCTGGTCGATACCAAGCGAGACCACATCCAGCGCTTTTGCCTCAGCAATTTTTTGGATGCCTTCGATGCTAGCTTGCATGGTCGGTAAACCGAAGTGGTGCCGTAAAAGCGGATAAGGCTGCTTCCAGTGAATGCGCTCGATAGTGCTTTGGGGATAAGTTAAGTCACCCGCTGCATCGAGATCTTCCCCCCGAAGATAAGCAAGAATTTCTTCCGAGCTATAACTGCCATCAAAAATTTGATCAAAAAAGCCTTCCAGGGCTCTTGCTTTGCGAGAGACTGGTGGGGTGCCGCCAAAGGCAAATCGCACACCCTTCTCGTGCAAGTCAGCGGCGGCTTCTGCGAATTCAGCCAGGAGCCTCTCGCCGGTTTCGGGGGTGAGGCGATAAGAAACGCCGACCAAGTCAGCCTTTTCTTTGCGGGCAACCTCGAGGAAGGTTTCTATTGGGACAGCCGGACCAAGAAAGATCGTCCTCCAACCAGCTGATTCAGCTAATCGAAGAAAATTACTTACTCCTGCAACATGTACACATTCCCCCAATGCCCCAGCTACGACGGTTTTCATGCTTACTCCTATTTCACTGATCGGATAGGTATTTAGCTCAAATTTATTTGAGCAACCTGCCGGACTGGCAAGCTAACTAATTCTTACTTAAGTTTACCCGAAATTAGTGGTCATCGGCTTTATCTGCATAAATTGTATGAAGATTAAGAACTGAGACGGACCTGGATATCAAGTGCTGATAAATAAATTGATCCGGTTTCAGCCCCGCAGTCAAATTTGCGGGGCTGGTAGTAAACCCGATCTATGTACTTAAAACTAACCGACTACATTGACTAATCTGCCTGGCACGACAATCACCTTGCGAACGGGGCGACCTTCCAGCGTTTGCTGGACGGCTTCACTTGCCAACGCCAACCTTTCCGCTTCTTCGTCACTGATGCCCGGATCGACAACGATGCGATCGCGCAGTTTGCCATTGACCTGGACAATCAAGGTAATCATCTCGTCTTTGGCGGCTTCTTCGTTAACCTTTGGCCAGGGCTGATTATGAACCGAATAAGGTTTGCCCAGTCGTTCCCACAGTTCTTCAGCGATGTGGGGGCAGACTGGTGCTAGCATGCGCAGGTAGATATCGGCAACTTCGTTCCATTCTTGCGAGCCAAAAGCACCGGCATTCTTCGCGCGACCCATTTCGTTCAACAATTCCATCAAGCTGGAAACAATGGTGTTGAATTCGAAATTTTCGAAGTCATAGGTTACCCGTTTCAGAGTTTGATGGGCTTTGCGTCTGAGAGCTCTCAAAACTTCCGGTTCCGGTTTGCCAAAGGAAGGTTCCAGCAGCATATGCCATACTCGCCGCAGCCAGCGGCTGTTGCCTTCAATGCCGGTGCTGGACCAGGGTCCTCCCAGTTCCCATCGGCAGAAGAAAATGATGTAGGCGCGCACGGTGTCAGCACCATAGCGGGCAACCAAATCATCCGGGTTGACTACGTTGCCACGGCTCTTGCTCATTTTCTCGCCATCTTCGCCCAGAACCATTCCCTGGTTTCGCAGTTGCAGCATAGGCTCATTCCCCACTGTGATTCCGCAATCGCGAGCAGCTTTGTGGAAGAAGCGCGTGTAAATCAGGTGCATGGTAGCGTGTTCGGAACCGCCGGTATAAGTGTCGACTGGCATCCAATAGTTATATTGGGCAGGGTCAAAAGGTCCTTCGTCGAAATCCGGGCTCAGGTAGCGCAGATGGTACCAGCTGGAGCACATAAAAGTATCCATAGTGTCAGTTTCGCGTTCGGCGGGTCTTCCGCACGTTGGGCAGGTTGTGAAACGCCAGGTGGGGTGCAGTTTGAGCGGGCTTTCGCCAGTTGGTAGCCATTCCACGTCATCCGGCAGCAGAACTGGCAACTGCTCATCAGGCACGGGCACCGCGCCGCAGTGCTCGCAATAGACAATCGGGATAGGCGCGCCCCAATAGCGCTGACGGCTGATCAGCCAGTCATGCAGGCGATAATTCGTGGTGCCTTTGCCAACACCGATTTCCTCGATATAGCGGCAGGCAGCCTCAAAACTCTCTTCTTCAGGGGTGCCGGTGAGCGGACCGGAGTTAATCATGGATCCGTGGGCTTCAACTGCTTCGGTCATCTCTTCCGGCAGGATAAGTTCCTGACCGTTGGGGTGAATGACCACCTTAATGGGTAGGTCGAACTGGCGCGCAAATTCAAAGTCACGTTGGTCGTGAGCTGGCACTGCCATAATGGCTCCAGTGCCATAACTCATGAGCACGTAATCAGCCACCCAAATCGGGATGTGCTGACCAGAGACTGGATTGACAGCGTAGCCACCGGTGAAAACACCGGTTTTTTCGCGGGTGATGGACTCGCGCTGGATATCGGACTGGCGTTTTGCCTGTTCCTGGTAAGCGCGTACGTCATCCAACTGGGCAGCTGTGGTGATCTTTTCAACCAGGGGATGCTCAGGGGAAAGCGCCATGTAAGTTACACCCCAGAGCGTGTCAGGGCGGGTGGTGAAGACCTCAATCGGGTCGCCGGCTTCTGTTTTAAAGATGACCGATGCGCCTTGAGATTTACCAATCCAGTTGCGCTGCAAGGTTTTGATCATCTCGGGCCAATCGAGCCCATCATAATTGAGAAGTTCTTCAGCATAATTCGACGTACGGAAGAACCACTGATTCAGGTCTTTGCGGATCACAGGCGTGCCACAGCGTTCGCAATGGCGGTCGTCACCTTGCACCTGCTCCCGTGCCAGGGTGGTGTTGCAGCTGGGGCAAAAATCGACTGGAGAGAACTTTTGGTAAGCCAGTCCGTTTTTGTAAAACTGGTTGAAGAACCACTGGGTCCAGCGATAATATTTGGGGTCGGCTGAGATGATTTCTGAACGCCAGTCGAAACTGTTGCCCATCGATTTAAGTTGACCGCGCATATGCTCAATGTTGGAATAAGTCCATTTTCCTGGATGGATATTGTGTTTGATGGCGGCATTTTCCGCTGGCAGACCAAAGGCATCGAAACCGATTGGGAAAAAGACGTTGTAACCCTGCATGCGCTTAAAACGGGCGCGCGCGTCAGATGGCGTCATGGCATACCAATGACCTATGTGAAGGTCGCCGGATGGATAAGGCAGCATGGTAAGCGCGTAGTGTTTGGTTTTGTTTGGATCGCGCTCGGGTTGGTAAAGGCGGTCTTCTTCCCAGCGGGCTTGCCACTTAGGCTCGATATCTTCGGGCTTATACATCGGTATACTGGTTGGATCGATCATATTTTTCTCCTGTTGTTTCAATTTTTCAGCCTTCGTTCATCCTCTTTGATGTACGGAACCCTTACACAGGGCAGGCGGATACTGGCCGTTCCCTGGGTGGGCTAAAACAAAATTTATCTGTTAAATAAAAAAATCCCTGCATGCAGGGACGAAATTGCTTTCGCGGTACCACCCTGCTTCCCATCACTTGGATGGGCAGCTCATGGAGACTATAACGGGTCTGATCGTCTGCGGCTAAAGGAAATCACCGCAGCCACGCTCCAAGTGGAGAAGCAGGTGAGTGGGGTCTGAAGTGCTCCGCGGGCACTGGCAGCCTTTCAGCGTTGTGGCTGCTCTCTGGCGGATGACCTATGCTCTGCTATCGTGTTTGTGAGGAGAGTATATCACAATTCAGATGTCCAGAAGATAGTTTTTTTGTAGTGGCACGGCAGTGCAAAGCCTTCCCTTGGCGAATACTGTGCTTGCCTGAAGTACTTCGACTAATCAAAACCAGGAACAGGCAGGCCTGTTCCCTATGGCGATTGTGTAATAATTATGTCTCGTAGGGTCGATGGCCTGTGTCAAGACCATGATTGTTTACACTTTGTTTGAGGTGATTGTTTACACTTTTTATCGATCAAACAGACTCCCTTCAATTCTTGGATCACCATGAATCAAGTAGGCTTTTCTTGATGTGATCACGCGA
>Ga0209723_1000931_pt1 | contig 49949 bp, 33 predicted proteins | sample BiotimSIPDNA_2_FD_185750 | JGI IMG/M metagenome (GOLD analysis project Ga0209723, IMG submission 185750) | Anaerobic biogas reactor microbial communites from Washington, USA - Biogas_R2 time_0 SIP DNA (SPAdes) (version 2) | ecosystem: Engineered > Bioreactor > Anaerobic > Unclassified | place... | reverse complement strand
GGTTGGCAAAGCCCGGCCGAACGCCTCAACCAACACCGTTACCATGAAAACTGGCTCCAAAACCTCCTGGTCTCCGCTTCTCTCGGTGGATACCAACATCACCCTCCCCAAAATCCGTGACGGTCAGGCATTTTCGGCGAGACTCTTTGTCGTCTTGTTCGACAAGGAGGTTGCCATGAACAAGAAGTATATCGTGGAGTTGACTGCTGAGGAACGCTCAGCGTTGGAGCAAGTCGTCCGCAGGCTCAAGGGCTCGAGCCAGAAGGTGAAGCGAGCCAACATTCTGCTGAAGGCGGATGCCGGCGGTCCGGGGTGGACCGACGCCAAAATTGCCGAGGCGTTTGACTGCCGGACGAAAACCGTGGAGAACGTACGTCAACGATTTGTGGAGCACGGGTTTGAGATTGCGCTAAACGGCCAGAAGCGGGAGAAGCCACCCACAGAGAAACTGCTCGATGGTGAGCAGGAGGCCAAGATTATTGCTATGCGTCTGGGCCAACCTCCCGCGGGCTACGGCAAGTGGACCCTGCGTTTACTGGCCCGCAAGGTGGTGGAGCTGGAGATTGTGGAGGCGGTGAGTTATCAAACCGTCCGCCGAACGTTAAAAAAAACGGGATGAGCACCAAGCGAGCCATCCAGTACTGGGTCATCCCCCCGGAAGCCGACGCCGAGTTTGTAGCGCACATGGAAGACGTTTTGGACGTCTATTCCCGGCCCTACGACGCCAACATTCCGGTGGTGTGCATGGACGAGCAGCCGGTGCAGTTAGTCGAAGAGGTGAAAACGCCCATCGAGGCCACCAAGGAGCACTCCCGGCGAGTCGACTACGAGTACAAACGGGCGGGCGTGGCGAACATTTTCATGTTTGCCGAACCGCTGGCCGGCTGGCGACACGTCGCGGTGCGCGACAGGAAAACCAAGATGGATTGGGCGATCGAAATGGCGAATCTGCTGGAAGGTCGCTACGCAGATTGCGAGAAGGTGCTGGTGGTTTGTGACAATCTCAACACGCATACTCTGGGAGCATTCTACGAAGTCTTTGAACCAGCACGTGCCCGCTCCTTGGTCCGCCGCATCGAGTTCCACTACACGCCCAAGCATGGAAGCTGGCTGAATATCGCCGAAAACGAACTAAGCAGCATGACCCGCCAATGCGTCGCGGGGCGACGCATTGGCAACGCCGAGCAACTTCGCCAGGAAACCACTGCCTGGCACGAGGATGTCAACCAAACCCAACGCGGCGTCGATTGGCAAATGAAAATCGATGACGCCCGCAAGAAATTGAAGTCTGTCTACCCGAAAATCAAGAAGTAACAGAGCACTAGCTCATAGCTCACTGCTCAAAGCTCCCCATGCCAACCGTTCCACCCCTGATCTCCGGCGGCGTGATGTTGACGTATCGCTGCACGAACGCGTGCAAGCACTGCGCCTATCGCTGCTCGCCCACCCGGCCCGACTATTTCATGCCGGAGGAGATGATCGATCGGACGTTCGCCGCGTTGGCCGGGGAGGGGGCGCTGCACGGAGTCCACCTGGCCGGCGGCGAGGCGACGCTCCACTGGGACCGGCTCGAATACGCCGTCCGATCGGCCGGCCGGCACGGGGTCGACGTCGACTATCTGGAAACCAACGTCGGCTGGTGCGACGACTTCGACACCGCCTGCCAGGGATTCGAGCGTCTGCGCCAGGCCGGGCTGACCGCCGTGCTCATTAGTGCGTCGCTGTTCCACAACGAATTCACCCCGCTGGAGAGAACCAAAGCGGGGATCCTGGCAGCCCAGGAAGTTTTTGGCCCCTATGGCGTGATCGTCTGGACCCCCGTGGTTCTGCGGATGATGGAAGACCTGGATGCAAGCAAGACCCATCCTCTCCACCGATCCTGCGAGCTTCTCGGTCTCGATCCGAAACGAGGAGACGTCTGGCGAATCCACGACTACCTGACTCCCGGCGGGCGAACCACCGAGAAACTGACCGAGGGCGTGGCTCGGCGTCCGGCCGGAGAATTTGCGGGCCAGCCGTGTCGCTCGACTTTGGAGAGCACCACCCACTTCCACATCGATTCCTACGGCAACCTGTTCACGGGCCACTGCCCGGGCATCGCGGCAGCCACCATCGAAAACCTTCACCCGGAGATCACCGAACAGTCAGCTCCGGTCTACTTCAGTCTCTGGAAGGGCGGTCCCCATGCCCTCTGGAAGACGCTGGCCCCCGACTTCGATCCCGATCCAGCGGGCTACATCAGCCGTTGCCACCTGTGCCTGGATCTACGGCAGCATCTGCGTCGCGCCGGCGTCTACCAGGAACTTCGCCCGAACGACTACTATGATTGACAAGTCACCTTGGTACAGAAATGCCGCCGAGGCGAAGAACGAAAGAGCAAACCATGATCCGAGAAGAAGCCTTGGAACACCTGAGATCGCTGGGAGCCAAGCCGGGAGAAACGGCCCATTTCAGTTGGTTCATGTTCCGCCTGACCGAAACCGACGGCCAACTCGATCTCGAGACCCTCGATTTCGAGGACTTCGCGTCCTACACCAAGGATTTCGAGATGGTGGAACAGATCCACGCGGCCCAGATCGCGGTGCTCCGCCAGGAACAGGCCGAACCGGAGTTCTGCAACCTTCGCCAGTGCGCGATCTGCTCCAAGTCTTACGCCGCCGGTTCCCCCAAGGCGTTCATGATCCGCATCGGCCCGGCTGACGAGGCTGAGGCCGGTTGGTACGTCGGCGTCGCCGACGACCCCCTGGACGTCGACGACCGCCAGAACCTCAGCATCAAGAGCCTCTACGAGATCAGCATCCGCGACCGCCGCTTCCTCCCCTACTGGCTCCTGCCCACCGGATACCGCGTCGCCTTCGGAGGAAAGGAGCCCGAGATCGTCCGCGAGTTGTAGCCCGTATCCTTCATGGGTGGCACGCTCAGAGCGCAGCGATGGGCGTGGTGACCTGACCATCCACGCCCATCGCTACGCTCTGAGCGTGCCACCCAATACATAGTGTCTCTGGCAGGTCAGTCCCCTCCAAGACTGACACTGCGACTTGGGACCAGGCAGGTAATGGGTATCGCGCATAGTCGCTTTTCGCTCTGCGAAAAGACGCTTGTTCGCGGAGCGAACAACGACGCTTGTTGATTCGTCGTCCCTTAGCCGCGTTCTTCCGAGGCTCACCGAACAAGCCGCAGAGACGACGGGGCCATCTGCAGGTTGTGGACCCGACCTTGCCATTGGAGTTGAACCTCCTGCGGCTCGGCGGTTGCGTTGGCCACGACGGCGGCCTCGGAACCGTCGGGTGCACGGAAGGCGCCGGTCATGACGGGGTCCATCGGCGGGCGTTCGCCGGCGGGTGGAAGCGGGGCGAGCAGTCTCGGCGGATGAATCATGGTGCCGAGCAGCAGGTAGGGCCGGCCCTCGCCGTGGAACAGACGCACCCATTGCTCGACGAATTCGTGCTCGGGCGGCGAGCCGGGCTGAATGAGCGGCTCCCAGCGGTCGTCGACACGTTCCTCCAGGACAACGTCGTCGATCCAGAGCCGGCAGGTGCCGCTCACGTGAATCATGATCCGCAGGAAGGTGGCCTCGTCCGGCATGGTGAACTCGACGCTCCCCTCGCTCCAGTCGCCGGGACCGGGCAGCGGAATTCGCCACGAACCCTTGGAACCGAGTTTCGACGTCAGGGCGGCCAGGTTGACGGCGTTCGGCTTGGCAAGACTTTCGACCTTCATGCGGGCGCGGAGCCGGTAGGTATGGCCGGGCTCCAGATGACCGGGACCGACGGAGACGTTCTGCGAAACCTGAACGATGTCCGATTCGAGGCGATTCTCCAGACGCATGCTCGCCGTGCCGTGCGACTTGACGGAATCGTCGCGATAGGGCAGGCCGACGTAATTGGTTCCCTGCCATCCGCTCACCCGTTGCCAACCGGCGGGCTCCTCCTCGCTCCACTCCTCGAAATCGCCGCCAACCAGGGCCGGCGACGGACTGACCGGCCAATGAGGGACCCAGTGGGGAATCTGGCCGGTGACGGCACAATAGGCCAGCATCTTCAGATCGCCAGAGACCGGATTGCTCTGAAAGACGGGCAGATACTCGTGATACAGGTACCCGAAAACCGAGGCGTGTGTTGTCTCGGGCAATGACGGCCAGCGTTGCGATTGCCCGTCGCGATAGTCCTGAACGCCGATCAGGTGGTTGAACAGTTCCTGCGGTTCCTCGATGGACAGGACTGCGTCGGGCTGTACGCCGCGGCACTCGGCGGCCAGGGAACGCAACTGGTCGGCAAAGGCTTCGGCGTCCCAGACACCGAGCCCCGGCGGATGGCAGTGCTGCGTGCTGTAACACTCGCCGCCCCCCGGAGCGAGCCCGCCGACGACCTGATCGACCTGGACCATGTCGCACCCCAGTTGCATGAGGGTGACGGCGTTGCGGTTGAACCATTGGCGGGTCCAGGCGTCGCCGCGGCAGAGCACGGCATTGCGACCGCCCTCGAGCCAGGGCAGCTTTCGCACCAGCGGCGTTCCGTCGCGCTCGATCAGGGCGTGCGGCAAGCCGGTGGCGTTGAAGTCGTCCCAGTCGTTCCACTGGAAGGTGCCGTCGGGGTTCTGTTGATACTCGACGTTCCAGTAGTAGCCCGAGGGCCAGGGGAAGGCGTGGCCGTCGGCCTTGCGTGCCGCCGCCACAACGCGTTTGAAGCCCTCTTCGGACGGATAGGGCGGGAAGTACTTGGGCGAGACCCAACTGCCGACCCGCTCCCAACCCCAGAGGGCGACAATGAGGGGAGTCTTCGGGAAGTGTTTCTTCCAGTAGTCGTCCAGCCAGCCCTCCACACGCTCGGGACGGCCCAGCCAGTCGCGGCTGAAACGAATCATGGCGGGGCCCGATTTCATCCAGTCGGGCACGTCGGTGCGTTGGGCGAAGGGCACGGCACACCACGGCTGCTGGAGAGCCCACTGTTTGTAGAGATCCGCCCCGTCGCGCCAGTCGGCCGGCTCACCGGGAGTCTGGGAGGTGAAAGTGGCGGTGCTGATTTCGTAGCCGAGTTCGAAGGGCTGCTTCATCGGATGGTAGCAACGTCGCTGCCACATCCAACGGAGTCCGTCGGCCGTGCGGTGGAGGTCGAGCGTCTTGGGGAAGCCGCGCGAGTCGCAGGTGTGCGACACCAGCCCCGCCCGGGCGGAATAGTAGCAGCCGAACTGGGCGGCCAGCGATCCCGGCTGGGGAAACGACAGGCCTTGGCCAGTCTTCCATTTCGCCGGTTGGTGGAATACTCCTCCCTTGGTCAGCCCGGTGACAACTGTATCGCTTGCGCCGTCGGCTTCGAGCGGCGCCCGCAGATCGAGAATGGGAAAGTCGATCCTTTCCAGAACCAGGGGAGCTTCACCGCTCGCGTGAAGCTGCCAGCGGACGTCGTCCCGTGCAGGATCGGCCGACACCAGACAGGTTACGGTCAGATCGTGGCCGCCAAGCCGTTCGAAAACGGCCGTTACGCTGCGTTCGGTGACCTCCCAGTGGACATTTTTGGCATCATGGCCGGTCAGGCGTTCCTGCTTGCCGGAAGTGTCCCCCGGGCGGGTCCAGGCGATGGCAAAAAGGTCCTGGGCTGCGTCCTTGTTAATGAATTCGGTGTGGGTGCTGTTGTCGGTCAGAGAGACAACGGCTCCGGCTCGGGCGCGATCGAACTCGATCGTCGTGCGGGAGGACTTGAGAGAAACAGGACCGGGCTCAGCCGCGAGGGCCGCGACTGCGTGAAGGCAAAGGCACAGGGCCGTCAGGGTTTTCGACATGGGTTGGGGCTCCCTGGTAGATGGTTTTGAGGAAGCGGGTTCATCCGCTCGAATCGTATGGTGAAGGGGAGAGCCAACTCTCTTGCGCGGTCGATGCGAAGGAAGCGGAGGCGCGCGTCTTTCAGGGCAACATAGGCTTCGCCCGGATGAACCAAAAAACGGTTGTCACTCATCTTTCATCTCGCGGGTCGTACCAACGCACAGCTCGCTGGGCTCCCCCTTATGCCCGTCGCGATCGATGGCCCGGACCCGGTAGTAGTACGTCGCATGGGGCTTGAGACCCTTGTCTTCGTAGGGAACGACCACGTAGGGCCCGGGCTCCACTCTGGCCAGAAAGCCAGCGTCGTTCAATGGAAAATCGGGCCGGTCGCCCCGATAGAGTTCGTAGTGGGACAGGTCGGGTTCCTGGTTCTGGCCCCATTGCAGATAGAGCGTATCCGGTTCGTCGCCCCGCCACGCCCGGGGGTCGGAAATCAGGCCCGTATAGACCGATCCGACCTTGGCCGGCGGCGAGTCACCTTGGGCTGACGTTGTGGCTGTCACGGGATTCGACAGCGGGCCCTGGCAGGTGTTCGCGCTGGCGGCGGCCACGCGGTAATCGTAGGCCGTACCGCACTTGAGCCAGTCGTCAGTGAACTGCGGCTCGCGCGTTGTGGCGATCAGATGGAATTCATCGGGCCGGAAGTCGGGGTTCTCACCGCGATACACATAGTACTGGCACGCACCGGCAGCCGACGTCCACTGCAACGTCACGCTCTTGTCGGAACACTTGCCCACCGAAAGCTCCGGGGCGGGCGGCGTGTCACTCGGCTCCTCAATCCGGAGTGTGGCGAAGCCGAAGGGGGCGAGTTCCAACGCGGACCGGTCAACAGTGCGGCGGTCCTGCTCCGTGACCGAGCAACTCGTCAACCGGGTTTTCTCTCCCCAGCCAATCCGGACATTGACGGCCTTCGTCGCCAGGCCGTCCGTTTCATGCAACCGGGCGATGACACCACGACCGGGTGCTTCGCTCAGTTTCAGGGCCAACAGGCTCACGTCTGGAGCGTCGACCGACAGGAAACTGTGCGATGCCGGAGGCAGGTCTGCTTTTCGGGGTTCGGGAATCACGGTTGCCAGAACCGGGGTTACGGCGCGCTCGGCGAACCGCGCTGCGTGAGCCGCCTGAAATGGACCCTGGTGCGTGGTGATCGCATAGCGATCCCGCAGATTGATGTGGGACGGGCCGGTCACATAGGCGTGGGCGTAGAGCCAGTCGTTGAAGATGTAGCTGTAGAGGTGCGACGAGTTCGGCTGATCGCCGAAGGTGTTCTTCTTCGGGTGAATCCAGCCGCACTCGACCAATTGGCTGTCGACTTGGACCAGCGTGATTCCGAACTGCTCATTTCCCACGTGTGACCAGTCTCTTGCCGCATGATAGGCGTCTGTGCCGTGCCCGGTCTGATCCTTGTACGGATCGGCCGAGCAGCCGTTCAGACCCACACGAAATCTGGCATTCGGCACGTCGAAGGGGAACGCGTAGTACCCGAACCGGTGCCACCGATCCTTGCCGGCTAGATCGCGCACGTGATCGAGCCGATTATCGATGTCAATTCGTTTCTCGTGGGCGGGCAGGGTCACACGCTGCTGGATTGCGGCGCCGCTGACTGGATCGTCCAGGCGGGCGATCACCGACTGTGCCAACGGCGAGGTCTCGATCTCAAATTGTGCCCCGGAAGGCGAAGAGAAGTTCTTGTGGCCGTCGCGGGTGTACGCGAACTGGTTGCATCCGTAAGAGGCCGAGGAGTCGACCAGTTCCCGCCCGAGGGTCTTGTCGAAGATCGCGCCGATGGAGCCGTCCGGCTTGAACGTCACGCGGTAGAATGTGTTCTCGATTGAGGGCGGCTCATGGCACGAACGTTTCGTGCCTGCTTTGGCGTCACCTTTGAGCAGCGGAAACACAACGTACCCCATAGGCGGGATCTTCGACGTCAGGAAACGCAGCTTGCCTTCCGACGCCGTCGCCGGGACAGGCGTTCCGTCAGGACACCGGACCGCGAGCCGACCGGCACACGACTGCGGCAGTTCGACCTCGACCACCTCGGACCGGGGCTGGAGCGTCGGGTTGAAGACGAACACCGACGGTGAGTCGGCGGGCGTGGAAGCAGCAAGCGCCTTCAGGGCCCTGGTGCTTTCATCCTGGCCCACGGCCAGGGCCCGCTCGATCCAATCGCGTTTCTGCATCCAGGTGTCGTAGACCGGGCGCCCTCTGTAATAGCTGGTGCCGTAGCCATGCTCGTCGTTGCACACCAACGCATCCCAGGCCCGGCGGAAGGGGGTCGACGGGTAGATGTAACCGGGATCGACCAGACGAGCCAGGGTGGCCAGTTTTTCGGCGACCGGCAACAACCGATCGGCAGCGAGTTTTCTGGCCAGGAGCGTGGGGGTCGACGCAGGATGTTGTGCCCAGCCGCCGGTCACCATCCCGCTAAGCGTCGGGATGCGGTCGGCGAAGCGTTTCTCGATCTCCCGAAACGGTTCGGAGAGGTCGCCGAGCGTCCTGAGTTCAGGCCATCGCCACCGTGTGTTCCACTCCTTCGTGAACGAAGGAATTCCGAGACTCGGCTTCTCGTTGTCGGAATAGAACGAAACGAGCCAGAGGTCGTAGGGATAGCGGGCTTCGAGCTTGGCCAGTTGCCGGGCCATCTTCGATTCGGCAACCTCATCGGGTTCCGCCTGGAGACCGAAGTCGTGCCCCGCACTGGTGTAGGTGGGATTGGTCCACACCAGGATCTTGCTCGCCTTGTCCGGACCGCGCCAATAGAAGACGTGCGGCAAGGGCGAAAGCCACCCTACGTCAATGCGACTTCCTCCGGCTTCTTCGATTGCCCCCATGTGGTCGCGTGAGCCGTCGCGGCCCCAGCCCACGTATTTGCTCTGCACGCCCGGATTCCAGGCATTGGGCAGAAAGACCAGGTTCTTGATCCCCGCGTCGGCAAAGACCGTGACCAGCGGCCAACTAATGCCGTTGTTGTCGACCATGAGCATGGTTTCGGCGGGAACGTTCCAGCGGTTGCGCAGGCTGCGGGCGTAGTAGGTGCTGCGGCACAGTTCCTCGACGCTGAAGACCTGGGTGTGGTTTCCCGAATGGGAGGCGCCGATGCCGAAGAGGCCCGGCTTGACGTACCGGCTTACCAGTTCGTCGGCAAGCCGTTCCGAGCGGTCCTGGGGATAGTTGAACCACCACCAGAGGCCTTCCACGACGTAGCGGAAACGGGAAGCGTCCGGCCAGTCGGCCGTCTGCTCCGCCAGGTTTCGGGCTTCGTCGAGGCACGCGTCTGTCAAGAACCGCTGTTTGTACTGCGAATCGTGGAGTCCGATATCGACGTGGGACGACTTGAGCACGTAGAGCGTCCAGTGGCGGGGCGGCGTCCAGGTGAGGGTCGTTTCGGCCAGCGTCGTGACGCCGTTCGCCAATTCCCAACGAGTCTCGACCAGTTCCTTCGGCTCATCGAGTAGGACCGAAATGTCGTTGGCGCCTTGGGCGAGCGGGCCGAGCGGCTTCTCGGCCAGTGGGCGCTCGCCCGACCAGATGCGGAGCGTGCAGGCCTCGATCGGCTTTGCACATTCCATGGACAGGTCGATCCGCTGCTGCTGATCGCGGGAAACGAGCGAGGTCGGCGCGATCTTGAAGGCCGTGACGGGGGACGTAGGAGTCACGTCCGCGGCCAAGGCTGGACTTGCTACCATGAGGCAGGCGGATGCGAGACAAATCGGCCAGTATCGTAGCATCACGAATTCCCTTGAATGTCCTTTGAAGGATCGAACACCAAACAGCCTTGCATGGATTCAGCAATTCACTTCCGTAAACTCGGCCGTCATTCCCGCCCTCCCAACGGTCATTCCCGCGAAGGCGGGAATCCAGACCGTTTGCCGAGTGCCTGGATTCCCGCCTTCGCGGGAATGACGTTGTCGACGAGCGTCGGGGCGTCCGCCACAGCCCTGGATTCCCGCCTTCGCGGGAATGACGCACGGCGCGGCTATCTCCACCGGAACCACATTTCCACGAGTCATGCAAGGCTACTCCGGTGCAGGTCGTATAAGCAGCTGCTACTCGATATCGAGTTCGTACCAGACGGTTTTGCAGTCGGGCTTGATCACAATCGTTGACCCGCCGGTGCCGTTCTTTTCGACGGGGAGTTGACTCTTGCGGTTGCCGCCGGGGTCGAGGGCGAAGCAGCGGAGCCGGTCGGGGGCGACCGGCAGGGTGATCGTGGCCGGTATGCCTTCGGCGCTGACCGGCCCGTCGCCCCAGTCGTCTTCGAGGGTGATCGTTGTCGCCGTGACTTGGTCGATCTTCATTCCCTGGTTTTCCGAAAGACCGGTGGCGGCCAGGAGGATGTTGGCGGGCCGGTTCGACTCGCCGAACCCGGTGGCATGGCGCGAAACGAGCGAAACGGTGGCCCAATCGAGCCGCGTCCTGCCGATCGCGAGCGTGACGTCGCCCAGTTCGATGGTCCGCCCTTGCGGAAACCCGGTGAACAGCTTCGTATTGGCGGTGTTGACGGTGAAATAGCCGGCGCCGGGTTGCTCCACGTTCCACGTCAGTTCGCCCGTGTCGCTGACGAAGACCTTCTGGTCGGCGGAGATGCCGTCGACGGTCGCCGGATCGGTGCCGTGCTTTCCGGTGAGATCAACAGCCGCCTTGTGAATCAGGGTAAGACGCGAATCGAAGCCGGCCGAGTCGATGCTCGCACCGACCGCTCTGGAGGCGGTCAGCCGATCGAAGTAGGCCGGGTAGTCGACGGCCGCGACGACGGAGCGTTTCGCCTCCTGAACGTCGCCGCGCAGGAAGACGGCCGCACAGGCCGGGAAATGGGCCAACACGTCCGTCCGGTTGATCATGCTGAAGAAGTAGGTGTGCCGCTGGGGCTGGAAGTTGGGCCGGTGATTGTAGGTATACTCGAACACGCCGTCCCAGCCTTGCAGCCGCCCGTAGGCGCGGAGCATCGGTTGGCCTTCGGCCCCGTACTGGTTCGGGAAGGGGTGGTTGTATTCGCTGACGGTGTAGGGCTTGCCGTCGACCCGCTGGGCGGCCAGGCCGCGGATGCAGGCCATCGAATTGACCATCGATTCGTTGCGAATCCGCCAGTCGGGATTCACCGGGCTCGGATGGCACCAGTAGGAGTGACTGTCAACGTAGTCGAGTTCCGCCTGAACGAAGGGGGGGCTGTATCCCAGTTGCGTGCCCGAGATGACCGACTTGACTTTCAGGTTGTTCTTGAGGTAGTCCGACATACCGACCCAATAGTTGCGTTCCGTATCGACGAGGAATTGGTAGAAATCACGTACCGCCTCGCGGGGTGCGTAGCCGGCGGTCCTCACGACGGGGACGGAGCAGGCTTCGAGGCTCGCTTCCGCGTTGAATTCACTCTCGGCACCGCTTTGGAAAGAGAGATCGTCAAGCTCGTAGCTGCCGACCTTGAAGCGGGTTAATTGGAACTGTGCCGAGTCCGAATCGTCCGCGGCTGTGAAGGAATAGGAGAACTTCTTCCACTGGCTGCCCACAGTCAACATCTGATGGACGCCCAGAGAACGCCAGCCCTTCACTGCGTCGGCCACGGCCATTCCGAGCGTGGCGCTGCCGCTCCCCTTCACCTGGCGGACGCGGAACGAGAGCGTGTAAGGTCGGTCCTTCTTCACGGACAACGCACGGAACAGTTTGGGGAAGTACTCGTGTCCTTCGCGGGTCACGTCGATCTTGAAGACGCCCCCGTCGGTCCCGCATGTGGCCTCTGCCGAACCGAGCGAGAGAATCCACTTCCGGCCGTCGGCAGAAACGGGCGAATCGAACTTCCCTTCAGGAATCTGTTCGTCCGAAAGCGGCGTGGCGACCCAATTCCAGGCTGCTTGCAGGGCCTTCGTCGAGTCGTATTTGCCCGCAAGCCACGCGTTCCACTGCCGGCGGAACTCACCCGCGTAAGGTTCCGGGAGCCGGTCGATCGCTCCGGAGAAGTAGTTGCGGATCAGCGCGTTCTCGTTGTTCAGTTCCACCATGGCCACGCACGGGTCGGAGGTGTAGGCCAGGCCCGTGTGCGGATTGACGTGCGTCAACAGCTTCCGTGCATACTCCTTCTGGAGTTCGATCATCCGCGGTTCGAAGTTGTCGAGCCCCTTGTCGGCCCAGGGGCGCTGGTCGGTGCCGGTGAATCCGTCCCGTTCGTCCCACATGCGAGCCACGTGCAGGTTGATGTTGACGTAGATGCCCCGTTTCTTGAAGGCGGCGATCATGTAGTCGAGCCGATCCAACTGGCCGGGCTCGAGATTTCGCTGGGTTGCTGGGGCGTCGGCGACAATGCCCACCAACTTCTCTTCGCGGAAGTTTCCGTAGGGGGCGTCCATGTAGTGGAGGCGGACGCAGTTGATACCGAAGCGGGCCAGCCGGGCGGCAAGTTGGTCGGCGTCTTCGTGCGAGGGGCAGTTGGCCGGTCCCGTCAGGTTGGTCGCGTGCAGTCGCACCGGACCGGCGTCGTCGACGAACCGGCCGTTCTCCGCTCGAATGAACCCATGTTTTCCAGCCGGAGCATCGAGCAGGTGGGCCATGCTCGTGGCGTTGTCGGGCCCGTCGTAGGAGATCACGAAGGGAAACAGCGGCGCCGGCTCCTCGGCTGATGAGAAACCGGGAAGGAAACAGCACACCGCAGACAGTGCCGGAATGATGAGCCGAGGTCCCATAGGAGTTCTCCTTTGTCTGAAATGGTAACGCAGGCGGACGGGGCCTGTCAAAACACCGACGTGTCCGCGGTGCCAGCCTATAGGAGCCGCTGCCCGGTCTGAACCGTGTTGTCGCGCCGGTTGGCACTCTTTGCGAAAAACTTCAGAATCTATGCGAAATTCTTCACATCTGAGGCAGCGTATAGCCGGAACTTGAGCATTCGACGCCGAAAGCACAGACATGCCGTTCCCATTTGCTTGACATGGCCGGTGCGGTGCCTACATTGGCGGGTGCAACGTGTGTCGTCTGCGTTTGCCCAGATGGCTGAGAATCAGAATTGAATTGGGTGTCCCCATGAAAAGTCTCCGTGCTCTCACCATACCTTGCATCCTGATGCTCGTGCCCTTCGTGAGTGGCATCGCTGGCACGCCGTCGGAAGAAGAGAGGATCACCGCGAGCCCCGCGACCGAGAAGCACGGGGTTGAGAAGCAGATTTCGACGATCTACCTCTTTGTTCATCCCATGCCACGGCGTGCGTCCATCCGCGAAGAGTACATGGCCAAATGGCAGAAGTTCCTTGCAGCCGAGGGCCCCAAGGAAGAAAACGTGATCTGCGTGCTCTCCAATTCACCGGAGGAGATGGAGCTTCTCCGGGCTATGGCCCGGAAGTACTTCGGCCAGCGATGCTTCATTGACCCTTCCGACAACAGCGTGGATACGCAAATGCGCATCGTCAACGACCTGGAAAGGACCCTGTCGACACGCGGCAACTACAGCCAGTGGGTGCCCTATGAAATCTGGACCTCCAACAACGCGCGCCGATGGACCGAGGGATTCAAGAAGGAGATGCGCGATCGAGGGTTCAGCTACGATCCGGCCAGCGTTCACGTGATCGCCTGCGGTCAGCAGTGGACGGGATGCCTGACGAAGTACGCCAACTTCTTCACCAAGTACCTGGGCGCGGCAAAGCCTGTGGACGTGCGCCCCGAACTGTCGCCGGAGGCCGGCTTCCCGTTCGAAGCGACCTTTCGCGAATGCATTCCCATGGATCGAAACGTTGCCCTGTACCTGTTTGAAACGGCCGACGGACGCCCCATGGCCCAATTCCTCGACTGCCTGCGGGGTGTCTGGGAGGCGCCGCACGCCGCGATCGTTTCCATCGATCCGGCGAAAGTCGAGATCACCATTACCACGCCCAACCGATATCAGGAGGCGTGTCACTCACACGAAGCCAGCAAGCTCTTCCCGAAAGGCATCGTCGTTGACGTGGGCGACGGCTGCCGGCCCGTGATTGCCACAGTCGTCGGCGTGGATATTGCCTATGATGAGTTCAGAGAATCGTTTGCCAGAGCCGACATCGTACCCCTACTGAAGAAAGGCTCGGTTCTCATCAACAACTTGCCCTTGGGTTGCACGGATACGCTTCGTCCTGAAACGGTTGAATGAGATCGGGTCATTTGCACGGAGAGAGATTGCCATGAGACTTCTTGTGTGGTTTGCATTGGTCGTTGCAGCGGTAACCTCCCTGCCGGCCGCCGAGCCGGCTGTTCCGGCGAAGATCGATTTCGATCGCCTCGATTGCCGCTGGACCTTCGGCAATCACGAGCCGATCTCCATGTATCGCCGCATCGGCCGCCAGAGCACGGGCGGTATCGAAGGGGGCGCCCTCTGGCTGGAAGACTGGCATCACTGGTTCGACAGCGAAGATTGCCCCCGGCTCATGGAGGACCTCGGGCTGAACATGCTCCACTGCCGGTTCTACAAGGGGATGGGCTGGAAGTACGAATCGCAGGATTTTCCCAACGTGAAGCGGTTTGTGGAAAACTGCCACAAGCACAACGTCCGTGCCCTGGCCTACGTCCAGTTTTGCACGCTGTACTACGAGATCATGTCGGACGAAATCCCCGACCTGGCCGACTGGGCGGGCGTCGACCGATACGGCCACAAGCTCACTTGGGGCAGCGCCTACTATCGTTGGAGTCCGTGTATCAACGCCCCTGGTTTCGAACCCTATTTGAAGAAAGTCATCAAGATCGCCCTGGAAGAAGGCGGATTCGACGGCATCATGTTTGACAACTGCGGCGTGTCGCCCTGCTATTGCGACCGCTGCACCGCCCTGTTCCGCGAGCACCTGGCCAAGGTGCCGGATTCGGAGACACGGTTCGGTATTCCCACCGTCGCCCATGTGCTGCCGCCGGTCCACAGCGGATACGGCGAGATCCAGGATCCCGTCTGCCAGGAGTGGATCCGCTTTCGCACGGAGCGAATGACGGCCCTGTACCGCCGGCTCTACCTGCACGCCAAGGCCTGCAAGCCGGCGGCCATCGTCAGCGGAAACGTCGCCAACATCCGCCGTGCCAATATGGCCGACTCCACCGGCCTGATTCCCACCGACCTGGCCGACTACTTCGACATCTTCGTGTCGCAGTCGGGCAACGCCCCGGGCGTGGTCGACGGCTGCGTGGTCAACCGAGTTCGGGAGATAAAGCTCGCCGGCGCCGTCGGGACGCCGATCCTGGCCCTGTGCGACAGCGACGCCGGCGGCGCTCCCGAAGATCAGACCAAGGGAGAGGCCCTCGCATTGGTTGAAGACGCCGTATTCGGCGGCATTCCCACCGACCGTACGGTCCTCAAGGCCGATCGCGAGATGGTCTCACCTCGACGCCTGGCCGTCCACCGGGCGATGCTCAAGCAGTTCAACAAAACCGTGGACGCCGGCCGCGAGGGGCTGGCTGCGCCGAGCTATGAACCGGTACGGCTTCTCTACTCGCGAGAGTCGATCATGTTCTCCGAGCAATCTCACCGCGCCGTGCTCAGCGCCGAGGAAATCCTGCTGCAGAATCACGTGCCTTGCGGCCTTCTTCCCTGTTCGGCAGATATCTCCTTGGTGATCCCCGACGGCATCGAGGTTCTTCTGGTTTGCGACCAACGCTGCCTTTCTGATTCGCAATTGGACGCCCTTGCGGAGTTCGCAAAAAAAGGCGGACGTCTAATCGTTACCGGCCAGTCGGGCCAGTACGACGAACTCTACCGCCAGCGGCGAGAGAATCCGCTTGTCAAGGCGTTGAAAGGCTGCGAGAACACGATTCGGCGAGACCAGGCCGACAAGGCGACCATCCGCGGGAGCGGGTGGACGATCAAGGTGGCTGCCACGAAGGAGAGCGGTCGGCGCTTGATGGCGGATCTTGACGCCGTCTGGTCACCGCGCGTCCGGATTCAGGCACCGCCCTCGGTTCTCGCCGAGGTCAGGCAAGACGGCACAGCGGTGTATGTTCATCTGGTGAACTACGCTCGGGACCCGGTGGGGCCGGGAACCCGGATCGAGCTTGCCAAGAGAGAATTCCAGTCGGCCGACTGCACGTTTGCCGCTCCCATGGAGGGACGTGCCCCTGCTCCGATCGCGGCCAAGGAGGCAGAGAAGGTGTACGTATTGGATCTTCCAGGATTTGCCGACTATGCCGTAGTGAGGATTCCGAACTGAAGCGGAGAAACCGAGAAGCACTCGATCACCGCGAAAGAACCCTAGCCCTCCATTCAGGAGTTCGACCCATGAAACCGCAACTGACTCGACGCAGATTCATCCACACGGCCGCAGCGGGCTCCGTCGCGATTGCTGCCATCGGCACCGTGCAGAAGCCGCCCCTCTTGGCGGACGGTACCGCAGCGCAAGAAGGCGCCTTCACGTTGGCAACGATGCCCCGTATCGACGTTCACACGCACATCGGCAACACGTGGACTGTCTTGGACGAAGTGATGGAATTGCGTACCGCACTCCGTCAGAAACTCGATCTGGATCTGGCGATGTGGGTGGGGCTGGGGCGTGCCGAGCCGCCCGATATTTCTGAGATGCACCGGCGCTATGAGGGACGCATTCAATTCTGCATCAGCGACTTCGAGATCCAGCACGGACGTCCCTTCCGTTTCTCGCCGGAAGATCTCGCCGGGTGGCATCAACGAGGCGTGGTCGGATTCAAGCTCTACCCGGGCTGGCAGCCCGGCATTCAGATTGATCGGGCCGAAAACGATCCGGTTTTCAGCAAGATGGAGGAGATCGGCATGGTGGCAGCTTCGCCGCACGTGAGCAATCCCTGTGGCACCTTCGGCCGGCGGACGGAATGGTTCTCCGAACCGGTGGAGTTCTGGCGCCAGCAGCGCGCGTGGGAGAATGTGCTGAAGAAGCATCCGAAACTGACGGTTGTCAATGCCCACATGCTGTGGTTGTGCTACTCCGACGAACAGTTGGACTGCCTTCGCTACATGCTGGAAACGTACCCGAACTTGAACATCGACCTGGCCACCACGCCCGTGTTTCTCCATGCGGTGGGACGCGACAACCTCCGCGATTTCATGGTCCAGTACGCCGATCGGATTCTGTTCGGAACCGACATGGCCAGCAAGTGGTTTTCGCCGGTTCTCGACAAGCAGTTTCCGAGCATTCGCGACAAGGTTCCGCAGTATCAGCGGTATTTCACGTTTCTGGAAACCGACAAAGAAGTGCCGAGCGGCATCGAGGACGAACGCAAAATGCAGGGGTTGGCGCTGCCGCTGGAAGTGCTCGAGAAGATCTACTTCCGCAATGCGATGCGGATCTACCCGCACATTGGCGCGGCTCTGACGCAGTTGGGCTATTTCGGCGAAGCCGGCCGCAAACAAGCGGCGCGCGCCGGAACTGACTTCGTTCGGACGTGAGGGGCTGCACGCGATTGTCTTGTTGTTGAAACGCCGACCGCCGCGGCGGTCAATCAAACCGGGAGAAATCAATGAACAGGGTCGTTACGTTACTGGGCTTCCTTGGATTGCTCGCAGTCGCCTTCTGTGCGGAGGCTGCCGATCCGCCACGTTGGCTGGGCTTCAACACCTACACGCCGAATGCCGAGACGCTGCGGCGGTTCACCGAGGCCGGCGTCAACGTCGTGGTCTGCTTTCCGTCGAACGTGTTGAGTTCGGTGGGGGCGCCGTACAACAGCGCCTATCCGCCCATCTGGAACGGACTGGGGGAATACGATTTCGACTGCCTCGACCGGCAGGTAGCCGACAAGCTGGCCGTGAATCCCAAGGCGAAGTTCATCTTTTTCCTGGACTTGAATACGCCCACCTGGTGGTGCCGTCTGCGGGGCGCCGCCAACCCCGACAGCTTCGACCAGTTGGGGCGAGTGGCGGCCAGCGAGGTCTGGCGCCGCGACACCCGGGAGTATCTGCAAGCCGTGCTGAAGCATCTTGAATCGAAACACCGCGACGTCATCATCGCCTATTTCCTCGCCGGCGGCTCTACGATCGAATGGCAGGACCGTTCGTTGGGCGAGGAAAGCTCGACCCGCTGCAAAGCGTGGCGACGCTGGATGACCGATCGCGGGCACTCCGATCCCGTGGATATCCCGCCGGCCTCGGTCCGCGACCACGTTTCGCACGGCCCGTTCCGCGATCCGGTCGACGACGCCCTGGCCGTCAACTACTGGCGATTCTCCAATGAACTGATCGCCGACACGATCTTGTACTATGCGGCCGCCACGCAGGAGGTCGTCGAGCATCGCGTGCCACTCGGCCTTTGCTACGGCTACGTCATGGAGCACGGCCGCGGTCGGCTGCTCTACGAAGGCCACCTCGACTTCGACCGGGTCTTCGCCTCGAAGGACCTGGATTGGTTCATCTCGCCCGGTTCCTACCACGATCGGCAGATCGGCGGGGCCAGCGGTTTCATGGTTCCACTGGCCTCGATTCAGCACCACGGCAAAGGATTCCTGATGAGCATGGACCATCGAACGCCCACCGCCCGCAGCGTGATTCTGGGCAAACAGATCCCCGGCCATGTAGGCGGCTTCACCGACGAAGCGGCCTGTATCGCCGGGCTCCGCCGCGAGTTCTCGCTCCGCCTCATCAGCGGGATATCGACTTATTGGTTCGATCTGTTCGGCCACTGGTTCGACAGCGACGCCACCCTCGCCTCCATCACCCAGATGCGCGAGATCTGGGACCGCCTGGCCCGGCCGCGTGAACCGTCGGTGGCTCAGGTGGCCGTATTTGTCGACGCCGAGAGCATGTACTATCTCGACGGCCGGGCCGAATTCTACAACGATCTGCTCTACAAGCAGCGTTACGGGCTTTTCCGCATGGGCACGCCTTACGACGTTTACTCCTTCGCCGACCTGCCCACCCAGGACCTGTCGCGCTACAAGCTGATCTTCTTCCCCAACCTGTTCGTGGTCGACGCGAAGCGGCGCGAGCTGTTGCGCGAGAAGGTCTGCACCGGCGGCAAGACCGTGCTCTGGGGATACTCGCCGGGGATCATTGCCGACGGCAAGTACGATCCTGGCCAGGTGGAAGCACTGACCGGTATTCCTTGGAAGGCCGCGGAACTCACCTCTCGGGAGATGGACGGTTGGCGATCGGTCTATTCCTCCCAGTCCAACGTCCCTGCCGACGTGTTGCGGAAACTGGCTCGCGAGGCGGGCGCCCACATTTACTGGGAAGCAGAAGAGCCGTTGTATGCGAACGACCGGCTGATCGCCCTGCATACCATTGAGGGGGGCCCTCGCACGGTCGTGCTGCCCAGGAAATATCGTCGGGTCACCGAGGTCTTCAGCGGCCGCGTTGTGGCTGAGAACGCCGACCGTTTCGAGGACACGCTTTCGGGACCCTGCACGGTTCTCTACCAACTGGAAGACTGAACGACCTGCAGCGACGACTCAAGGCCTTTGGAGCGTATCTCACCAACACTTGACCGCAACACTCTGTCCGACACAAATGAGAAAAGGATATTGACCGTGAAATGTGCAACGATGTGGCTGTGCGGCCTGTGCTGGGTGCTCGGAGCGAGTGCTCTTCCGGCCGACGATCCGCAGGCCCCGCCTTTGGAGAAGCCGGGATGGAAGCTCACCTTTCATGACGAGTTCGACCGGCCCCAACTGAACGACATGTACTGGTTCCGGGGGTATCGATCCGGGCGGAAGGAGTACTTCAAGCGGATCGGTCACCCGAGCCGCTGGGTCGATCACAACGCGCACGTCGTCATCGAGGACGGCATCCTGAAACTGCGGATCGACGAGAAGCTGCCGTTCCGGCCCGACAAGAGCACGCCCTGCGTGAGTTGCATTCAGACCTCAGACCATCGTTTCGGAGCGACGACGGCCGAGTACCAGATTCTGGACAAGTTCGCCCAGAAATACGGCTGGTTTGAGATCCGCGCCAAATGCCCGCGGGGCGAAGGAATTATGAGTGCCTTCTGGCTGCACCAGCACGACCCCACCAAGCAGGAATACACGCCGGAAGGACAGAGAAAGGGGCTATCCGATGGTGTGGTCGAGATCGATATCATCGAGCTGCAGGGGCGTCTTATCAGCGACGAGGCGAGCAGCGTGGACCTTAACGTTCACTTCACCAAAGAGGGGCACGCACGCCCCAAGCTTCCCATCGATGCCTCCAAGGACTTCCACGTCTGGGCGATGGAGTGGCAGGAGGGACAGATCGACTGGTATTTGGACGGCGAGGTGATCAATACCTACAAGGGCCCCACGCCGCAGGAGAAGATGTTCGTCCTCATGGCTCTCTTCCAATACTCCGGCTGGATCGGCCAGATCGATCCCAACATGGTCTACCCCAAGGATTTCGAGATCGACTACCTGCGGGTGTATGGAAGGGATGCGAAGTAGCCGCCCGATCTTGAAAGGCAAGTCGAGCGGCTACCGAGACCACCAGTTCACTCGCTGGTCAGCGTGAAGTTGACGTCCTTGGCCCCGCCGGCGGGAACCTCTGCCGTCAGTTCCGTCTTGGAGTTGTAGCGTTCCGGGATGTACATCTCGCCCATCGGCACCTTTTCGTCGGGGTTGGATTCGTCGAACTTCCCCGGAATGATCCGCGACGCGGTGATCTCAACGGTCATCTTGCCAGGAAGTGACTCCAACTCGTACCGACCGTTTTGGATCGCGCCGCTGAACGCCCGCTGATCTCCCTCGACCGCGCGAAACAGAATTCGTCCTTCTTCGACGGGCTGGCCGTCGAACGTAATGTTCCCGCTAACTTTGTCCAGGGTCATCCCCGGAGGGCTACAGCCGGTCAGAGAGAGAGACGTGATGCCAGCAAGCAGTGCAACCAGAAGAGTCGTGGCGAAGGTGCGCATGTCAGTTTGCCTCAAGGTCAGTATTGGTTAACGGCAAGACCACGGCGGCGATCCATCTCGTCCGCCGTGATCCTGCGGCCTATTTCAAGGAAAGTCGCGATATAGAGCAGAAGTCCTGCTCCGGTTCTACCATTCACCCAGCGTCTTACCGTCCTGGCGTCGACCGGCGTTCTGCCAGGTGATCCGGTCGACGGTATCGCTCACGAACCGGATCGAGCCGTCCACCAAGCCTGCATTGACGCCGCCCGGGTGGTAGCTGCGGGCGAAGTTCCAACGGCCGGCAAGCCCGCCTGCATTGCCGTTCTCGCAGGGGGCCTTGAGCCAGGTCGTGGTCTTGCACGAATAGACCCGGTCGGGGACGGTGGTATTCGGCGGCTCGGCTGAAGTGAAGGCATAGCTGCCGTGTGGGGCGCCGCCCCAATAGCCGCCAAGCCCACCCCACGAGCCGCCTCGGCTGCCACGGATAATACCTTCGCTGGCCAGCAGCGTATTCGACGTTCCGTCAAGGCAACTGGCGAAAGTGATTTCCTTGTTTCGGCCGAACATGCCACCCGGATCCTCCATGATCATGTTCATGTCATTGACCTGCGTCGTTACATTCAGAGTTCCACCGCCTGCGCACACCGCGTAGTTGCCTTGAAAACCATTATCTGAGCCTCCGCCCCCGCGGGCCGGACTGGACGGATCCGAAGGACACGACATGCCGGGCACTTCAATGCCGGCAACAGACTCCCGAATGCGGTGGATATACTCGGCCTCGTAGGCGTCTACGGTGTGGTGGTTCTCGTAAAGCTCCTGATAGGCCTCTTGTTCGATGAACGGCAGGATGCGATGGTACCAGCAATCGCGCCGATAGTACTGGCCGGTCGCTTCAAGCTTATGCCCGTACGGGAAGCACTTGTGCACATCGTGGTAATTGTGCATGGCCAGGCCCAACTGCTTGAGATTGTTGGTGCACTGGGATCGCCGCGCTGCCTCGCGGGCAGCCTGAACGGCAGGAAGCAACAAGGCAATCAGAATTCCAATGATGGCGATCACCACCAGAAGTTCGACGAGCGTGAATGCCCGCCCATGACATGGTCGTTTCATAGTCAACCTCCAGGAGGAAGAGAAAAAAAGGAGAACACAACAGGCCCCTTGAGACCGCTCAAAAGGGCAACGGGTCGCTTGTTTGTCTTATTTTTCTAACAGAGATGATAATAAATCACGTTTTAGTTTATATTGCGAGAAGACGATTGTCAACACTGGCGAACCAGGTACCCGGCCCGGCCTCGCTTCTGAACACTGCCTTTCTTCCAGAGAACATGTGTGATGAGGCCGGAAGCACCTCTGCCACACGAGCTTCCTCACTCCTCCCCCGCCGCCGATCTCGCTTGTGTCTGATTACGAAACTGGCGGGGCGTGAGGTTGAATTCCGCCTTGAACGCGGCGGCGAGGTATTCTCGCGATCCGAAGCCGGCCAGACGAGCAACCTGGGGGATTGGCATTTCCGTTTCTGCCAGGAGGCGCTTCACCCGAGCCAGGCGTACGCGGCGGATTTCGGCGGCCGGGCCTCGCCCCAGCACCTCCCGAAAACGGCGTTCCAACCATCGGCGAGAAACGGGGACTTCGCGGAGCACATCTTGAACCTGAATCGGCTCCGTGGCATGGCTGCGAATGAAGGCTATGGCCCGGGCCAGGTCCGGATCCTCGACGGCCAGCGTATCGGTCGACTGGCGTGCAACCACACCGGTGGGCTCCAGCAGCAGCGGCCGCTTGGGAACGCGCCCGCCGCGCATCAGCCGATCGAGCAGTCGCGCTGCCTCCAGGCCGATCCGCTCCGACGTCAACTCGATACCCGAGAGCGACGGAGTGCAGGCCTCGCAGAGCAATTCGTCGTTGTCGGCGGCGAGCACGGCAACCTGTTCCGGCACGAGCAGACCTTCCCGCCGGCAGGCATGGATCAGTTCGCGGCCCAGTTCGGTGGTCCAAGCAACGACAGCGACTGGCTTGTCGAGCGTCTTGAGCCAGCGAGAGAGGCCCCGTTGACGGATGTTCCAGGCCGTCCGGGCCCCGGCGCCCGAATCGAAGGTGGTGCCGTAGAAGGGGCAGTCGCAGCAGACGGGAGAGACCGTTTCGGCAAAACCTTCGTAGTGGTGGTCGACGTAAGGTCGATGGGCCAGTCCGTAATAGGCAAACTGAACGAAGCCGCGGTCGAGAAGGTGTTCGGCGGCTAAGCGACCGGCCGCTCGCAGATCGGTGGCCACGCGAGGAAAATCGACGTCCGGCAACTCGATCGCCGAGATGTTGACCGCCGGGACGCCGGCCGCACGGATGCGGCGTGCGGCGGCAGGCGTGCCGATCCGCGCGATGATCCCGTCGCCTTGCCAGCCGGGCGGCAACCACAAAGGTGTCTCCTGTCCGCCCGACTTGATCCACAAGGACCAGTTGGCGTGCTGGCTGTAGTTGACGACTCCGCGAACCAGCCGGCGTCCCCAACCTGTGGCTGTATCAACCAGCACCGCCACGTGCGGGGTAGACCGTTCGGACGAACGGCGACGACGGGATCGGTTACGACGGTTGGGTTCCACCATGCGAAGGTCTTCCGGCAATTGTGAGTTCTGGGGCAAACACCGCGTGTGCCTTCTGAAAGGCCTTACGTGATCCCCGGAAACATGGTTCCGAAGATAGTCGTCCCCCGTCATTCCCGCGCAGGCGGGAATCCAGTGGCGTTTGCCGAGTGCCTGGATTCCCGCCTGCGCGGGAATGACGGCCAAAGGCCCCCGGGGATTCCTCCGGGAATCACGCACAACCATTTAGCCTCGGCCTAACGTGTCCACCCGCCGAGATTCCCCTTCACCACCATTTGGCAACGGTTACCGACGCGGTTTCATTCGTCTATAGTAATATCCGCACGACGCTGTCGCAAATCCTTACATGTTTTGCGCATTTGCTCATTGACCCACGCCGGTTGCCGATGCGAAAATCGGCCTGCATCGATGGGCGAGTGTCTGGACACGCCGAAACCTGGGAGAACACTATGAGCATCTCACGTCGTCATTTTCTGCGCACCGCGGCTGCTGCGAGCGGCACCGTGCTGGCTCTGCAACGAAGCGCCCACGCCTCCGGGAGCGATATCCTCAAGGTCGGACTGATCGGCTGCGGCGGCCGGGGCACCGGGGCCGCCGCCAATGCCCTCAATGCCGATCCCGGCGTGCGGATCGTGGCGCTAGCCGACGCCTTCGACGATCGCATCCAGGGCGCCTTGAAGCAGCTCAAGCAATTGCAGCCGGACCGGGTCGACGTCGAGCCGAGCCGATGCTATGTCGGGTTTGACTGCTACAAACAGTTGATCGCCGGCGACGTGGACGTGGTCTTGCTGGCCGCGCCCCCCCATTTCCGGGCCCTCCACCTGGCCGCGGCCATTGAGGCAGGCAAGCACGTGTTTGCCGAAAAACCCGTGGGCGTCGACGCTACCGGCGTGCGGAGCGTTTTGGCCACCTGCGAGCTGGCGAAGAAGAAGAACCTGTGCGTTGTGTCGGGACTCTGCTGGCGCTACGACACCGTGATCCGCGAAACGATCAAGCGGATCCACGACGGGGCGATCGGCGACATCATGGCGGTGCAAACGAGCCGCAACCTGGGCAGTCTCTGGCACCGCCCGCGGCAGCCGGAGTGGACGGAGATGGAGTTCCAGATGCGCAACTGGTACTACTTCACCTGGCTCGGCGGCGATCACAACGTGGAACAGCAGATCCACGGGATCGACAAGTGCACATGGGCATTGAAAGACAAGGCCCCGGCAACGGCCTGGGCCGTCAGCGGCCGCCAGGTCCGCGTCGACTCCAAGTACGGGAACATCTACGACCATCACGCCGTGGTCTACGAGTACGACGACGGCTCGCGAATGTACGCCCTGGCCCGGCAGCAACCCAACTGCTACAACGACTACTCCGAGGTCCTGTTCGGAACCAAGGGGCGATGCGACCTGCAGAAAGGCCAAATCACGGGCGAAACCAATTGGTCCCACGGCCAGCAAGCCGGCGATCTCTCGGGTTACTCCGGCAAGCGAACAAGCAACAACGGCCTGCGCCCCATGCACCAGGTCGAACAAGACGAGATGTTCGCCGCGATTCGTGCCGGCAAGTGCATTAACAACGGCGACTACATGTGCCAGAGCACCCTGATCGCCATCATGGGACGCACGGCCGGCTACACCGGGCAGAAGCTCACCTGGCAGCAGATGACGGAGTCGAAGCTGGACCTCTCGCCGGAGAAATACACCTTTGACGCGACGCCGCCGATTCTCCCCGGCCCCGACGGCAGCTACCCCATCGCCACGCCCGGCGTGACTGAATTCGTTTGAAGAAAGCGAAACGAATGATCCAAATCGGCATTGTGGGCTGTGGGCGAATCATGGCGGCCCATCTGCGCGGCTATCGGTTGCTGCGCGAGGCGGGCGTCGACGATTTTCGCATCACGGCCCTCTGCTCCCTGTCTGAAGACGAAGCCCGCATGTACGTGCGGCGCGGCGAAGGTCCCCCGCAGCGTGCGGCCGTCAGCCAGTTCGCCGGCGACCCCTTGGCGGTGGCCGACGAGTACGTTTCCGACTTCCAGGACGACGTCGAGGTCCGGGTCTACAGCGATTTCCGCCGCATGATCGCCGAGGCGCCGATCACGGCAGTCAACGATTTCACCAGCCACGTCCTGCACCACCAGGTGGCCGATGCGGCCCTGGCAGCCGATAAGGATCTGCTGACCGAAAAGCCGATGGCCGTTTCCGTCCGGGCCGCCCGAAGAATGTGCGAACTGGCCGACGCTCACCAGCGAGTTCTGGGAGTCTTCCAGAGCGGGCGCTACATGACCCGCACGCGGCATCTCAAGTGGCTGTTCGACTCGGGCCGCATCGGAGAGTTGCAGATCATGCTGCTGGGGAGCGTCGGGGCGCGCTGGGCCCCGAACAGCGTGGTGGCCGATACGCCCTGGCGGCACCGCCGCGTCGAAGGCGGGGGAATCTCCCTCGACGTGGGCGTCCACCGCTTCGATCTGATCCGCGCCCTGGGCGGCGAGATTCGAGATATCCAGGCCCGAACCGCCGTCGTCGAACCCGTGCGTTGGGGCCACGACGACCAGGGCCTGACCCAGCGAGTCGAGTGCGACGCGGAAGATACGGTCTACGCGTCCTTCGCGGCCGCCAGCGGGATGACCGGCGAACTGACGGCCAGTTGGGCCGGACGCGGCGGCGGCACCATGCCCGGTACCGGCGACGTCTACTATACTTCGGCCGGACGCGTCTCCGGCGACGAGGTCACGTTCGAAGACGGCTCGACGGCCAACCTGGCCGACCTCTACGAGCGAGAGTGCCCGGCCGAGCGAAAGGCCCGCGATTTCCCCTTGGGGCTGACCGACACCTTCGCCCTGGCTCAGCACGAGTGGCTCCAAGCGATACGCGAGCGCCGGCCGCCCGAGACGAGCGGGCGCGACGCTCTCTCCAGCCTGGCCTGTGCCTTTGCCTCGCTCGAAGCAGATCTGGCCGGGCGCCGCGTCGAGGTGCAGGAAGTGGTGGACGGCTCGTTGGAAGACTACCAGCGGGCGATCAACGAACACTACGGGATCTCATAACTCGTGACCGCCGACGCCCCCACAACCCATCAACGGCAGCGTGTAGATCCGCGATTCTACGTGATGATGTTCCTGCAGTACGCCGTCTACGGCCTGTGGTTGCCGATTGCGGCGAGGTTCCTGTCGGCCGATCCGGCCGCCGGCGGGCTGGGATTCAGCGACTTCCAGATCGGCATGATTATCGCCGTGGCCGGCGCCGTCGGTGCGATGACCGCGCCGTTCATTGCCGGCCAGATTGCCGACCGCTACGCGGCCCCCTCACGCTGCCTGGCCGTGCTCCTGGCAGTGGGCGGCACGATCAAATTCATCACGGCCTGGCAGACGAGCTACGCCGCCTGGCTGTGGCTGTCGATCGCTTATGCCGTTCTGTTCATGCCCACCCTTTCGCTGACCAATTCGCTGGCCCTGGCCCATTTGCCCGACCCCAAGCGGCAGTTCCCTCGCGTCCGTGCCGTGGGCACGTTTGCCTGGATTGCCGTGGCATGGGCCTTTCCCATGATCTGGCTCCAGTCCGGGCTGGAATTCCGCTGGCTGCCGCCGTTCTTCACCGGCCAGGAGTTGCCCAACGCCCCGGCCAGGATGATTGACTCAGTACGCGTTGCCGGCGTCGTGTCGGTCGGCTACGCCGTATTCTGCTGGTTCTGCCTGCCGCGAACGCGGCCGAAGAAAGAGGCCGGCCGGACGTTCGCCTTTGCCAAGGCGTTTGCCCTGGTGCGGCACCGCTCGTTTGCCGTCCTCGTCGGTGCAACCCTGCTGCTCAGCATCATCCACTGCTTCTACTTCGTACAGATGAGCAAGTTTCTGGCGGCGATCGGCCTGGCCGACGCCTATATCATGCCGGCCATGTCGCTTGGCCAGTTTGCTGAGATCCTGGCCCTGGCCGTGCTGGGTCCGAGCCTTTCTCGACTGGGCTTTCGCACGGTGATCACGCTTGGCGCCTTCTGCTACTTTCTCAAGTACGCCTTCTTCGGCACGACCTTGTTGCCGCTGCCGGTGATCGTGGCCGCCCAGTTGATCCACGGCTTCTCCTTTGCCTTCTTCTTCGCGGCCAGTTTCATCTATGTCGACCGGATCGCTCCGCCGGACACCCGCTACTCGGCGCAAACCGTCTTCATGCTGGTCATCCTGGGCGTCGGTCCCCTGGTGGCCGGACCGCTCAACGGCTGGTTGTCTGCCGCGTGCACGCCCGCCGGCGGAACGCTCAACTACTCTATCTTCTGGTACACGGCCGCTGCCGCCGGCATGCTGGCCACGCTGCTCGTGGCGGTCCTGTTCCGCGACGAAACCCGCAGTGAGACCGCTGCATAGACCTATCGTGTGAGGAAATCATGACCAAAACCTATCGAATCGGCGTGGCCGGACTGACCCACGATCACGTCTGGGGCAATCTCGAGCACCTGGCCGCCTCGCCAAATGCAGAACTCGCGGCGGTTGCCGATCCGAACGAGCCTCTGATCGATCGCGTCACCCAACAACACAGGTGCGCGGTCTATGCGGACCATCGGGAAATGATCGACCGCGAGTCGCTCGATGCCGTCTACGTGTTCTGCGACAATGCCGCGGGTCCCGACGTCGCCGTTCAGGCCGCCGAACGCGGATTCCACGTGATGGTCGAGAAGCCGATGGCCGCAACCCTCGAAGGCGCCGAGCGAATGATCGCCGCTGTCGAAGCGGCCGGCGTGAGACTGATGATCAACTGGCCCGTCGTCTGGCGACCCCAGGTCCAGGCGGCCCTCGATCTGGCCACGCGTCCCGAATTCGGCTCCATCTGGCAACTCACCCACCGGGCCGGACACGGCGGACCGGAGGCCGAGTGCTCCCCCTATTTTGCCGAGTGGATCATGGACCCCAAGCGCAACGGCGCCGGAGCGATCGTCGACCTGTGCTGCTACGGAATCAACATGGCCCGGGCCCTGATGGGGCGTCCCGAACAAGTGACGGCCGTGGCCGGCCGACGCTACGATCCGCCGCTTCCCGTCGAAGACAATGCCGTCGTCGTCATGAAGTACCCGCAGGCGATGGCGACGGCCGAGGGCGTTTGGGGACAGGTTGGCCAGCCTCTGACCGGATACCTGGCCACCATCTGGGGAACCCACGGCTGCGTGACGCTCGGCCCCGGTCGCGGCGGCCGGCTCTGGCACACGACGGCCGAACAGCCGGCGGGCGTAGAAATCACCCCGCCCGAGCCGCTGCCGCACATGGCCAGCGGAACCGCCCATTTCGTCTGGGCCCTCGAAACGGGCAACGAGTTCCACCCCTTGTGCCGCCCTGCCGTATGCCGCGATACGCAGGAGGTCCTCGACGCCGCCATCCGATCGGCCGCCGAAGGTGTGAGCATAACGCTGCCGGCAAGAGCGGCCGAATCAGCGTGTGCGTTCGAGTGTTTTCGCAGGTAGTGCGTGTTGGAGCAGTGATCCAGTGTCGACCGGAGTGATTACCCACATCCAACGCTTTTCAGTTCATGACGGGCCGGGGATCCGCACCACCGTGTTCCTGAAGGGCTGCCAGATGCACTGCCCTTGGTGCCATAACCCCGAAACCTACCGCCGCGATCCCGAGATCCAGGTCTTTCCCCAACGTTGCATCGGCTGCCGCGCTTGCGCGGCCGCCTGCGCCCAGGGGGCTCACGAGTTCACTGCCGCCGGGCACGCCTATCACCGAAATCGGTGCGTCGTATGCGGCCAGTGTGTCGACCAGTGCTATGCCCAGGCCCTGGTCCGGGTCGGCGAAACCCGCTCTGCCGAATCGGTGGTGGCCGAGGTCCTCGCTGATCGCCCCTTCTACCAGCCGGAGGGGGGCGTGACGATCTCCGGTGGTGAGCCGCTCCTGCAGGCCGAGTTCACTCGCGACATCCTGGAGCAGTGCCGGCAGGAAGAGATCCACACAGCAATCGAAACCAACCTCGCCTGGCCCTGGCCAGTCGTCGAACCGCTCGTCCCGCTGGTCGATCTGTTCCTGGTCGACGTCAAGATCATGGACGACGCAGCGCACCGAGCCTGGACCGGCCTGTCGAATCGGCAAACGCTCGAAAACCTCCGGCGGCTTGACGCCCTGGATAAGATGTTGGTGATCCGCACCCCGGTGGTCGTGGGCGTGAATGCTCGGCCCGAGGAAATTGACGCCATTGCCGACTTCCTGGCCACCTTGGACAACGTGGCGCAGTATGAACTCCTGCCCTATCATCCCCTCGGCACCGGCAAGTACGACGCTCTGGGCCTGGACGGCCCCCGGCCCGAATTCCGCACCCCCACGGCCGCGGAACTGGACGCTCTGGCCGAACAGGCCAAACGCCCGAACTTCGTCGTGAAGGTAGCCGGAATGGTGTCGACTTCAACCTAATCAACACATAGCTTTGCCTACTCCCGGGGCTTTCTCCTATGCCACCGTCCGTACAGAACCGAACCGACTACGCCTCTCGGCTGGAGCATCTGCGCCGGCGGAAGGAAGCTCAGACGCAGGAGAAACTCCGGCGCCAGGGCTACATGAACGAGGACGACTACGGCATGGTGCTGCCGCCCGAGGATTTCACCTGGCAGCCGAAGCCCAATCATCCCAATGGCTCCTTCTACGGCCTGCAGGGCTGGGCCGACAACTTCTGCAACCTGACGGAGTGCCATCCCGTCTACGTCGACCCCATGGACGCCCTGGCCGGCCGTTACATGGTGCTGCTGAACCGCATGCGGAAGTGCAATTGGCCCCCCGAGTTCGATTACCCGGAACTGAAGTCCGATCAGGATCGTTACGGGATCATCTCGGGCATCGGCAACGACGCCCACTTCGCTCCCGACTACGAGATCGGTCTCGAACTGGGTTGGGGCGGCCTGCTGGCCAAGGTCCGCCAGTATCGTGCCCAGCACGGCCCCGACAAGGCCGAGTTCTACGACGCCGAAGAGCGGGTGATTCTTGCCGTCCAGGGTTGGATTCGCCGTACGGTCGAGGCCGTAGAAGCCGAGGCTGCTTGCCAGGCCGATCCCGTTCTGGAGGCCAATCTCCGCGAAATGGCCGAGGTCAATCGCTGGTTGATCGAGGGCCCTCCCCGCACGCTCCGCGAGGCCTGTCAATGGATCGCCTGGTTCAACATGGCCTCGCGAACCTACAACCGCGACGGCGCCGGCGGGCAGCTCGACGAGTTGCTCCGCCCCTACTACCAGCGCGATCGCAGCGAAGGCCGCATCGACGATGAAGACGCGATCTTCCTGCTCGCCTGCCTGCTGCTCAACGATCCCCACTACTATCAACTGGGAGGGCCGGCTGCCGACGGGCACGATCAGACGAGTCACCTGTCTTTCCTGATCCTCGAAGCGGCCCATCGCCTCAAATCGACCTGCAACCTGACCATCCGGGTCCACGACGGGCTCGACCCGCGACTGTTGCGCAAGGGTGTCGAGTACCTGCTCGAAGATCGCAAGGCCTGGCCTCGTTTCTCCGGCGACAAGGCCCTGGTCGAAGGCTTCATGCGCAACGGCTACTCGGCCGAGCTGGCTCGGCGGCGAATCGCCGTCGGCTGCAATTGGATGGCCCTCCCCGGCCTGGAATACACCATGAACGACACGGTCAAGATCAACGTGGCCAAGGTCCTCATGGCGGCTTTCGATGAGATGATGCACGACGACAACGACAATCCCTCGCTCGACTCGCTCTGGCAGCGGTTCGAGAAGCACCTGCGGCAGGCCGTCCTCTGCACCGCCCGGGGAATCGACGTGCAACTCGACCACCAGCACTTGAACGAGCCGGAACTGGTGTTGAACCTGCTCACCCACGGTCCGATCGAACGGGGGCTGAACGTCACCAACGGCGGCGTCGATCTTTATAACATGTGCGTCGACGGCGCCGCTCTGGCCAATGTGGCCGACTCGCTGGCGGCCATCCAAAGCCGCATCGAAGAGCAGAAACGGATTACCTGGCAGGAACTGGCCGAATGTCTGCAGGCCGACTATCCCGGCGTTGAGGGCGAACGGGTCCGCCTGATGATGCGCACCGCCCCGCACTACGGCGAGGGCGATTCGCTCGGCGATCGCTGGGCCCTGAGGGTTTCGGAGCTGTTCACGTGGCTGGTTACGGAGAAACCGACGCCGGGCGGGCGGCGAATGATCCCCGGCTGGTTCTCCTGGGCCGACACCCTGCGGCTCGGCAAGCAACTCGGGGCCACGCCCGACGGCCGCCGGGCCGGCCAGCCGATCGCCCACGGCGCCAATCCCCGCCCGGGCTTCCGTGCCGACAGCGCCGCCACCGCCATGGTCAAGGCCATCGCCGCCATCCAGCCGGGCTACGGAAACACGGCCCCCGTCCAACTGGAACTCGACCCCTGCATCGCCCAGTGCGACGAGGCGGTCGGCATCGTAAGCCGGCTCATCACCACCCATTTCGAGCTGGGCGGGACCCTGTTCAATATCAACATCGTCGACGCCCAACAGGTCCTCGCCGCTCACAAGGACCCTTCCCAGTATCCCGACCTGGTCGTGCGAGTGACCGGGTTCACCGCCTATTTTGCCAACCTCTCTCCCGATTTCCGCCAGTTGGTCGTCGATCGGCTCGTCCGCGGTTGCTGAAGAAAAGGGCTAGCCCCCCACCACCGCCTTCAGGTTCGCCAGGGGCGTCGTGAGCGGGATGGCGCATTCGGGACCGATGATGTCGATCCGGGCCGCGTGGGCGGCTTGGGCGTCCGCTCGGATCTCTTCAGGCGTTGCTTGCAGCAGTTTCAGGTTGCTGATGCCGCCCATCAGTGAAAGCCGGTCGCCGGCCAGGCCGCGGACGTATTCGGGCCGGCCCGTCTTGGTGTCCCAGTGGAAGCAGTCGAGGCCCGTTTCAGCGATCATGCCGATGCGATCGCTGGTGTTGCCGCAGATGTGCAGGATGAGCGGGCAAGGGATCGCTTCGGCCAGTCGGGCGTGCACCTCCTGGAGGAATCCGGCGTAGGCCTTGGGGCTGCAGAGGTCGCGGGTGGCATGGTCGGCCAGGAGCAGGCAGTCGGCGCCGGCTTCGATCTGGGCGTTGGCGAAGCCGATCGTCACCGGCATGAGCCGCTCCAGGATCCGCCGGGTGTCGTCGGGATCGTCGAGGGTGCCGATGAGGAAGTTCTCGACGCCGAACAGATGGTAGGCCTGCGTCCAGGGGCCGAAGACCTTGCCGCAGACGGCCGCGTCGTCGCCGAGCCGTTTCTTGAGCAGGCGAATGGCCTCCAGCGGGACGGTGCAGCCCGGCCGCGTGAGCAGATCGTCGGGAATGCGGATCTCGGTCGAGTGTTTGAACAGCGGCGGCCCGCTCTCGGGCATGCGGTCGGGCGCTCCCCAATCGACGCGGCAGCCCATGGCGGCCGCCTCGTGGCAGACGGAGAACAGCGGCATGACCACGTCGAAACCCAGCTCGCTGTGTCCGGCCGTCGCCAGAGCGGCCATTTTCTCGGCATCGGTATGCGATTCCGGAAACCATGCTCCCACCCGGTGCATCAGCTCCTGGCAGACGATCGAGGTGCCCGTTCCAAAGACCGGCCGATCCGAGGGTTGGTTTCGCGAGAGAGCGGCGAGGAAGCGTTGGCGATTGGTCATGGTCGGTTGTCGGGGGCCGGGGTTATGACATCCGTATGCGAAAGTGTATCAAGCAACGGTTCCAGTGTCACGCCTGATTCGGGCTCGCCAATGACATGACCAACGACGTTCTGCACCGGCGTTTTCGCCGTCTCGCGAGCCTCCCGCCGCGTTGTCGTACTCCTACAGGCTGCAATCGCGTGCTTTTCATGCGGCCATGTGCTACGATCTGTGGCAGCGATTCGCAGTCGCCGACGCTGCTCGTGCGGCAATCAGTAATGCCCCCTTCTGGGAGGAATACCATGAACCGAGTCCTTGCTCTCCACAGTGAAATGTCACGTGCGATCTTCTTCTCTCGACGCCAATTGACCGCGTCGTCTCTCGCTGCGGTCCTCTTCCTGCTGCCTACGTCCCTCCTCTCCGCTGAGACCGAACCCGAAATCATCGGACGCGTCGTCGCCGTTGAAGGCGTCTGTGCCTGGCCCAACCTGACGTTGATGCCCGACGGCAGCGTGATCGCTGTCTTCCACAACCAGCCGAGCCACGGCCAGCAGGAAGGCGACGTCGACTGCTGGGCAAGCCGCGACGGGCTGACCTGGGAGAAACGGAGTACCGTCACCCGGCACGAACCGGACACCGTGCGCATGAACCATGCCGCCGGCTTGGCCAACAACGGCGATCTTGTCGTGCTCTGTTCCGGGTGGACGAATGTGAAGCAGCCCGAGCGACCGAAGCAGGCGGCCTTTCGCGATGATATCCTCCGGTCGTGGGTGCTGCGTTCGTCAGACGGCGGCCGCACCTGGGAGAAACGCGACGCCTTTCCCGCCCCCGAGGCCGGCTGGACGGAATACGTCCCCTTCGGCGATATCTGGGTCGGCGACGACGGCCGGCTCCACACCTCCTGCTATCAGGGGCAGTACAAGGACCCGTCGCAGTCCACCGGCACCCAAGGTTGGCGATCGTGGCATTTCTGCAGCGACGACGACGGCTGGACCTGGAAAACGGTTTCGATCATCGGACCACGCCACAACGAAACCGACATCCTCCCTCTCGGCGGCAAGAGCTGGTTGGCGGCCGCCCGTATCGACCGGATGGAGCTGATCCGCTCCGACGACGACGGCCAGACCTGGCAGGAACCGTACCCGGTCACCGACAAGAACGAGATCAACGGGCACCTGACTCGCCTCGACGACGGCCGGCTGCTGCTGAGCTACGGCGTGCGCGTCGACGGGCGGCGCGGCGTGTGCGCCAAGCTGAGCAGCGACGACGGCCGCACCTGGGGGCATCCCCTTCGACTGGCCCATACCGTCGATGGCGGCGACTGCGGCTATCCGTCCAGCGTGCAACTCCCCGGTGGAGCCATCGTGACGGCCTGGTATTCGAAGGAAACGCCCGACCATGCTGGCTACCACATGGGGGTGACCGTCTGGAAAGAGGACAAGAAGTGACGAGGAAGGCACAACAATGTCCTATCTTCCGTCGCTGTTTGCCGACCCAAAACGCTTGTGCAATAGGGCCCGTCTGGTCTACAATCATCCCCGTGGTCAGAGCGTTTCCTGATGCGAGTGTCGAAATGGTAGCCTCCTGCAAGTGAGGGAACCATGGGGCGAACGGTGGTATTCATCGAGGAGCGTGTGCCGAAATGCAGCGGTTCTGTCTCCGCCTGCGGACTGCCGCCAGTCGACACCCGAGATTTGTTTGGGTGACGATGCTTTTCGGGGGCTCGTGTCGAGTCCCACAGGGTTGGCTGCGGCATTCCTGATCGGCTGTGCGGCTCGGTCGATTTCTTGTCTCTCGTCCCTTTCCTTCGTACGTCTGGTCACGCGCTGACCTTCTCTGTCGTCGATTGCCCGGGCAATGATTGCCGCCCGGCCTTCTTGCGTCTTCCGGGAGTCCCCATGACGTTTCACCCGCGGGTGCAACGCCAGTCGAAAGGAGATCAATACTATGTGGAGAACCCTCTGGATGATCGGCGGCGCGCTGGGCGCCGTCCTGCTCCTGGTTGGAATACCCGCCGCCGCAGAACCGGAGGCACGGGTGTTCCAAATGGAGAAGATCTCACTCTTGGGCGGTGAACCGGGCTCAGCGACGGTCTCGCCCGGTGGACGCTACCTGCCCCTGGGATACACGCCTTTCAACGAGGTCAAGAAGTATCCGGAGTTGAAGTCCGATCGCCCCCTGTACGGAAGCGTCTCGTTCGGCCAGATTCCCACCGACGCCAACTCGGGAATCCGCTTCTACTTCGTGATCGACGCCTCTGAATCGACCGACAACGAGAAGGCCGAGGAGCCGGGCGCGATCGTTGAGATCGGAAGCCGCCAGTCTCCTGGCACACGGAACTACGACCGACTCTACTTCGACGCCAACAGGGATCTCGACCTGACAAACGACCCGGTGACCAAGCCGATGGCGGATCCGTCGAATCTCGGTTCGTCATCTTCGGGAGTCGTGTTTGACATTCTGAGCGTTCCCGTCAAGGAGGCCGACGGGCTGGGTGCCAGCCCGCTCGAGGTCCTGCCGCGGCTGCGCTTGCAGGGGTCGGCTCGGGCTTATGTGTCTTTCGCGACTGCAACGGCGCGCAAAGGGACGATCGAACTGGGAGGTCAGAAGTACACGGCGATGTTGACGCAACCCGCCGTGATCACGGGACGTTATGACACCCCTTACACCTCGTTGATCCTGGTTCCTCAGAACAACTCGCCGTCTGTTTTCCGCGGGTTGATGAGCCAGCAGTACCTCTCCACCATGTTTTGGGACGCGGGAAATTTCTTCAAGATCTCGGCGTCGCCCGACGGCGATCGGCTGACGATCAGCCCTTACGGTGGAGATACGGGCGTCTTGAAGGTTGATGCCGGCGACCGGAAGGATGCGGAGAGGCTCGGCGTCAGCGGTATCTTGCGCAGCGGGGAGACAACATTGCGGTTCGGCGAGATGTCCTACTTGTCGACCGCCGAGAAGTTGCCGAAACACAACATCCCCGTGGGTGACTATCTCCCCTTGTCGCTCTCGGTGGATGTGGGCACACTCACGGTAGGTCTCTCCCAGAACTACTACTCCACGGAGGCGCCCTACGCTCGGGTGGCCGAACCGGCCGCCGGCGTGACCATTCAGAAGGACAAGCCGTTCGTCCTGGGCTTCGGCGGCAAGCCGGTTGTGATATTCACCGCTCCCACTCAAGGTCAGGTGTTCAAGCCGGGCGACACGGTCAAGCTCAGGGCGATGATGATCGATCCCAAGCTGAACCTGCTCATCCGCGGGCTCAGCGACACCACGCAGAAGCTCTCGGAGCGAACCTACAGGATCTCAGGGCAGACCGTGACCGTTCCCATGTACGCTCCCCTCGCCCCAACCGTGACCGTCACGAATTCGTTGGGAGAGCAAGTGGCCGAAGGCACCATGCCCTTTGGATGAGGCGGCCTTTGCGGGTACTCGTGGCGAGTGCCAACCGACCTGGAACCGAGCGACGAAGAGCAAATCTTCACCGTGACGTTCACGTGGGATTCCAAAGGCCTGTACGACGACGTCAAGGCCGAACAGAAGATCGCAGTGAGAGTTCCGCCCAAAGCCCCGCCCCAATGACGAGGTTTTAGAGTCTTCGTGCTGAACTTGTGCGCATGGTGCGTGCATGTTCCTGTGAAGGGCGGGTTGCGGGCTTGCCCCGCTCTGGTGTCTTCAAACATCCGGGACCGGAAGCCTCGATATTCCGGTCCCGGATCTCAGCGTGCCGGCCAGAGCAACTCCGTCCGTTCCGCCGCCGGATCGAAATGCGGAATCTCCCCAATCCGCTTTTCGTAGCCCGGCTCGCCGTATTCAAGGGCGGCCCGGCGCAGCAGCGGATAGAGCAACTTGGGCTCCACCCCGCCAATTTGTTCGTTCTTCCATTCGGCGGTGCCATCCGCGTAGGTCGCCAGCCAGTCGACGGCCCTGCAAATCGACCGGCCGTCGGTGGTTTTGAAGTTCCACAGATCGACGCCTGCCCGCTCGCCCAACGCCGCCAGCGTGAACATCCCTTGCAGATTCATCACGCTGTAGCTGAACGACTTTGTCCGAGCCAACTCATGCGGTTGCCGGCCGTCCGGCTCGATCTGCGGGGCAATCCGCTTCTCGGCCGCCTCGCGGAGAATCCGCCGGGCGACGTCGTCCCGCCCGACGAACAAGGCATAGCTGGCGACTTGCGCGTCGTACCAGGTGCCGTGATTGTTCTTGGCCGCCGCCTCATCCCGCCCGTAGCGGCTTTCCAGCATCCAGTCGAGGAACTTGCCGAACCAGTCCTCGAGGGCCTTCTGGTCTTTGTCGGTCCAACTCTCTGAACCGGCCAACATGCCGGCGGCATCGCCTACCTTGATGAATCCACAGGTGTCGATCAGCCCGATCCCCCGGCCCGTACACCGGCCCGGGATCGCCTGCCCGAACTCGAGATGAGGATTCATCCGCGTTTCGGCATCCCAAAACCAGACTTGCAGCAGATCGGCCGCACGGGCGGCGTACGGTTCGTGGCCGGTCAGGTAATAGGCCAGAGCGAGCGTCTCCACGACGTCGCACATCTGCCGGCAGGGCTTCGTGTCGTGCTCGTGATACTGCGGGTTCACCTGCCCGTCGCGGCGGATGTAGGGCAACCCGTCCTCTTTCGCCGGGTCCGGCCACCAATAGGGCCCCACGCTCATATAATCGTGCCGGTCGCCGCTCGGGGGAACCGGTCCTGTCAACGTGACGGAGAACGGCCCTTCCCGAAGGGCGGCGTCCGCCTCGTCACGAAGACGCTCCACTGCCGGGGTTAGCCGCACGTCCCCGGCGGCAACCCGTCCCTTCACGGCAGCCAATAACGCCGGGTCCAGCGCGAACACCCGCGGAGGTTCGCCGGCACTGGCCGTCGAGCATGAAAGGGTGAAGACGAAGAGGGCGAGAAACAGAATCGAGCGATTGAGTCGCATGAGGTCATCCTTCGTAAGGTGTTGCGTACAACGCCATTGTAGCTTCCGACCCCCCGGCGAGCGACATCTGCCGAGTGTCAGCTTCGCCCGATCAATGACGTGGCCAGGTGGGAAGTCGGCAGAATGCCGGGAATGTCGTCCAGACGGGGGCCGGAACTAGTCGCACTCGGCAAGAGCGACCCACGGTGAAATCGAGACCGTATTACCGCTGGAGCCGTGCGCGCGTCGATGGTATAATACAGGGCTCGCCGGTCCCGGGACCGGGTAAACAGGGCAACTCCCATTGACCAACGAGCAGACCGATCGCGCCGCCGATCCTCGCCGACCACACAACACGACCATGTCAAATCCCTTAGCAAACCTCCGCAATATCGGCATCTCGGCTCACATCGACTCGGGCAAGACGACTCTGAGTGAACGGATCCTCTTCTACGCCGGACGTATCCATCGCGTCCAGGAGGTCCGCGGCGAAGGCGCCACCATGGACCACATGGAGTTGGAAAAGGAGCGCGGCATCACCATCACCAGCGCCGCCACGTCGGTCGAGTGGGGAGACGCCCGCATCAACCTCATCGACACTCCGGGACACGTCGATTTCACCGTCGAAGTCGAGCGCAGCCTGCGAGTGCTCGACGGAGCGGTGCTCGTACTCTGCGCCGTGGGCGGAGTCCAGGCCCAGTCGATCACCATCGATCGGCAGATGCAGCGTTATCACGTCCCGCGCGTGGCCTTCATCAACAAGATGGATCGTACCGGCGCCAACCCGGATGCCGTGGTCAGACAACTTCGGGAAAAACTCGGTTGCGACGCCCTGCTGATGCAACGTCCGATCGGTTCGGAAGCCGATTTTCAGGGCGTCGTCGACTTGGTGACCCGGCAAGCGATCTACTTCGACGGCGAGTACGGAGAGGACGTACGCTATGACGTCGTTCCCCAAGCCATGCAGGACGAGATCGACCACGCCCGCCAGGAATTGCTCGAAGCGCTGGCCATGTTCAGCGACGAACTCATGGAACTGCTCTTGGCGGAAGAAGAGGTGCCCGAGAAGTTGATCCACGACGTCGTCCGCGAGGCCGTTCACGAGGAACAGCTCACGCCCGTCTTTCTCGGAACGGCCTACCGCAACAAGGGCGTCCAGCCGCTGCTGGACGCCGTCGTGCGTTACCTCCCCTCGCCCCTGGAGCGAGAGTATCACGCATTCGCTCACGGCGATGCGGAAACCAAGATCGACCTGGTTGCCTCGGCAGACAAACCGACCGTGGCCATGGCGTTCAAGATCGTCGAAGACCCTTACGGAGCCCTGACCTTCATGCGGGTCTATCAGGGCAAGTTCGTCAAAGGCGAGACCTACTACAACCAGCGTAGCGGACGCAAGGAGCGATTCAGCCGCATCGTCCGCATGCACGCCGATCAGCGCGAGGACGTCGACCAGGCCGCCGCCGGCGACATTGTGGCCATCCTGGGAGTCGACTGCGCCAGCGGCGACACCTACGCCTCGCAATATCCGTACTGCACGCTCCAGAGTATGTTCGTCCCCGAACCGGTCATCCAAATGGCCATTGCGCCGGCCGAGCGCGACGGTGCCGACCGGTTGTCCAAAGCCTTGCACCGCTTCCGCCGCGAGGACCCGACTCTCCGCGTGTCGACCGACGAAGAAACGGGCGAAACGCTGATTGCCGGCATGGGCGAACTGCATCTCGAAGTCTACGTGGAACGCATCCTCCGGGAGCACAAAGTGCGGGTGGAAGTGGGGCAGCCTAAGGTCAACTACCGTGAAGCTCCCACTCGCGAAGCGGAGTTCGACGTTCGGCACAAGAAGCAGACCGGCGGTTCGGGGCAGTTCGCCCACATCAAGGGCCGGATGATGCCCCTGGACGAGTCGCACGAGGAGACCTTTTTGTTCGAAGACACCGTCACCGGCGGACGGATTCCGAAACAGTACATCCCGGCGGTCGAAAAGGGTTTTCGCGGCGGGATCGTCAAGGGGCCCGTGGCGGGCTACCCCGTCGTCGGTCTCCATGTGGTGCTCGAAGACGGCTCCTACCACGAGGTTGACAGTTCCGATTTGGCCTTCCAGACCTGCGCCGCAACGACCATGCGGGAGACGTTCCCAAGAACAAAGCCCGTTCTGCTCGAACCCGTTATGAACATCGAAATCGAGTGCCCCAGCAACTTTCAGGGCGCGGTGGTGGGCGACCTTACCGCCCGGCGCGGAATGGTCACGGCCACCGAAGTCACCGGTTTCAGCGCCCGGATCGAAGGCGAAGTGCCGCTGGCCGAAACCTTCGGCTATTCGACCGACCTGCGCAGCATGACCCAGGGCCAAGGCACGTTCACCCTCGAGTTCGCCCGCTACCGCCGCCTGCCCCCCAGCATCGAGAGGGAGATTATCGCCGCCCGGAAGAAGACTCCCGTTGCCGGGGGCGTCTGATCCGACCGATTAAGGGCCCGACAATCGGCTCTGCTTGATCGCGCTGCCCCGAACCCACTCCCTTGTCTCCGCGTCTTCCTTGACGAATACTGGACGACAGTTTCTCTTGCGAATGAATTGACCCGGTTATTGTTGGCGGCACGCTCAGAGCGCAGCAATGGGTGTGGACGGCCAGATCGCCACGCCCATCGCTGCACTCTGAGCGTGCCACCCACTCCACGTGCTTCTGAGGGGCCTGCCATTGATCGCGATTATCGACTACGGAATGGGCAACCTTCGCAGTGTTCAGAAGGGTTTCGAGAAGGTCGGGCACAACGCCGTCGTCACCCGCGATCCTGCCGAGGTCAAGCGTGCCGAGAAGATCGTACTCCCCGGCGTCGGCGCTTTTGAGGATGCCATTGCCGAATTGAACCGGCTCGGCCTGACGAACTCGATCCTCCGGGCGATCGATTCCGGCAAACCGTTCCTGGGCATCTGCCTGGGGCTCCAACTGCTGTTTGAGCGAAGCTACGAGAACGGCGAGCATGCGGGCTTGGGCGTACTCAAGGGCGAAGTCGTCCGTTTCGATCTCCCGCCCGAGTACAGCGTACCCCACATGGGTTGGAACCAAGCAATCATCCGCCGCCGCCCGCCCATCTTCGGCGGTATCGACGAGGGTGCCTACTTCTACTTTGTCCACAGCTATTATGTGGTGCCCGAGGACGACGAGGTCATCGCCGTGGAGGCCGACTACCACAAGCCTTTCTGCGCGATGGTCTGGCGCGACAACCTTTTCGCCACCCAGTTCCACCCTGAGAAGAGCCAGGCGGACGGGCTGAGAATCCTCAAGAACTTCGCGGAACTGTGAAAGCGGTGCCGGCGGTGTCCTGCCGCCGAGGTCTTTCTCCCAACATGCCACCCCAAGACCCACCGCCCGGTGTGTCCGAAGCTATTCTACTCAGATCCCAAGCCTGGTCTCTTCCTCTTCCCGATCGGGTACATCCGCCGCCCCAATCACTCGGCATTTCGGTAACGCCCGCCGCAACTCGGCAACCCCGGCCTCACTGATCGATGTGCCGCTCACGCATAGGTCCTCCAAGTTCCTAAGCTTGAGGACGTGGGAAATGCCCTCGTCTGTGATGTTCGAGCTGGAGATCTTCAGGTGTTTCAGCCGTTGAAGACGAGTTAGATGCTGCAGGCCGTCATCCGTTACGTTGGTGCCGACCAGTACCAACGTCTCGAGGCAAGTCAAGCGTCGCAGATGGGCGAGGCCTGTGTCAGTAATTCCCCCGTCGAACACGCAGTTCTCAGGAGTCGGCCAAGGGGCAGTGGCTTCGACAACACTCACCATCATCACATTGTTACGGAGCATTCGAAGCTGCCGGAACTGCGCCACCTGGGCCAGGGCGTCGTCGTCCAGGACAGAGCTGAAGGTCGATAGCCTCACGACGCGTGTGAAGCAGTGCTCACCGATCCAATCGCGGGCCCATTGCGGTCCACGAGGGCCGGCGGTTTTCACTCCCTTACGGTCGACGCCGACCTTATACCAATTACCGTCGCCACCCAGTTCATGGTCGTAGTGGATCCCCGCGTACTCCTTCCGTTCCAGAGCCGCCACGGCCGCCTCTTCTCGCCGCCCCCGATCCAGCCACGTTCCCAGCCAGACGGCGAGAACGGTCATGCCCACAAGCAACGTCCGCAGACTGAACTGAAGGAAGCGATGGCGAGATCCTCTCTTTCCGGTCATGTTGGCAACTCGTCTCGCGCAACCCCTTGCCGAGTGAGACGATCGGTGGGTCACATCTTGGCAACCGCGATCGTGGGAGATCCTAACCAATTTCGCCAGTGGACGGAAGCTGCATCAGCGCGGCTGCTTGTGGTATGTCTTGGTGTGCGGGCAGATCTGCCGGCTGAATTCAATGGCCGGGCTGGTCTGTGACGCAGGGGGCTGACCGACCTCGCCACCTTGCAAATCGCCCCTACGTGTGTCATATTACGCGTTTCGTCTGCCGTCGTTCGTACGCGTCTGAGAGGCTTGGGAGTGGAAATCTGGCCGGCAATCGACCTCCGTGGTGGTAAGTGTGTACGCCTCCGCCAGGGGGACTATGGACAGGAAACCGTCTTTGGTGACGATCCGGCCGCCATGGCCCGCCGATGGGCCGACCAGGGCGGCCGGCACCTCCATCTGGTTGACCTGGACGCGGCAAGAGATGGAAGCTCGGCAAACTTGGCGAGCGTGCGTGCCATCATCGAAGCGATCGATATCCCCTGCGAGTTGGGGGGAGGTGTCCGCAGCGAGCAGAGGATTGTGGAGCTCCTGGAGATAGGACTGGCGAGACTGGTTGTCGGGACCCGAGCCTTGAAAGAACCCGAGTGGTTCCGCCAGGTCTGCCGGCAGTTCCCCGGACGGCTCGTTCTCGGAATCGACGCACGTAGCGGCATGGTGGCGACCGACGGCTGGCTCGAGACCAGCCAGACGTCGGCCGTCGAGTTGGCCCGGCAGTTCGAAAGCGAACCGATCGCGGCGATCGTTTACACGGATATCGCCACGGACGGAATGATGGCCGGCCCGAATGTCGAGGCCATGGCCGAGATGCAGCGTTCCGTCGACGTGCCCGTCGTCGCGTCCGGCGGAGTGACGACCGTCGACGACGTACGCCGCTTGGCGGAAGCCGGAATGGCGGGCTGCATCATTGGCCGGGCCCTGTATGAAGGAACAATCGATCTGAAGGAAGCGTTGCAGGTAGCTGGATCGTAGTCGTCGCGTTCCGCCGTGACGAAACCCCAATACAACATCGTAGTCGTCCCGTGCGCTGATTACCGCACCGCCTGGCGGCCACTTTGAAACACGGACTTTCACGCTGAATTACGAGGAAAACAGTCGATGGCGAAGTACAAAGTCGAGGATTTCCGCAATATCGCGCTCTGTGGTCACGGGTCGGCTGGAAAAACATCGCTCGTCGATACCCTCCTTCATACGACCGGCACCCTCAACCGGCAGGGAAGCGTTGACGAGGGCACGAGCGTCTGTGATTTCGACGAGGAAGAGAAACACCACAAGTACACGATCGAAGCAGCGGTCACGCACTTCGAATATGGCGGCAAGCGTTTCAATATGATCGACACGCCCGGCTACCCCGACTTCATCGGACAGACGATCAGTGCGCTTCGGGGGGTCGACACGGCGGCCATCGTGATCAACGCCGGGGCGGGAATCGAGGTCAACACGCGCCGCGTGTTCGCCGAGGCCAAGAACGCCCGCCTGGGTCGGATGATCGTCATCAACAAGCTCGACTCGGAGAATGTCGATTTCCCGGCCCTGGTGGAATCGATCCAGGAAGTCTTCGGTTCCGAATGCGTCCTGCTCAATGTGCCCGTCGGCTTGGGCGGCAAGTTCTCGGGCGTGGTCAGCACCCTGACCCCGCCCGCCGACACCTCCGGCGCCGTGATCGATCCGGCCGAAATCAACGAGTCGCTCATCGAGTCCATCGTGATGGCCGACGAAGCCATGATGGAGGCCTACCTGGAGGGCAACATGCCGACCAGCGAGCAACTCTCCAAGTTGCTGGTTCAGGCCGTTGCCGACGGAGGCCTGATTCCGATTCTCTGCGTTTCGGGCAAAACCGGCGTCGGATTGGCCGAGTTGCTTGATGCCATGGTCATGTGCGCCCTACCGCCAACTGCAATTCGGCGAACGGCCAAGAACGCCGCGGGCGAAGACGTAGAAGTCGTGGCCGATCCCGCCGGTCCGCTCGTCGCTCAAGTGTTCAAGACCCGCGTCGACCCGTTTGTGCAGAAGTTGAGCTTCATTCGCGTGTTCTCGGGCACGGTGAAGAAAGATACGACCGTACCCGCCACGGGGGCCCGCAAAGGTCTGAAGATCGCCCAACTTCTCGAAGTTCAGGCCAGTGAAACCTCGCCGGTCGACGATGCCATCGCAGGCTCGATTGTCGCCGTCGTCAAGATGGAAGATCTGCATACCGGCATGACCCTGGGCGACCTGACGATGCCCGCCCTCAAGTTCCCCACGCCCATGGTCGGCTTGGCGGTCACGCCCAAGAGCCGCAACGACCAGACCAAACTCTCCGGGGCCCTGCAGAAACTGGTCGAAGAAGATCCGACGTTCCGCCGGGATCTCGACATGCAGACCAAGGAAACGGTCATTACCGGCATGAGCGAACTGCATCTGCAGATCCTCCAGGAGCGTCTCAAGCGACGCGACAAGGTCGAAGTCGACACCAAGCCGCCCAAGATTCCTTACCGCGAGACCGTTCAAGCCAAGGCCGAGGGGCACTACCGCCACAAGAAGCAGAGCGGCGGCAGCGGCCAGTTCGCGGAGGTCCACATTCGCATGTTCCCGTTGCCCTCGGGCACGAATATCGAAGAGTACGCCACCAAGGAACGCTTCCCGTCGATGAAGGTACCCCACTATGACGAGGACAACAACTTCCTCTGGATCGACTCGATCGTCGGCGGCACGATCCCCAGCAACTTCATGCCGGCCGTGGAAAAAGGCTTTCGGGATCGATTGGAGCGCGGCGTGATCGCCGGTTACCGCGTGCAGAACGTCTGCGTCGAGGTTCACTTCGGCAAGGACCATCCCGTCGACAGCAACGAGCAGGCCTTCAAGACCGCCGCCTCGATGGCTTTCCGGAACGTGTTCCAGGATGCCCGGCCCGCGCTGCTCGAGCCGATCGTCAAGATCGATATCACCGTGCCGGCGGACAAGGTGGGCGATATCAACAGCGACATGTCCAGTCGCCGGGGACGTCCCCTCGGCATGGATTCGGCCGGGGGCGGCATGCAGACCGTCAGCGCCGAAGTTCCCCTCGCCGAGGTTATGACGTACAACCGCACGCTGGCCAGCGTGACCGGCGGACAGGGCAGTTACACGATCGAGTTCAGCCACTACGACATCGTGCCGCCCAACGTCCAGCAGGAAATCATCCGCGCCGCCAAGGTCCAGGAAGAAGAAGACTGACGGCTCTCATTTGCAGAGTCGCTTTGCGAAGGGACGACCTTCGCCAGTTGGCCTTTCTGGATTCCCGCCTTCGCGGGAATGACGGCTGGAGGGTTCCCCGGCATGTTGCGCAAGTTCATCCCAAGGGCCCTTGTCCGGATTTCGCCTGCCAGAAACCTGTACGGCAACGGCAATTCCCTTAAACTCCGATGCTGGGCCTGCCCGAAGAGAATCCCGGAGCGCTTGATTTCTGTCCCCCGCTCGCCTACCATTCTTTTCGGTGCCCCACCGAGTTCAGCCCTGAGGGGGCTTTGAAGATGACACGCCGATCTGCCGCTCTCCGTTGCCGCTGTCTCTGTCCGGTCTAGGACCGGACTCTCTGCTGCCCCCTCAACATCGCGCGCTCCTCCCGCACCTGTTGTCCCGTGCGTCTTCTGCTGCGCCCCTCACCAGCTCCCGCAACCTGGAACTCCACGCCATGTCTACCGATTTTCGACTCAAGGAAACGCTGCCCGATCTGACCGAACGGATCGTCGGGACCTACTCCGAGATGGGGTCCATGAACCACCTCGGGCACTGCCCCTTGCCCAACTATGAAACCGTCATTTCCATCACGGAGGACCTCAAGGAGATTCTCTACCCCGGCTATCGGCGCCGCGACGGTCTCCATCTGGGAAACGTCACCTATCACGTAGGCGACCTCATCGACAAGTTGCACGACCGGCTCACCTCGCAGATCGCTCGCGCCGTCTGCCACGACCGCGGCCAGAACACCATCTGCAACCCCCAGAAGAAATTCGACTTTGAATCCCTCGGACAGCACAAGACCCTCGAGTTCCTCGGCAGACTGCCCGGACTACGTGCCACCCTGGCCATGGACGTCGAGGCGGCCTACGTGGGCGATCCGGCCTGCAAGTCCTACGACGAGGTCATCTTCTGCTATCCAGGCCTCGAAGCCGTCACCGTCTATCGCCTCGCCAACATCCTCCATCGGCTCGGAGTGCCCCTCATCCCGCGGATGATGACCGAATGGGCCCACGGACGTACGGGCATCGACATCCACCCTGGTGCCACCATCGGCGACCATTTCTTCATCGACCACGGCACCGGCGTCGTCATCGGCGAAACCTGCGAGATCGGCAACTGGGTCAAACTCTATCAGGGCGTGACCCTGGGTGCCCTCAGCTTCCCCACCGACGAGCAGGGCAACCTAGTCCGCGGCACCAAGCGTCATCCCACCATCGAAGACCGGGTCGTGATCTACGCCAACGCCACCGTTCTCGGCGGCGAGACCGTGATCGGCCGCGAGGCCGTCATCGGCTCCAACGTCTGGCTTACTCATTCGGTTCCGCCCGGCGTCACCGTCACCCTCGAGAAGCCAAGCCACCGTATGCGAGGAGCCGACGGCGACGAACTGCAGCCGAAGCCGATCGCTGCAAAAGCCTAAACGACCGTATTTTCTCGCACGCGCCCCTTCCCTTCGCTACAATGGGACCCTGGCATCAACGCCCAGTCGACACCAGGAGTCCCCCCATGCGCGCCGATTCGTCCCTCCCCTACCCCCTCCGCCTGACCGCAGCATTCCTCACCTCCGTTCTTCTCACCTCCGTCCCCCTCCCGGCTCAAGACCTCCAACGCTTCCTCCCTCCTGACGGAAACAGCGTCTACCCGGCCACCGGCCTTCTCCGCCAGTGGCCCGCCGACGGGCCCAGAGAGCTATGGCGAACGGAGATTGGCTGGGGCAAGAGCGCCGTGGTCGAAGTCCGGGGCAAGGCCTTCACCGCCACCGAGACCGACGACCAACAGTATGCCATCTGCCTCGATCCTCTGAACGGCAACACACTCTGGAAGACCCTGCTCTACCCCAAGAACAATCGCCACTTCACCAAGGGGCCCGTCACTTCCCCCGTCGTCGACGAAGACCGCGTCTACTACATCCCATACGCCGTCGACAGTGACGTTTGGGACATGTGCGCCCCCGTCATTTGTCTCAAGACCGACGGCACGGAACTTTGGCGAGAAGACAAGGCGTTCTTCGGAACCGAAGGCTCCACTCCCATCGTCGTCGGCGACGTCCTCTACGTCTCCACCGACAGCCACGATCGCATCGTCCTGGTCGCCCTCGATAAGAAGACCGGCAGGCTACTCTGGTCGGTCGCCATGGCGGAGACGGAACGAGGCCGGGAACTCGGAGCCCCCTCGTCGCTGACCTATCAAGTCGTCGACGGCGTTCCTCAGATCATCACGGCCACCTACGGCACCCGGGAGATTCTCGGCGTCCACGCGACCACCGGTGAGATCATGTGGCGCTATCCCTACCCTGCCCCGATCAGCATCGGCCTGGTAGCTACGCCCATCGCCGTCGGCTCCAAGTTGTTCGTCTGCGCCGGCGAGGGTAAGGGAAAGGATTTCGCGGCCCTGCTGGATATGAAGGTCGTCGACGGCAAGATCACCTTCGAAGAGGTGTACGCGGGCGCCGAGTTTCAGGCCAACGCCTTCAACACGCCGGCCATCTACGACGACGCGATTTTCGGCTTCGGCGGCAACAAGACCGCCGGCTTCATTCATGCCACCAACTTCGCCGACGGCACCCTGCTCTGGAAACAGGCCGACCGCGAGTGGACCAACCAGCAGAACCTGATCATCGCTGACGGGCTGATCTTCGCCCTGAACAAGAACAACGAACTGGTCCTCGCCGAGGCCAGCCGCGAAGGCTACAAGGAACTCGGGCGGGTCGACACCCGGATCGACCTGGGCCGCCCCCAGCAGCCCACCATCGCCAACGGCCGTCTCTACCTCCGCGGCATGGACACCGTCGTCTGCTACCAAATCACCCCGTAGGTTGGCTCTCCCGAGCCGACCAACTACTATCGGAGAAACGCATCATGGCAACCCCTGAGCGGCTATCCGGAAATCATGATCACCCTCATCGCCGCCGGTTCCTCGGGCTTCTTTGTAGTGCCGGAGTCACCGGTACCTTGGCGTCACTTGCACGTGCGGAGTCGCCCCGCGAGACCCATCCTTGGCGAGTCGGTGCCGCAGTGGCCGAGATTCCCACACCGCTCGACGTGGGACTCCTCATGTCGTCCGGCCGCCAGCTCTGGGAACCTTTCGAGGGCACCCGCCTGCCGATCTGCGCCCGCACGGTGATCGTCGAGAGAGGGGATGAGCGAATCGCCCTTGTGGCCCTCGATCTGTTAGGTCTCGCCGGCGAGGCCGTGGGCGGAATGGACCGTTTCAAACAGCAGGTTGCCACGGCCGCCGGTTCGATCGTTCGATCTGATGCGTTGATCCTCAGTTCGACCCACACACACACGTCGCCCGAATCGGCAGCACTCACCGATCTCTATCAAACGCCGGCCTTCAAGAAATGGTACGAAGGGCTGGCGGCAAGCATCGGCCGGTCGCTCCACACCGCGGCAGACGCCTTGCGCCCGTGCCGTCTGGCGACCGGCAGCCACCTCACCTCGGGGCTGGCCCTTAACCGCCGTATCCGCACCACGAAGGGAATCCGATCGGTCCGCCAGCCGATCCCACCCGAGGAATTGATCGGCCCCGAGGGCCCAACCGACGACTTGGTGCGCGTGGCGGCCTTCCTGGACAGCGAGAACAAGCCGGTCGCAATCCTGGTCAACTTCACGGCCCATCCGGTCCTGGAAATGTGCATCAAGCAGGTGTCGCCCGACTACCCGGGCGAATTGTGCCTGGAACTCGAGCGGCGTCACCCGGGCGCCGTGCCGCTGTTCTTTCAAGGTGCCACGGGCAATATCAACCCGCCCAACGTAGGACGGGGTGCTGAAGACTCGCGGCAATTCGGGCGGCAACTTGCCGACGCGGTTGACGCTGCGCTCAACAACCTGACTCCCGCCGAGGGCAACCGGTTGGAAATCGGTTGGCGCTCAATCGATTTGCCGCGTCGCGACGAGCCGGACCAACAGGAAAAGAAGTTGCTTACGACCAGGATCGCCGCAGTGAACACGGGCGGCGCCGCCATGGTCTTCCTGCCGGGGGAACCATTTGTCGAGATCGCCCTGGCCATCCGCGAGGCTTCTCCCTTTCCGTTCACGGCCGTTGTGGGATATTCCGAAGACTACATCGGCTACATCCCCACCGATCGCGCCTTCGAGAACGGTGGCTACGAGACCAACCCCGGCCGCTGGTCGCGTCTGGGGCCGGGGAGCGAAGCGATCATGCGTGACGAGGCAATCCGGTTGCTGGGAAGATTCTGCCAATAGGCGAGTTTCCGGCGAATCCTCAAACGAAGGACGCTCAGAGTGCCATTCCGTTTCGTTGTCAGTCAGTCCGGCGTGATTCTGTTCCCCGTCCTTGTATCGATGAGCATACAGGATGGCGCCTCAACGTGCGTCTTCCCATCAGGAGAATACTCCTTTTGCATGTCGTATTGAACGAAGCGGCCGTTCTGTGACAAGTTTATCGCAATCCACAGGAAGCAACATGCAAAGACGAAAGCACCGATCATGAATCTTGAAACGGCTCGCACCATGAACTCTCTGTACTGCTCTTCACTCATAGCATTTCCCTCACATGCCATGTTTATCGCCGGTACGGGTACACCGCCATTTTCACTCGAATCAACATTTACCCATTGGAACGGCAATTGTTCCACGAGTCAATCACAATGGCCGCACGTGCCTTCCGTTCAGGCTCAGTAGGAGAAGGCGACAAGACAGGAGAATCTACCGAGAAAAGCCTAGCCTGGATTCCCACAGCGCAGGTTGGGCCTGACATTTTGGGTCGCACGGGGCCGCGGGTCGACGTTAGTTTAGCCCTTAACACCATGGGGCACGATAGGTTCATCCGAACTGGAATTGGAGGCGTTTTCGGCCCAGCCAAGGAACACGCACGTCCGTTTTGTCGAGGCCTGCCCCGATTAGTAAGGGGTTATGGGCGCGCTTTTGGAACCGTACGACGATGTCACGT
>Ga0209723_1000930_pt1 | contig 49960 bp, 49 predicted proteins | sample BiotimSIPDNA_2_FD_185750 | JGI IMG/M metagenome (GOLD analysis project Ga0209723, IMG submission 185750) | Anaerobic biogas reactor microbial communites from Washington, USA - Biogas_R2 time_0 SIP DNA (SPAdes) (version 2) | ecosystem: Engineered > Bioreactor > Anaerobic > Unclassified | place... | reverse complement strand
CAACCGAGAAAAATATTTAATGAAGAGTCATTGGCAGAATTAGCGGCCTCTATTGAACAGCATGGTTTGCTGCAACCACTCTTAGTCAGATCCCGGGGGGGGAAATATGAAATAATAGCCGGGGAACGAAGGTGGCGTGCGGCAAAACTGGCCGGATTGGACGTCATAAGCGTGATCATCAAAGATATCAATAATCGTGAAGCAGCTGAAATATCTTTGATTGAGAATCTGCAAAGGGATGATCTATCAGTAATAGAAGAAGCAACTGCTTTCAAAAGCCTGATGGAAAAACATGAATTTACTCAGGAAATGATCGCTGAGCGAATCGGACGCAGCCGCTCCTATATTGCTAATGTTATGAGAATATTAAATTTACCTCCGGAGATACTGGTTATGATTGAAGAACAAAAACTGAGTGCCAGTCATGCCAGAACATTGCTGTCACTGCCAACTGATGAAGAACGTATTGCATCCGCCTGGGAAATTATCGAAGGAAAAAAATCAGTTCGTCAAACAGAAAAGAGCGTTAAAAACAAAAAGCAGACCAAGGGAAAAAAGAAAAGATCTCTTGAAATAGAGGAAATCGAACTGAAGATGCAAAAACATTTTGGCACTAAAGTGGAGATTATATCCAGGAAAAATGGAGGAAAGATTGAAATAACATATCACAATGAAGAAGAATTGGAAAGGATAATTGATTTATTAGGGGTGAAATAAATGTTTCACGTGAAACATTTAACCCGGGTCCCTGAAAAAGAAACAGACAGGAATGATAAATGAAGCGGGGAATATGGAGCGGAGAATATGAAACAGTGAATATACAGCCAATTTTATAGGTCTTTTGGTCTGATGACCCAAGATCAGAGAGGAGGGGTCGGCATATTCAGGAATCGCCAGGAAGCGGGCCATAAACTTTCTGTTGCCCTGAAAGAAAAGCAGGCCGAATTTGATATTGTTCTGGCCATCCCTCGGGGAGGGGTCGTAGTTGCGGATGAAATTGCCCATGATTTCCAACGACCACTGGATGTGGTACTGGCCAAAAAAATTGGGTCGCCAAATTTACCGGATTATGCCATTGGGGCCGTGGCGCCGGACGGAGAGATCCTGGCACATACCCGGATGGTGAGAAAAGATGAGGTTGATCCTGCCGAAATTGGAATTCTGGCAGCCAGGGTAAAAAAAGAGATCAATCGACAGCTGGATATGTACCGAAGTTCGAAGCCGCCTTTGGAAGTTGCCGACAAAAAAGTGCTTCTGGTTGATGATGGGATCGCGACGGGTTTTACAATCAAGGCGGCGATTGGCTATTTACGAAGGATGCAGGCCAGCAAAGTATATATTACCGCGCCCGTTTGTTCTGTCAATGCTTATTATGACATAAAAGAAAATGCTGATGATGCTCTGGTTTTGAAAGTACCCAGAAACTTTTATGCCGTAGGCCAATTCTATGAAGACTTTAGCGAAGTTGATAATAAACAAGTTATTTATATTTTAAAACAGTATTGAGGGATTCTAAATATGATTTATTGTGCCCATGAAGCGGCACTGGGCTAAAAACAAACTTTTAGCAATCATCTCTGCCATCTGATCGACCAAGAACAGACGCGTGTTTTGCAAAATCAGGTGCTGAAAATAACCCGCAGTATTAACTACTCCCGATATGTGAAAATCTCCTATACAAGGCAGGTCCTTGTGCAAGGCAGAACCCGGCATCAATCCGCCGGGCTTAATATTAATAAACCCTATTCGATCGGCATTGCCCAGACAGGCATCAATGGCGATAATAAAGGGGTCGGGGAAATCACCTTGAATTTCCTTTATATTCCTGGCCAAATTCAGAGCGTGGACGGGGCTTTGCAGGGTTCCATATATGGGAGCAGCCGGAAGCAGCATTTTCAGCCGGGTTCCGACCAGAGGTCCCAGACAATCGCCGGTAGCCTTATCAGTTCCTATACAAATATATACAAGGGGCCTGGCGGCGAATTCATTTAAATGACTCAATAAAGTGCCAATAGAAGCAACGGCTTTGTTTAAACAGAGCATGTCGGCATAATGAATGGAAAGCCCCGCCTCAGATGTCATAATATTCGAATCCATTACCTGCCTTTCCAGATCAATACAGGTTAAACTGCCTGATTAATCAATATTTGCCGATCAGCAGGGTGTTTTATATCAGGTTGGAACCCAAGCTGAAGGCGGTATATATTATCTGCAAAAGAATAGTATTTTATAAATAATTGTACTCCGGAGGTTTAAAGACCTGAGAGCAAAATTAACAGTGGTTTTTGGTTATCTGGGGGCAGTAGTAGGCGCTGGTTTTGTGTCGGGACAGGAAGTGATACAGTTTTTTGTTATAAATGGAAAGCAGGGGTGGTGGGGGACCCTTCTGGCCGCAATGCTTTTCATCATTCTGGCGGCGGTTTTATTGCGAACTGTACACCGGCATAAAGTTTCCAACTATCAGGGCTTATTGACACTTCTTTTTGCCGGGCGGCCGGCAGCAGTTTTAGATTTGCTGCTGGCGGGTTTTTTATTTCTGGGGATCAGCATTATGCTGTCAGCCAGTGGGGCCATATTTCTGGAGCATTTCAGCTGGCCCCGGTCGGCCGGTATAATATTGACCTATCTGACGGTTTTACTGACATTGCTGAGCGGGAAGCAGGGATTGGTAGCCAGCTATAATTATCTGGTACCAATAAAAATCATATTGCTGCTGGCGGTAAATCTATATCTGGCTCTGGGTATAACCAATGAAGAAATGGGTTATTATCTGACCGTACTGCAGAAGCCCGGCAATTATTATTGGGCTATTGCAGCGGTCTTATATGTTGCTTACAATTTTACATTGGCCATGGTGGTTTTAGTGGAATATCAGGCTATTACCACCAAAAGGCAGGGTGTGGGTGGTGCTGTGCTGGGTGGAGCTTTGCTGGGCGGGTTATTAATACTGAATTTCTGGGCCCTGGCCAATAATATCCCGCAGGTATTTGCCTATGAGATTCCGATGCTTTTTACAGCTGGTAGAATCAGTCTGGAAATAAAATACTGCTATTTATTGATTCTATGGTTGGGGATACTGACAACTGCCATCGCCAATACTTATGGTTTTACGCAGCGGTTGTCAAAGTACTGGGGCACTAATTTTAAAACGACGCTGTTTCTGGCTCTCAGTTTAGCCCTGCCCTTGTCCTGGCAAAGCTTTTCCGACCTGGTAGGATGGCTATATCCTGTTTTTGGTATAATGGGGACAATAATTATTGGTGCCTTAATATATCGGTACGGAAAAGACATTGCAATGTAGTTATATTATAATACTAACTATACAAACAATTACGAAGAAACAAGGTGATTTGGGATGGATAACTTAAGGAACATTCCCGCTGTAGACGAAATCCTGGGGGATGAGCGGATCAAAGACTTGTCCAGCCAATACAATCGGCAGTTCGTGGTAACTATTGTGAGGCAGGCAGTTGAAAATCTCCGCCTGGAACTCAAGCTGGAAGCGGAGGCTGTAAGTAAAAAGGATCTCATCGAGAGGATCACACAGCAAGTACTGAAGAAAATATCTGCCAGCAAAGGCACTTTATATAAAGTTATCAACGGGACCGGAGTCGTGCTCCATACCAATCTGGGACGTGCTCCTCTGGGCAACAGAGCATTGGAATATATCAACAGAATAGCGGGAGATTACAATAATCTGGAAATGGATTTGACCGCAGGAACCAGGGGATCCCGCTATGACCATGTGGAAAATCTGCTGATTGAATTGACCGGAGCAGAAGCCGCACTGGTGGTTAATAATAATGCTGCAGCAGTTATGCTGGGACTTAACACCTTTGCTTTTGATAAGGAAGTTATTGTATCCCGGGGGCAGCTGGTAGAAATAGGAGGATCTTTCCGGATTCCGGAAGTAATGAAATTAAGCGGGGCTAAACTGGTTGAAGTGGGAACAACCAACAAGACTTATGCCAGTGATTATGTCAGCGCCATTAATGAAAATACCAGGATGCTTTTTACTGCCCACACCTCCAATTATAAAATAATCGGGTTTACCGCCGAGGTATCGATGCTGGAAATGACAGCACTGGGCAAGGAGCATTCACTGCCGGTGATGTATGATCTGGGCAGTGGCATCATTTATGATATGCAGCAATGGGGCTTAAGCGGAGAACCACTGCTAAGAGAAAGTGTTGCCGCTGGTGTGGATATCATATCCTTTAGCGGGGATAAACTATTGGGGGGACCTCAGGCGGGCATATTGATTGGGAAAAAGAAATATATAAACGAGATGAAGAAGAATCAGCTTACCCGTGCACTTAGAGTGGATAAAATTGCGATCGCGGCTCTGGAGGGGACTTTGCTGGAGTATTTAAGCGGAAATCCGGTTGACAATATTCCCATCATCAGAATGCTGGCGGCCAGCCCGGAGGAACTGAAGGATAAAGCCGGGGAATTGGCAGATAAAATCAGATCCAACACAGAAAACTGGTGCAAGCTCAAGGATATTGCCATAAAACCGACGGAAGACATGGTTGGGGGAGGGGCCTATCCAACTTTAAGGATCCCTGGTTATGCAGTACAACTTGAATTTGTCAGCGGGGCACTGGAGGAAATAGCCCGGGAACTGCGACTGATGCGTCCAGCGCTGCTAGCCAGACTTCAGGATAATAAAATGCTGATCAATGTCAGGACATTAATTAATGGGGATGACGAGCTGATTGTAAGAAATTTACAAGAATTGATTAAAAAAGATGATATATCATCTGGGAGCAGCATATGAAAAGGATAATTATCGGGACCGCAGGACATATTGACCACGGAAAAACTACATTGGTTAAAGCTTTGACTGGCCATGACACTGATCGGCTCAAGGAAGAGAAAAAAAGAGGGATTTCGATAGAACTGGGTTTTGCACCTTTTATACTGCCGGGAGGGCAAAAAGCTGCCATTGTTGATATGCCTGGACACGAGCGTTTTATTCGTCATATGCTGGCGGGTGCTTTTGGCATCGATCTGGTTTTGTTGACCATTGCCGCTGATGAGGGCGTTATGCCTCAGACTAAAGAACATATGGATATAATCGAATTGCTTGGTGTCGATAAAGGGATCGTGGTTATAACCAAAAGTGATTTGGTTGATGAAGAATGGCTGATGTTGGTGGAAGAAGAAATTGAGGAATATCTCAAGGGGAGTGTTTTAGATAAAGCACCGGTTATAGCGGTGTCAGCAGCTACGGGAGAAGGTATTGAAGAATTAAAAGAACTAATTGAGAGCCTGGCAGTTCAGGTGCAGGAGAAATCATCCTCGGGCTATGCCCGCCTGCCGATAGACAGGGTTTTTTCTGTTTCTGGGTTCGGTACGGTTGTTACCGGAACCCTGTGGTCAGGTAAAATTGAAGTCGGTGAAACACTGGAATTGATGCCTGTGCAGAAGCAGGTTAGAATCAGGACGATCCAGGTGCATAATGAAAAATCTCCAGCAGCTTTTGCCGGGCAAAGGGTAGCAGTTAACCTGCAAGGGATAGAATTGAATGAAATAAAGCGGGGATATCTACTGGCAACACCAGGCGCATTTACCCCCAGTTTCAGAATTGATGCCAAAATGCGCCTGCTGCCTGAAGGGGCCCGGGCTATCCGCAATTGGAATCGAATAAGATTTCATCTGGGGACAGATGAAGTTCTGGGCCGGGTGGTTCTTTTGGACCGGGATGAATTAAATCCCGGTGAAGAGGCTTTTGCGCAGATAATCCTGGAGAAACAAATCGTGGCCCATAAAGGTGACGCTTTTGTTATAAGGTATTATTCACCAGTGACAACCATTGGCGGTGGTGTGATCATAGAACCGAATGCGGCCAAACAAAAAAGATTCAAGGAAGAGGTCTTAGAAGAGCTGGCCATTAAGGAGGAAGGCAGTCTTTATGAGCGATTGCTGCATGAAGTGAATGCCTCCGGACAGGATGTGTTTACCGTTGATGATCTGGCCCGCAAGACCGGGAGCTCAATCGCGGAACAATTGCATGATGAAATCCATCAATTACTTGATGATGAACAAATGATCGAAATCAAACCGGGCTTATTCATCAGCCGGATCAAACTGGATAATATCAATGAAATAATAGGCAGCAACCTGAGTCACTATCATAATAAATACCCATTAAGGAGCGGTTATCCCAAGGAAGATATGCGCAGTAAATACTTCAGCCATTTAAATGGCAAAGTCTTTAATGCCGTTTTAAAATATCTGGAAGAACAAAACTATCTGGTTACCAAAGGAAATGAAGTAAACCTGGTCGGCCATCAGCCCGCCCCAGGGGAAAAGGAAAAGAAAACGATTGCGTATATTCTTTCTGCTTTAAACCACCAGATCTTCACACCTCCGTCAATAGAAGAAATGAAGGGACATTTAATGTTAAACGAACAAGAAATGGCTGAGGTGTTGAATTATTTGCTTAACCAGGGGCAGGTAGTCAAGCTGGAGGGGGATAATTATTTTTCCCATGACGCGATTGAAGAAGGAAAAAAGATTTTAGAGGAGTATTTTAGGGAAGAAGAGGAGATGACTCTGGCAACAGCCCGAGATCTTTTAAAAACATCTCGAAAATATGCGCTTCCTCTGGTAGAATATTATGATAAGATTCGTTTTACCAGACGCATAGGTGATGTCAGGGTCAAAGCCAGATAAATTATTCTGGGATAACTTGAGGGGAAGGTGAGGGGCGAATCGAGAATTCCGTTTTCATGGCCCTGGCCATGATTAAAAAAAGAAGAGGAGGAAATTATGAAAAAGAACAATAGGAAAAAGATAGCGGCGTTGGTAATTATGGTGTTCATGCTGGCTATTGTTGCCGGATGCGGTGGGGGAGCCGCGGATAACGGTGATAAAGCTGGGGACAAAACGGAAACAATCAATGTAGGGCTTAATGTTGAATTATCAGGCGGGGTGGCCAGCTATGGCACCAATGCCAGGGATGGTGCATTATTAGCCATTGAACAAATCAATGCTGAAGGCGGAGTCCTGGGAATGCAGTTAAAGCCAATCGTCAGAGATTGCAAATCAATTGCTGACGAAGCTATGAGTGTCAGTGCGGCTTTGGTAAACGAAAAAATCGTTGCCCAGATTGGGCCGCTCACAAGTGGTAATGTGGCCGGCAGCACCCCGATCATGATGGAAAACCATATTCCTTTGATCGCACCAGCTGCAACTGCTGTTAATGTAACCGTCGATGAAAAGACTGGTAAAACCAACGAATATATTTTCCGGGTCTGCTTTATCGATCCCTTCCAGGGAACATTGATGGCTCAGTTTGCCGCAGAGAATATGGAAGCCAAAACAGCAGTTATTTATGGTGATAACTCCAGTGATTACGCCAAAGGACTGGCACAATACTTTGAAAAAACATTTGTAGAAAAAGGCGGCAAGATTTTAGCAACTGAAGGTTATGTAAAAGATGACCGTGATTTCAGGGCTACTCTGACTAAAATCAAGGGAATGAACCCCGATTTCATTTATGTACCGGGTTACTATCAGGAAATTGCCCCCTTGATCAAACAAGCCCGTGAATTAGGAATTACAGCCCCAATGGGCGGCGGCGACGGCTGGGATTCCCCGGACATGGTAAGCGTGGCCGGCAATGAAGCCCTGAACAATACTTATTTCACCAACCATTATTCTTCTGAAGATAAAGACCCCAATGTGGTACAATTTGTTGAAGCCTACCAGGCTAAATACAATAAAGATCCGGATGGATTTGCTGCCCTGGGTTATGACTCTGTGAAGATCATGGTACTGGGATTAGAAGAAGCGGGTGAAGCTGATCCTGGCAAATTAGCGGCCGCATTATCCAATATTACTGACTTTGTCGGAATAACAGGGAATATGAGTATCGATGAGCAGCACAACCCGGTCAAAGCAGGGGTAATAATTGAGTTTAAAGATGGCAAACAGGTTATGAACACTAGAATTCAACCATAGGAAGTTTTAACGGAAAGGGAGGGACCCCCCTCTCTTTCCTCTTTAAACATTAGGGGGATGTGGCAATATTGCTGGAATTAATACAACAAATCGTCAACGGACTTTCTTTGGGAGCTATCTATGCTCTGATTGCCCTTGGGTATACAATGGTTTACGGAATCATAAAACTGATAAATTTTGCTCACGGCGATATTATGATGGTGGGAGGTTTCGTAGGATTTTTTTCTCTGACCCTGCTGGGAACTAATATTCTTGTGGCCATGTTGGTGGCGATGTTGGTTTGTGCCATTTTGGGTGTTTTGATAGAAAAAATTGCTTATCGGCCTTTGCGGACTTCGACCCGCATTGCGGCTTTGATTACAGCCATCGGAGTTTCTTTGTTTTTGGAGTATACGACTATTTTTGCACTGGGTCCCGCCCAGAAGATATTTCCTGATTCAGCCTTTCCTTTAAAGGCTTATGATATAGCCGGCCTTTCTATTTTAAACAAGGATGTATTCGTCGTGGTATCAGCAGTTGTTCTGATGTTGGTTCTGCAGTATATTATCAAATGGACAAAAACTGGGAAAGCCATGCGGGCGGTTTCACTGGATCAAGAAGCAGCCGTTCTTATGGGTATTAGCGTTGACAAAACCATTTCCGTTACCTTTGCCATTGGTTCTGCATTAGCAGCAGCGGCAGGGGTAATGTACGGAGTTTATTATAGTACGGTAAATCCGCTTATGGGAATCATTCCCGGGTTAAAAGCTTTTGTAGCGGCGGTATTAGGGGGTATTGGGATCGTCCCCGGAGCAATGGTGGGCGGATTTGTCATTGGACTTTTAGAGACCATGGTCAGTGGTTATGGCAATAGTCTTTACCGCGATGCAGTTGCCTTCGGCGTATTGATTTTGATACTTTTGATCAAGCCAACCGGTCTTTTTGGTAAAGATACCGGGGAAAAAGTGTAGGTGAGAAATATGCAAAAAAACAACAAAGCAATCAGATTCGGCCTTGATGTTTTGATATTAGCCGCTCTGTTTACACTGGTCCAGTATCTTATCACAACCGGATTACTTAATCAGTATTACCAGATTAATTTAACCTCTATGTGTATCAATATTATTCTGGCGGTAAGTCTGAACCTGATCAATGGTTTTACCGGTCAGCTGTCACTGGGGCATGCCGGTTTTATGGCTATGGGGGCTTATGCTTCGGTAATTATGACTCAAATGTGGGACCAGCCCTTTATTTTAGGTTTATTGGCAGCTTGTGTAGTGGCTGGACTGGGCGGTTTTATTATCGGCGTTCCCACACTGAGATTAAAAGGCGATTATCTTGCTATTGCCACACTGGCGTTGGGCGAAATCATCCGGGTCACACTGCAAAATATTGATTATGTCAATGGGCCAGCCGGCATACTGGGCATTACTAAGATGACCACCTGGCCCTGGCTCTTTGGTGCCACAGTATTTACGATTGTGGTGGTGGTTAATCTGATCAACTCCAGTTATGGCAGGGCTATCATCTCTGTACGCGAAGACGAAGTGGCATCAGAACTGATGGGCGTCAATACCACTAAATATAAAGTCATTGCCTTTGTGATTGGAGCAATGTTCGCGGGTCTGGCCGGAGCTATGTACGCTCATTTCTTTTATATAATAAAACCAGAGACCTTTAATTTCCTGAAGTCTTTTGACATCCTGGTCATGGTAGTTTTGGGCGGATTAGGCAGCACTACCGGTGCAATTATAGCCGCGATATTTATAACGATATTAACAGCAGCTTTACAATCCTTCCCGGCCATCAGAATGATTCTCTATGCCTTGATTTTGATCATTGTAATGGTTTACCGGCCCCAGGGCCTGATGGGGAATAAAGAGCTGAGCAGAAGGACATTTGGCAGGATCTGGGGTGGGCAAAAATGAGTACGATAATGGAAATAAAAAATTTAGAAAAGTCATTCGGCGGGCTAAGTGCAGTGCTGAATTTCAATTTCCATCTGGAACAAAATGAACTGGTGGGTTTAATCGGACCCAATGGTGCGGGCAAAACCACAATTTTCAACCTTATCACCGGCGTGTATAAGCCCGATCAGGGTAATATCATATTCAACGGAGAGAATATAGAAGGCATGGCTCCCCATGTTATCTGCACCCGGGGAATCGCCCGCACTTTTCAGAACATACGCCTTTTTAATGATTTAACTGTTCTGGATAATGTTAAAATAGCGGCCCATAAAAATGTCCCTTATAGTTTTATGAGTGCGATTTTACGGACCCCCAGCTTTTTTAAAGGGGAAGAATTAATAGAAAAAGAGGCATTAGGGTATTTAGAAATATTTAAACTGGATGATAAAAAAGATGAATTAGCCAGGAATATGCCTTATGGTGAACAACGCCGCCTGGAAATAGCAAGAGCCATGGCCACCAAACCGACCATGCTGATTTTGGATGAACCGGCAGCAGGTATGAATCCCCAGGAGACCAGGGAACTGATGAATTTGATTGCCCAGATCAGACATGATTTCCAGCTGTCGATTTTGCTGATCGAGCATGATATGTCACTGGTAATGGGTGTATGCGAACGAATTTACGTGCTGGATTATGGGCAGGTAATTGCTGAAGGCAAGCCGGAAGAGATTAGGAGCAACAAGAAAGTGATTGAAGCTTATCTCGGTGAGGAGGTAGAATAGGTGCTCAAATGTGTTGATATAGAGGTTTATTATGGGGCTATCCACGCCCTTAAAAAAGTATCAATAGAAGTCGAGCAAGGTAGTATTGTAACCTTGATCGGTGCCAATGGCGCAGGTAAGACCACTACTTTAAAAACTATTTCCGGTCTTTTACGTCCCCGGCAGGGCTCCATCATATATAAAAATAGTGATCTAACCAAAATAGCACCGGAAAAGATAGTTGAAATGGGCTTATCCCAGGTGCCCGAAGGCCGGCGGGTTTTTGCTTCCATGACCGTTCTGGAAAACCTGGAAATGGGTGCCTATCTGCGTAAAGACAAAAAAGCCATGGCCGATGATATGGAAAATGTCTTCCATCGTTTCCCGCGCCTGCTGGAAAGAAGGAAGCAGCTGGCCGGGACTTTGAGCGGCGGCGAACAACAAATGCTGGCCATTGGCAGAGCACTGATGGCCAGACCGCAATTGATGCTTATGGATGAACCATCAATGGGACTGGCGCCGCTTCTGGTAAAAGAAATATTCGAGATCATTAAAGATATTAATGAAAAGGGCACAACTATACTGCTGGTGGAACAAAACGCCCACATGGCACTATCAATTGCCCACAAGGCATATGTTATTGAAACCGGGGAAATAGTCCTGGAAGGTGAAGCCCAAACCTTGATGCACAGTGAAGAAGTAAAGAAAGCCTATCTGGGCGGATAATTCCTTGAAAGTTAAAGGGGGGTATGGCCAATGAAAGTAAAAGATCGCATGACGACCGGGGTAAAAACAGTCCAGTTGGATACCAGTATTGCAGAAGCATTTCGCTTGATGAAAGACCATAATATACGCCGTCTGCCTGTTCTGGAAAAGGAAAAAGTAGTGGGGATAATCACTTTAACCGATTTGCATCAGGCGACACCTTCTACTGCCACGACTCTAAGCGTCCATGAACTCAACTATCTTCTGGCGAAAACAAAAATCAAAGATATCCTGCCTAAAAAGCAAAAAGTAATTACGGTTACACCGGATAACTACATCGAGACAGCGGCTAAAATAATGCGGTTTAATAAAATTAGCGGCTTGCCAGTGGTAGATAAGGAGAAACTGGTAGGAATCGTAACAGAAACCGATATTTTTGATGCCCTGATAGATATTCTGGGTGTTAAAAGAGCCCATAGCAGAATTGATTTATTGGTCAGGGAACGGCCGGGTACACTGGCGGAGATTATTTCACTGGTGGCAGAAGCCGGCATCAATATTTTAAATACAGTTGTATACTATGAAGAGAAAAAGGAACGTTACAGAATAATACTGCGACTGGAATCTCTGGAGAATGATGAATTGATTAAAAAAATTACTGCCAAGGGATATGAGATCGAATCAGTGATCGTCAAGGCGGAGGAAGATCGATAAACCCGTAATCCCTCATCTATTTGACAACAAATGATTATGGTTATATACTCATTTACGCACGGAGGCGGATCGGTCCTGGTGGGCCGCCTGGACTTCAAATCCAGTTTGCGCCGTAGTGATCCTGCGGTGGGTGAGTTCGATTCTCACGCGCCTCCGCCATCTTTATTTAAGCCTGAACCCCTGTAAGCATCGTATATGTGCGATATTGCCGGGGTTTTTTATTATTTGCGCGCCTGTTTAAAAGTGTTCGTTTTTATATGGTTTTGACTACAAATATATACAGTATCTACACAGTTAAAAAATATTTGCCGCTTCATCAAGAAGTGCCGCCTGGATTGATTAATACCAGGAAAAACTATATTTATCGTTGTTAATAAACCCCTTGCAAGGACTTTCGTCAAAGAGGGGTTTAATGCTTTAAATCTTTAGTTGGGCAGCTATTTTCCGGCAGGCGTTTATATTTTTAATCCCTGGCTTGATAAACCCCATTTTAATTTTATGAAATACTGTAAAGAAAACATAGAAAAGATCCCCCCGGTGACAATGCATTTTCCTTGTCGGAGGTCTTTTTCAGAGGGGAGATATTTTAAGCCCCCAATTTCGCCGCGTAACAGCCGCAAACATTTTACCCATGCATTTGCTCTCAGCTAGAATCAAAGCCCCCTTAAAACGCAAAAAAAGGGCCCGGCCCGGTGTGAAGTCCGGGAAGAAACAGGGGAATGACAGTAGCGGATTGATTAAGCATTAAATCATGCAACGGGTTAAAAACATCTGAGTTGGGACCCGGTGTTTTTGTTTATATAAAATTCGACATAAAAATATTTCCCGGGAAATATCTACAAAAAATTTAAGAGAAAAGTCGGTGCTGACGAAAAGAAACTAATCAGGCTGTACGTCTGCGGCTATAGTAATGGCCGGCAGCTGCTAATGCAATGGTGGCCCCCAATAATATCAGGGTCAGCCTGATGTCCTTGTACTTAAATAAACTTATACCCAGGCCGGTATAAAGTATGGCGGTGGGGATTTTCCCCAATGCAGAGGAAAAGAAAAAATTCCAGAATGATACCCCGGTCAAAGCAGCGGCAGCATTTATAGCCGGTGTTGGGATAACAGGGATTATGCGCGCCAGTAGAATGCTCCAAAAAGCCATGCCGGTATCGATACGATTAATATCGTAATTAAAGCGTCTTTTAATAACCCTTTGGGCCCAATCTGCCCCTGCATAACGACAAAGCCAATATGCCAGGCATGCCCCGGCCAGAGCACCCAGCCAGGAAAGAAGAAAACCCATTTTCCAGCCAAAGAGCAAGCCGCCGGCAGCGGCCAGTATAATATAGGGGAAAATCGGCAGTGCCGCCTGTAAAACAAACAGGCCAAAGGCAACAAAGGGAGCAAGAAAGCCGAATTCTTTTAAATAGGCACTCATCAGGTATAAATTGTTAAAAATGTGTACATCCATCAAGGCACCTTCTTTTCAAGAATAACAAAGAAATTTTCTTCTCATTACCATATACAATAATTGGGCAGAATCTGCAACTGTTTTTTTCTGCCAATTGCTGTCAAAAAACTTGCTTTATCTTTAAAAATCATTCCCTGGCACCTGATACGGGGAGTGATATAATCAAAATAGCTGATCTAAAGGGATGGGTTTATGCATTTTAACATTGTCGATTATATTATTTTGGCTATACTGACAATCAGCGCCATCAGCGGTTTCAAACGGGGTTTTTTTGCTTCGCTGGGACGGATGGCCAGTACCATTATGGCCATCGCTGCAGCCTTTTATTATGGAAAAGAATTTTTTATTTATCTTAATAATAGATTCCAGTTAGTTGATGCCGTGGCTGAATACCTGAACCAGAAGCTGCCGGTTTTAATCATGGCCCGCGATTCGGCCCCCTTATCCTTTATTCTCCCGCCCGAAAAGGTAACAGAACTGACCCCGCAATTAGCCCAATTGCTTGTCGAACCCGCTGCTTATATTATACTATTTTTTTTATTTAATATTATGTTATCAATAGTATTTTTATCCTTAAACCGTCTGTTTTCTGGTCGTTTCCTGGGAGGTATCAACCGGGTTTCAGGCCTGGCTTTATTGGTCCTGCAAAGTTCGTTAATTATTACGATACTTTTAGGGATAGCTATGCCGCCATTGGAGTTTGCGGCCCGATTAGATATAATGGGAACGTCTGGACTATATTATCATCTCCAAGATTCCTGTCTGGTCAACTATATGACGGGATGGTTTGATTATCTGAAAAATATTATTGGAAACTATGCATAAACAATGATCATTGGCGGTAATGCTATGAAAATAATTAAGGGAGGCGAAAGAATGGCAGCCAATCATGCAAAGAATGGTAAAGCCTGGGTTAATTTAAACAATGACCAGTTAAAAACAGTTGATGAGTTCAACAGGGGTTATCTGGAGTTTCTTAATAGGGTAAAAACTGAGCGGGAAACGGTCAAATTTATAGAGGAGACGGCTTTAAGTCAAGGTTTTAAGCCGCTGGAACAAATTGAAACCATCGAGCCGGGGACCCGGATACTGATAAGTATGAAAAACAAGGTGGCAGCGTTGTTTATTGCGGGTAAAAGACCCTTGTCCGATGGATTTAACCTGGTGGCATCCCATTTAGATACTCCGCGTATCGATCTAAAAGCCAATCCTTTATATGAAGCCGATGGACTGGCTTTGTTTAAAACTCATTATTACGGGGGTATTAAAAAGTATCAATGGGTGGCCATTCCTCTGGCTTTGTGCGGGGTAGTCTATAAAAAAGATGGCCGGGCCATAAACATCAATATTGGTTTGGATGAAGGTGATCCGGTTTTGACCATTGCGGATCTTTTGCCCCATCTGGCCAAAGAGCAAATGGAAAAGAAAATGGCCGAAGTGATTACCGGGGAAAAGCTCACACCCATTGTGGGCAGCCGGCCCGGGGCCGAGGAGGAAAATCCGGTTAGAGAGGCTGTTATTCAATATTTCAGGGATAAATATGATATAGATGAAGAGGATTTTACCAGTGCAGAGCTGCAGTTGGTACCTGCTATCCCGGCCGGCGAAACTGGTCTGGACCGCAGTATGGTGGGTGGATACGGGCAGGATGACCGGGTTAGTGTCTATGCCTCATTACAGGCTGCCCTGGCAATAGAAAATCCGGAAACAGTAGCTTTATGCCTTTTTGTTGATAAAGAAGAAATAGGGAGTACCGGCAACACCGGTTTACAATCACTCCTATTGGAAAACCTGGTTGTCAGCTTAATGCATCTTGACGGACCGGTAGATTATTTTGCCGTACGTAAATGTCTGGCCAATTCATTTGCTTTGTCAGCTGATGTAAATGCGGCCATCGACCCTAATTACCCCGAGGTTTTTGAAAAGGACAATTGCAGTTTTCTGGGCAATGGGGTGGTCTTGACCAAATATACCGGGTCCCGGGGCAAAGCAGAATCAAATGACGCCAACCCTGAGTTTTTATGGCGGATGAGAAAACTTTTCGATGATCACGGGGTGGTTTGGCAGACCGGTGAGTTAGGCAAGGTAGATATTGGCGGCGGCGGTACAGTCGCGCAATATATCGCCCGTTACGGAATGGAAGTGGTGGATTGTGGTGTGGCAGTACTCAGCATGCATTCTCCCTTTGAAGTGGTAAGCAAAGCGGATGTGTACATGTCGTATAAAGCCTATCGGGCCTTTATGCAAGTATTTTAGACAAATATCGGATAGTCGGGAAGGGAGGGGTCAGAATGAAAGTGCGGTTAACGGAAATGGTCAGGGCGGCTGGATGAGCGGCCAAAATTGGTCCGGGGACCTTGGAAAAATTACTGGAAGATTTTATAATTCCTGCTGATGAGCGGCTTTTGGTTGGACTTGATACCCGGGATGATGCGGCAATTTATAAAATCAATGATGATACCGCCATAATACAGACATTGGACTTTTTTACCCCCATGGTAGATGATCCCTATGTCTTCGGGCAGATAGCGGCTGCCAATGCCATAAATGACATATATGCCATGGGCGGGGAACCGCTGCTGGCCATGAATATCGTTTGTTATCCTGATTGTGAAGAAATGGATGTTTTAAAGCAGATTTTAACCGGCGGGCTGGATAAAGTTACAGAAGCAGGAGCCCTGCTGGTAGGAGGGCATACCATTGACGACAATGAACCCAAGTATGGCTTATCAGTTTGTGGACTGGTTCACCCGGATAAGGTCATAACCAACAGTGGTGCTGAACCAGGGGATATATTATTACTGACTAAACCACTGGGTAATGGAGTCATCGCCACCGCTATCAAGGCGGATCTGGCTTCCGCAGAAGCCTGCCGGGATGCAGCAGAATGGATGGCGGGGCTGAATAAAAAAGCATGCAGTGTGATGCAAAAAATAGGGGTCAATGCAGCAACTGATGTTACCGGTTTTGGTTTTCTGGGACACCTTTTTGAATTATCGGTGGCCAGTGATGTTGCCGTAGAAATCTTTGCCGGGCAGATTCCCTTCATGACGGGGACCCTTGAATACGCCAGTATGGGATTGATGCCGGGGGGAGCTTATAAAAACCGTGATTACCTGGCCGATAAAATAGATATTGCTCCGGGTGTCGATACTAATATCAGGGATCTGCTTTTTTCACCGGAGACTTCAGGAGGCTTATTGATTTCAGTGCCCGGGGAAAAAGCTGCAGCAATGGAGGAGACTTTGCAGCAGGAAGGGTGTTTTTTCGCTCAGGTGGGGCGAGTGATAAGTACAGGGTTTCAATCCATAAAAGTATTAAACAGCAATTCTTGATTACATATGACAGGGGGAGGAACTTGGAGCGCAAACAGTTCGAACTGGGGGATATCGTAAGAATGAAAAAACAGCATCCCTGTGGCAGCTATAACTGGGAAGTAGTTCGCATGGGTGCCGACATAAAAATTAAATGCCAGGGGTGTGGGCGCCTGGTAATGTTACCTCGCAGCCAGTTTGAAAAGCGGATGGTCAGGGTTGAAAGCAAGGATACCGGTGGCCAAACCCGCCAATGATGCATAATATATAACAGCTAAAAGGGCCGGGGGGTGAAAAGAATTGAGATTAAAATTAGTTCCTGCTTCCCGGTTTGCCTGCGGGGATCTGGTAACGGTCAGATCCCTGGGTGAAAGCAAACATTTTTGCATTATTGCCATCCGCCGCGAGGAGAATCAAGAACCGACAGCGGTTTTAAAAGCCCTTTTCAATGAAACCTATATTATCGAACAGCCCCTGACAGAATTAAAAAGTCTCCTTATCAGAGGCAGGCTTTAAATCACACCAGAGCTTTAAATCACACCCCTTGCATCGGAATTTTATTCTTGATATAATCAACTGAAGTCCCTGCTCCGGTTTAACGATCGGGGCCTTTATCCATTTTTGGATTAGTCCGTAGGGAGGAGGTGTATTTATGCGCTCGTATGAAATGATGTTCATTTTGAAGCCGGATCTATCTGAGGAAGTGGTTACAGAAACCAATGACAGATTACAAACGATCATCGCAGAATTTGGTGGGGAGTTCACCAATCAGGCAGATGGATGGGGAAAGAAACGCCTGGCTTATAGCATCCAGGACTACCTGGAAGGCATATATTTCCTGTGGTTCTTCAAAGGCACAGCGGATACTGTTCAGGAATTGGACAGGGTTATAAAACTATCCGATAAATTTCTACGTCACATGATTATTCGTCAGGATGAGAAGTAGCTGAGTTGGGGGTGGAAAACTTGCTTAACAGAGTTATTTTGATTGGTCGATTGACGCGTGACCCGGAGCTCAGGTATTTACAAAATGGAACTGCCGTTGCTTCTTTTACTCTGGCAGTTAATCGTAAATACAACAGAGAGGAAACCGATTTTATCGATATCGTAGTCTGGCGCGGACTGGCTGAAAACTGTGCCAATTATCTTGGCAAAGGAAGATTGGCGGCTGTCGAAGGCAGGTTACAGATCCGCAGCTATGAAGACAAAGAGGGCATAAGGCGTAAAGCTATAGAGGTGGTTGCAGACGATGTGCGTTTTCTGGACAAACAAGGGACTGGTTCTGTAAAAGGAACGTCATCCAGTGGCAATGATGATTGGGAGTCACTGGGCCGGGAGGTCAGCCCTGCAGAAATCGATATAGTTAACAATGGAGAAGATGATATACCTTTCTAAAGTCTGGAGGGAAAATATTTGAAAAAGGATAGACGTAAAAAAAGACGTCAATGTAATTTCTGTGCTGATAAGATCGAATATATAGATTACAAAGAAATACCTCGGCTGCGCAGATACATTACCGAAAGGGGAAAAATACTTCCCCGCAGAATTACCGGGAATTGCGCTAATCATCAGCGTCAGCTCACAGTAGCTGTGAAAAGGGCCAGAGTGGTAGCACTCTTACCGTATACAGCAGAATAAGCAAAGAAATAAGCCCTCTCTTTTGAGGGCTTATTCTGTGTTTATAGCCGGGAAGGATAATTCCCGGGCAGTGAAGAAAGGAAAGTCAGGAGGCAGCCATTGCTGGATACCAGCAGATGAATAAAATGCTTCTGCCATAATAGGGGAGTGCAGTTGTAGCAGAATGATGGAATTCTGATCAGGAGAAAGCGGCAGTATTATACAGCGAAAAGGGGTGGTAAGTTGCGGAACTGGGCAGCCTTTTTGATTTTGTCGGCAGCAGAATGTGTTATGTTGACAATCTATCCGGCCTTAAACCTGATAATCATTATTCTTTGGGGGGCTACCCTGGTTCTGGCAGCGGTTTATCTTAACCGCGGTCAGCTGATTAGTGTTTATTTGATCAATTTGGCGGTGCTATATTTTGTTTTAGGTATCGAAAGTACCATCGTCTTCATGCTGTTTTTTGGTATAGCGGGATTGACCATGAGTTATCTGGCTGGTGCAGGTCATAACTACTATGAGATACAAAAATACGGTATGATCGCGGCATTGATCGGTGTTTCGTTTTTTTTAGTCTTTTTCTACTCCGGCGGAGGAGCCAGCGGTTCTGCCCAATTGGAAAAGGAATTAAAGACCTATATGGAAACTACACTGGATGATTTTGCCGGGACGGACCTTTTTCAGATTTATGCCGACCAGGGGATCACTGAGGAGGAGGTAAAGTCAGCTTTTGAGGATGTGGCAATTATCATAAGCAAGCATTTGCCGGCTTTTTACTATCTTCAGGCTATAATGGCAGTATTTTTCATGCTATTCTTTGCCCATTTGGCGGGCCGAACCCGCCCAATTGAGCGTCTAAAGAAAAAACCTTATTTACAGGAAATCATGCCCTGGCAATTGGTTTGGGTGCTTATTGCCGGCATAGGATTATGGCTATGGGGTAAGGAAGGAACAACAACTGTTCATTATGCAGGGTCCAATATTCTGGCAATAATGATTCCGGTGGCAATTTACTATGGGTTGTCAGTTTTATTGCATGTTTTGAATAAATTACCGATCAAGAGGAAGCCCTGGTTTATTATCATGGTTATATTGGTGTTTATAGTTTTTACTCCGCCAATTATTATCTTACTGGGCTTGCTGGGGATTTTCGATGCTTTGCTGGATTTCAGGAAAATACGCTTGAACAAGGAGGTTTAATTCGTGAAAGTTATACTATTAAAAGATATTAAAGATCTGGGTAAAACAGGTGAAATCAAAGAATTAGCAGATGGATATGCCAGGAATTATCTTATACCCAGGGGTTTGGCGGTTGAAGCTACCCCGGACAAATTGAAGGAAATTGAAGAGAAGAATCTTAAAGCACAAAAGAACAAACAAAAGGAGATGGCTTCAGCGGAAGCTTTAAAAGATAAATTGAATGGTAAATCGGTGCAGATAAGTCTTAAAACCGGCGGGGGGGATAAACTCTTCGGTGCGGTTACCACTAAGGAGATAGCGGAACTCATTGAAAAACAGCTGAAAATAAAAGTGGACAGGAAAAAAATTGAACTTGAAGAGCCGATCAAGCATCTGGGGGATTATAATATAAAAATCAAATTATATCAGTCTGTACAGGCTGAAATCAAGCTAACTGTTGCAGCTGAATAATCAGGAGGAAATGGCAGATAAATGAAGCAGTACCAGATAAAATACAAATGCCGGCCGGGTTTAAAAAAGTATGAAACAGAACTTAGCTGGCGGGTCGAAGCAATTTACAAATTATTAAAGGAAATATACGGTGTACAGGGTTTGATTATTAGGGCCAGTAAATTTGATGCTCTGGAACTGATGGGGTCAGCAATTGTTAAGGATCGTATTTTAGCCCTGCAAAAACTATTGGAAGACCCTTGTATAGATGAAGTAGCGGAGGCCTTTGATTATAGCGGTATAGTTTTGCATCTTGAATCACTGGCAGCCGAAATGTATGCCCGCAAAAAAGTGGAAGAAGAACTGCAGGTTAGTATACAGACTAAAATTGAAGAGAAATATAATGATTATTTGCGGGAAATCAGAATGGAAGTCATAAAAGCACAAACTACCAGTCCGGAAAACGCCCGGACATTGAAAAAATACGGACAACTGGAAAAAATGGAATTGACCTCCCTTAATCGTTCCGCTCTGGACATCCTCAAACCAACTTCCCGGGAAGAAATCTATGGACAGGATCAGGCAATAAAATCCTTGATTGCCAAACTCAACACTCCTTATCCCCAGCATATTTTGCTCTATGGACCACCGGGCGTTGGAAAGACTACCTGTGCCCGCCTGGCCCTGGAAATCGTTAAGAACATGGAGAACTCCCCTTTTAAAGGGGAGGCCCCCTTTATTGAAGTGGATGGGACCACAATGCGCTGGGACCCCCGCGAATCGACCAACCCTTTGATTGGTTCGGTCCATGATCCTATTTATCAGGGCGCCCGGCGTGAATTAGCTGAAGAAGGAATTCCTGAACCAAAGCCCGGTCTGGTATCGGAGGCCCATGGCGGCATATTGTTTATTGACGAAATCGGAGAAATGGAACCTGCCTTGCAAAATAAACTGCTAAAGGTTTTAGAGGATAAACGGGTGTTATTTGAATCCTCCTATTATGACCCTAATGATTCCAGGGTACCCAAATACATAAAGAAGATTTTTGATGAGGGGATTCCGGCAGATTTCGTTTTGATCGGAGCCACCACCAGGGATAAAAACGATATTACACCAGCATTTCGTTCCCGTTGTCTGGAAATCTATTTTCAGCCGCTGCGACCGGAACATATCAGAGAAATCGTTAAAACTTCTGCGGTTAAGCTGGGCATAAGTATCGAAGCGGGGGTCGAGGACATCATTGCTGAGTATTGCTCCGACGGGCGCAGTGCCAATAAAATTCTGGCTGATGCGTACTCTTTCAGCCTGAATGGAACTTCCGGGGATCAAAAACCGCTTGTGACTTTAAGCACGACTTACGAAGTAATTCAAAACAACCGTATCCATCCGGCTGTCACCAGTGCTGCCAGCGATACCAGTGCAATCGGAAAAATTTTTGGCATAGGAGTCTCCGGCTATCAAGGCAGTCTCATCGAAATTGAAGCAGTGGCTTTTAAACCTCTTAACAAAGGCGAAGGCTCCCTTAGATTTAATGATACAGCGGGAACCATGGCCAGGGACTCTGTTTTTAATGCTGCCTCTGTTTTGCGTTATGAATATAATGAAATAATCAACAATCATGATATACACATTAACATTCTGGGCGGGGGGGAAGTTGACGGCCCCTCAGCGGGGGCCGGTATTTATCTGGTCATTCTGAGTGCGGTGCAAAAGAGGCCCATCCGCCAGGATGTAGCTATAACCGGGGAAATATCCATCCAGGGACAGGTAAAACCAATCGGGGGTATTTATGAAAAAGTCTATGCTGCCCAGCAGGCGGGTATAAGAAAGATACTCTTACCAGAAAAGAACTGCCGGGATATTCCCGGCGGCTTAAACGGCATTGAGATAATCCCCCTGGCTAATATCTGTGAAGCATACCCCCATGTATTTGCTCAAGAAGGTGAGGACTGATGGTTTTTTGATTTGACCTTACCCCTGGTTTTAGTATAAAATAACTTTGTTATAAGCGGGAGTAGCTCAGTGGCAGAGCACCGGCTTCCCAAGCCGGGTGTCGAGGGTTCGAACCCCTTTTCCCGCTCCATTTAAATTATGGCCCCGGGGGTTAAGATAAATGTTTAATTCTAAAAGATAGGGCATGAATATATATTTGTTTTATTTTCTTGTTAAGGCAGCTAAAGAATGGAGGAATCGGTAATGAAGAAACGTATAGTAACGATTATTAAACCTCATTTAAAAAGGGATAAGGATTTGATCAACTGCAGGGAATGTGCAACTTCATGTCAATCAGCCTGTAAAACATCCTGTACTGTGGGCAATCAGGTCTGCCGCAGCAACTAACCCGACAAATTACAAATCTGTTTTTTTATCCAGCCGGGGGAAGAGGAGAAAATATTCTTGTTTGAACTGGTTAATTATGACTTTTCGACCAATATTCATCTCTATAAATTTAAGGAAACTAATATCTTATTAGATGTAAATTCCGGTGCAGTTCATATTCTGGATGATCTGGCCGCCCGGTTAATATACAATCTGGTCAAATATCAGGGCGATTTTTATCGGGCCATGGAAGACTGTTTTGGTTTATATGACATGGATGAAGTTACGGAAACGGTTTACGAAATTCTGGGATTATGGGAAGATGGTTCTTTGTTTACGGAGAAAGACGAGTCTTTCGTCCTGGATTTTTCCCGCCTGCAAATTAAAGCTCTCTGCTTGAATGTAGCCCACCTGTGTAATATGAAATGTGAATATTGCTTTGCCAGCCAGGGTGATTTTAATACCAAAAAAGGCTTGATGTCGATAGAGGTTGCTCAGAACGCTATCGACTTTTTGCTGGCCCAAAGCCAGGGCCGGCGGTTTTTGGAAGTGGATTTTTTTGGCGGGGAACCTTTACTGAATATGTCCGTGATCGAACAGACAGTTCATTATGCCCGCCGGCGCGGAGCAGAAACCGGGCAGCAATTTAATTTTACTCTGACCACCAATGGGGTATTGTTAACTGATGTGATTATGGATTTTATAATTGCCAATGATATCAGTATTATCCTGAGCCTGGACGGAAGGCGGGAAGTAAATGACCGGCACCGTATCTTAAATAATGGTCAGGGAAGTTATGATATAGTTTTACCTCATATAAAAAAGGCCATAGCCAGAAATCCCATCAGTTATTATGTGCGGGGAACATTTACCCGGAACAATCTTGCTTTTTCGCAGGATGTACAGCACATGGCCGAACAGGGGATCAAATCACTTTCCATGGAACCAGCAGTAGGCCCCGATGGTGAGTTTTCCATTCGGCGGGAGGATTTGCCGGAAGTTTTAAAGGAATATGAAAAGCTGACAGAGGTATTGATCAATTATTATGATGATGGTCACCCCCTGGAATTTTTTCATTTCAATCTCGATTTGCAAAAAGGCCCCTGTCTGGCCAAAAGAATGACCGGCTGCGGAGCCGGCACCGAATATCTGGTTATAACACCGGAGGGGGATATCTACCCCTGTCATCAATTTGTCGGGCATAGTGAATTTTATATGGGCAACCTGCAGGAAAATCATATTGATGAAAACATAGGTAAAATATTTGCTGCCAATCATCTGGAAAATAAAACTGAATGCACCAGGTGCTGGGCCAGGTATTTCTGCGGTGGGGGATGTCATGCCAATAACTATTTCCGCAACCAGGACATAAGTATGCCGGATGAAATTTCATGTGAGATGCATAAGAAACGCGTCGAAGCAGCTCTTTATATGGAAGTATATAAACGACAATAATAACGGAGTTTTCTGCTTGACAGGAAGGATTTTCTATATAAGATAAAGAATTATGATAGAATTTAGCAGATTAATAATAATGGAGAGGTATTATGGCAGATTATTTTAAGCACACTAAACCATTGGAGAGAGCCGGCATTGCCAGCCTGGTGTTAGTCATCATGGCATTCATTTTTTTGTTTTTCACGAAAACCACAGCTTATTCCGTTTATATTGATGGGGAGGAAAAATTTGCCGTCAAGCATTACCCTGATATTGCTGCCGCCATCGAGGTAATAACGGAACGGCAAGAGGGGGCAACCAACCTCGAATTGAAATTGGCCAGTGATATCAATTGGGAAAGAACCCTGGTGTCCAAAAGTGCAGTTATCGAAAAAGAAGAAATAGAAAAAGAACTGGAGAAAAACGTCAAATTTGCTACTCTGGGTGTTGAAATGCAGGTTGACGGCAGATCTGTAGCCTGTGTGAGCTGCCAGGATGTCGCCGAGGAATTGCTTAAGGAATTGAAACAGGAATTTTGCGTGGTGGATGAGGGGGAAACACTGATTCAGGTTTCTCTGGCGGAAGATGTGGACTTGATCACCCGGGAAATCCCTGTAAATCAGGTTCTTACCAAAGAGGAAGCCTATGACCTGATAAAAATGGGGACGGATAAACCAGAAATATATATTGTCCGTGAGGGGGACAACCTTTGGACAATAGCCCGTAAAAATGATATGTATGTAGATGATATAATGCGGGCCAATAACCTGAAATCTGAAGATCTGCAGCTGGAGCAGGAACTCATATTGGTGGCCAGCAAACCCTTCATAAATGTGGTGGCCCAGGTAGAAGGGGAAAAAATTGAGAAAATACCTTTCGAGACCAGGACGGAAATAGATAAGAATTCAACCAGCAGCGTCAGGGTTAAACAGGCGGGCATCGATGGGGAAAAGAAAATCAGTTATGTAGCAACCAAAGTTAATGGTGTAATTGATAATCGGGAAGTCAAAGAAGAAACCGTACTTAAAAAAGCAGTGGATAAAATCATTGTCAAAGGCAATAATGTGCAGGTGGCTTCACGCGGCGGCGGATCCGGAGTTTTGGATTGGCCTATTTATGGACCCATCAGCAGTTATTATGGGAGCAGGGGCGGCACTCATACCGGTATGGATATAACTGCTCCTGTGGGAACCGCTATCAAAGCGGCAGATGCTGGTACAGTTACCGGGGCCTGCTATCAGGGCGGCTATGGCAACTTTATAACCATTAACCATGGTAATGGCATGGTTACCCGCTATGCCCACTGCAGTGCCATAAGTGTTTCTGTGGGGCAAAATGTATCCCGGGGGACCGTTATTGGCAAAGTAGGCTCAACAGGAAATAGCACTGGTCCTCATTTGCATTTTGAGGTACTGGTGAATGGCGGTTTTAGAAACCCCTTGAGCTATTTGCGCTAAGTTTGTGTTCCGCCCTGGCTTTGATAGCCAGGGCTTTATTTATTTTAATGGAAAGGGTTGATCATTGATGTACGATGTAATAATAATTGGCAGCGGACCAGCAGGGTTGACGGCAGCCATTTATACGGGAAGAGCCAAACTCAGGACACTGGTATTGGAAGGGGCAGCACTGGGAGGCAACACTGCCTTAACCGATAAAATAGATAATTATCCGGGGTTTCCCTTTGGTATAGATGGCAGCGAGTTGATCGAAAACTTCCGTAAACAGGCGGAACGTTTTGAAGTGGAAATAGTAATGGAAGAGGCCCAGGGACTGGAAGCCGAGCAAAACAATATAAAGATTACCACTGACCAGAATGTATATCACAGCCGGGCTTTGATCATTGCTACAGGAGCCAAAAGGCGGCAACTGAATGTTGTCGGGGAAGAGGATTTCCTGGGGCGGGGAGTATCTTACTGTGCAACCTGTGATGGGGCTTTTTTCAATGATTTGCCGGTAGCAGTTGTGGGAGGCGGGGATACCGCAGTTAAAGAAGCTTTGCATCTGGCAGATATTGCTTCCCATGTTTATTTGATTCATCGCCGGGAAGGTTTTCGGGCCAATGAAACCGCCATGGAAAAATTAATGGCCAATGAAAAAGTTTCCCTGATATTGAACCGGGTAGTGGAAAAAATTGAAGGCCAGGATTTTGTTAACCAATTATTATTAAAGGATGTTGGCTCAGAAGAAAAAGAATTATTAGAAGTTGAGGGTATCTTTATCAGTATTGGTCTGGTACCGGACAGCAAATTATTTGAGGGGTTTGTTGAAACCAAGGATGGATACATTGTAACTGATGCCAACATGGGGACCTCAAAACCAGGTGTTTTTGCCGCTGGTGACATCGTGGAAAAACTATACCGTCAGGTGGCTACGGCGGTGGGAGACGGCGCCCTGGCAGGAATCTCCGTTATTGATTATTTGAAGGAATAAGGCCCTTTATTTGCCTCCCCTGTTCCTCCTGGCCCCATAGTATAATGGGGGAGAGGTGAGAGGAAGAATGTTGGGGATAAAGGATATTGACCCGGGTAAAGGGATTGTTTTATTATTACTCCTTTTATTGATCATAGCTCTGCTGCTCAGCAGGAACAGCAACACCATCACGCATTTTATGGCGGGACAGGTGATGGGATGGCAAACGGTTGATTTTAATCAGAGGGAAACAGATAATTTCATCATCCGTTACACGGCAATAGATCATGATAATATAGATTTGGTCGCCGGAGCTTCTGAATATGCTTTCAGGGAGGTCACCGGTTTCTTCGCCGGTGAGCCCCAGGGTAAGACCCTGGTAGTGGTATATCCTGACACCATAAGTCTGGCCCGCAGCTTTGGCTGGGATAAAAGCCAGAAGGCGGAAGGGGTATACTGGGCAGGTTCTATCCGCATCATATCTCCGCAGTTATGGCAGGGACAGCCCCAAGCCGTCGCAGCTGATGCAATGCAGGCCGGGCCGCTGGTTCATGAATTTGCCCATCTCATGGTTGACGAGGAAACCAGGGGCAATTATAATCGTTGGTGGACAGAAGGAATAGCCCAGTATGTCGAGAAGCAGATTACGGGTTTTCAGTTTGACCAGCCTCTGGATAATACGCCAATGATCTATCCATTATCCAGGCTGGATAATGAATTTGACAGTGAGGATAGCTGGCAGGCCTACTGGCAATCCCTGCAGATTATCGAATATATAGTGGAAGAAAACGGGGAGGCCAGCTTATTCAGTATAATGGAACATCTGGGCCGGGGTGAGAATATCAGACAAGGGATAACCCGGGCATTATCAGTCGATTTTGACCAATGGGAACAGGGATTATACAACGCGCTGCAAAAAAATGCCGGGCAAGAGGTGTAAATTTTGAAGGATACTTTAGTTATTGAGGGAGGCCATCGGCTTCAGGGACAGGTGACCATCAGCGGAGCAAAAAATGCCGGGTTGGTTTTAATGGCTGCCAGTATCATGGCAGATGGCGAAACCATATTGGATAATGTTCCGGTGATCAACGATGTTGAAGTGATGGTCTGCATTTTAAATGATATAGGTGTTAAAACGGAATGGAGGGAAGATGGCAGTCTTTCGATCTGCCCCCCCCAGGGCGGTGTGCAGAATCATACTTCTTATGAGTTGGCCAAGCTGCTCAGGGCCTCCAATCTTTTTTTAGGTGCCATGCTGGGACGCCAGGGGGAAGCAACCATATCCTTGCCAGGGGGATGCGATATTGGTACCCGGCCCATGGACCTGCATATTAAGGGGCTGCAGGCTCTGGGTGCTGAGCTGGAATTGGAGCATGGTTATATTTACGGCCGGGTTAAAAAGGCCAATGGTGCCAGGGTATACCTGGACTTTCCCAGTGTGGGCGCGACAGAAAATATTATGATGATGGCGGCTAAAACACCGGGTCAATCGATTATTGAGAATGCTGCCAAAGAACCGGAAATTGTCGATCTGGCCAATTTCCTCAATTTTATGGGGGCGAAGGTAAGAGGGGCCGGTACTGATATCATAAGGATCGAAGGGGTAGAAGAATTAAAACCAGGACGATATGCCATCATACCTGACAGGATCGAGGCGGGCACTTATATGATTGCTGCGGCTATATCCCGGGGTGAGATTTTAGTGCAAAATGTTATTCCCACTCATTTACATCCGGTCATTGCCAAACTGCAGGAAGCGGGAGCAACGGTCCGGGAAACTGATCAGGGTATTTTAGTCCGGGCAGGAAAACAAATTTTGCCCATAGATATTAAAACCTTGCCCTATCCAGGGTTCCCCACTGATATGCAGTCACAGATGATGGCCTTGCTGGCGCTGGCCGATGGATCCAGTATGATAGTTGAAAATGTATTTGAAAATCGGTTTCAAATCGTTGATGAACTGAAAAGGATGGGGGCCAGAATAAAAGTTGAAGGACATACGGCTGTCATCGAAGGGGTGGATTCCCTTTTGGGGGCAAGAGTCAAAGCAACTGACTTGAGAGCAGGTGCCGCTTTGATTCTGGGCGGTCTGGCGGCTGAAGGTGAAACTACTATCGACAATGCGGGTTATATATTCAGGGGCTACGAAAATGTCAGGGAGAAACTTAATGCACTGGGAGCCAAACTGAGTTAGGAAATCCCCAAAATTGATAAGACCCAAAGAAGACGCCAGTCTTCTTTTTTTTGGGGAAATAGAAAAATTTGATGGGCATAGATACAGGGGACATGTAAGAAAATAAATAAACAATTGGAGCAACCAAAGACCAAGGGAGGAATATTGTGAATAGGATATGGAAAGGTGCCCTGTATTTCTTGCTGTTTTTTATCCTGGGGGCAGGATTATTCAGTCTGGCCGAAGTGGTGGGAGGCAACCGGGCCATTGTCAGCGAAAAACCCCTGGCAGTCAATGCCGGAGTAATCAGTAAAGTGGCCGCACAGGTCAGTCCGTCAGTTGTGGGGATAACTAATTTACAGCGCAGCGGCAGTATATTTAACCAGCGCACCAGTGAAAGTACGGGGTCCGGGGTTATTGTCGATGGTGACGGGCATATAATCACCAATAACCATGTGGTCAAAGACGCGGATAAATTGATTGTGACTCTGATAGATGGCAATGAGGAAAAAGCCGAAGTGGTAGGAACCGATGCTCGCTCAGATCTAGCCCTGATCAAAATAAAAGTTGACCGGCAGGTAACACCGGCAAAATTGGGGGACTCGGATCAATTGGCGGTAGGGCAGGAGGTTCTGGCCATCGGTAATCCTCTGGGTCTGCGTTTTGCCCGCTCCGTTACTGCAGGGATCATCAGTGGTTTGAATCGTTTGCTGACAACTGAGGAGGGGTTCTCTTACCGGTTGATACAAACTGATGCTGCCATCAACCCGGGCAACAGCGGGGGAGCCCTCTTTGATCTTAATGGCCAGGTGATCGGGATAAACACAATAAAAATATCGGCCGCCGGTTTTGAAGGCATGGGCTTTTCCATACCGGTCAATCAAGTACGCCTGGTTGTCCAGGCCTTGAAAGAGCAGGGCAGGGTCGACTGGCCCAATATGGGTGTCAGGATAATTGGGGAAATAGGGCCGGCCGAGGCCGATTATTTCAATCTGCCGGACTGCTGCGGTGTAGCGATCCTTCCCGAGGAGGGCAGTGCTGCCCAGCGGGCGGGAATAAAGCCCTATGATATCATAACTGCAATTGATAACCAGACAGTGGAAACAGGTGTTGATTTGCAGGAGACCATTGCCCGGAAAAAGATTGGGCAGACAGTAAAGGTCAAAATCGCCAGAATACCTGCCCGGGAGGGGGGTAAAGCCCGGATAATAACCTTTCCCGTCCGCCTGGAGCGTTAAAGGTGGTAAAAACAAGCTGATAAAAAGCGCTGCTCTTCAGTCAGGAAGACAGTGCTTTATTTTTTGGTGATAGCGGGCTAAACTATTTAAAAACAAGCCGGGGGGAAAAATGAGATTCAGAATTATTTCGGTGGGTAAGATCAGGGAGCCTTTTTATGACCAGGGGATAAAAGAATACCTTAAAAGATTGAAGCCCTATACCAATATAGAACTGCTGGATGGACTGGAGGAGAAAACCAATCCCCAGGCAGGTCTTGCGGAGATAGCTAAATGCCGGCAAAAAGAGGGGCGCAAAATAATGGATTTAATGGGCAGGGATGAAATTGCCGTGGTTTTTGACATTCAGGGTGAGATGCTTTCTTCGGCGAAATGGGCCAATTATATTGAACAGCTTAATGGCCGGTCATCATCCCGGATAAACATGATAATAGGGGGGGCCTTTGGTTTGGATGAAAGAGTAAAACAAAGGGCGGAACGGAAAATTTCCTTTTCCCCCATGACTTTCCCACACCAGATGGCAGTTTTAATGCTGACGGAACAAATATACCGCAGTTTTAAAATTATCCGCCGGGAACCCTATCATAAATAGCTTATTGGCAGGATTAAAGCCCGGATAAAAACATATCAGGAGGATGAATATGCAAAAGACAGCGATAGCCGATTTGCTCGGAGATATTACCGGATATGAAGGGCAAATGGTAAAAGTCAATGGATGGGTCAGATCCAATCGAAGTCAGAAGACTTTTGGGTTTATCATGTTAAATGACGGCACCCATTTTACTTCCCTGCAAATCGTTTATGAAAGGGAGAGCCTGGAGGATTTCGCGGTTATTGCCGGCTTAAGAACCGGGACAGCGATAGCGGTAACTGGTTTGGTCATACCCACTCCTGATTCCCGACAGCCTCTGGAGATAAAGGCTTCACAGGTAGAGTTGAGGGGGGATTGTCCCGCAGATTACCCCATTCAGCCCAAGCGCCACACCCGGGAATTTTTAAGGGAAGTGGCCCATTTGCGTCCCCGTACCAATTTATTTGCGGCGATTTTCCGGATCCGCTCCCTGGCTGCCTTTGCCATACACCAGTTTTTTCAGCAGGAGGGATTTGTTTATGTACATACCCCGATAATTACCGCCAGTGACGCCGAAGGTGCCGGAGAGATGTTCCGGGTTACCACATTAAGTGCGGAGGACCCGCCGCGGCATGATGACGGCCCGGTGGATTTTGGTCAGGATTTTTTTGGCTGTAAAACCAATCTGACGGTGAGCGGTCAATTGCAGGCAGAAGCTTTTGCTCTGGCTTTTAACAAGGTCTACACTTTCGGTCCCACCTTTCGAGCGGAAAACTCCAATACACCCAGGCATGCTGCTGAGTTCTGGATGATTGAGCCCGAAATTGCTTTTGCCGGTCTGCAAGAGGACATGGATCTGGCCGAAGCGATGGTAAAATTCATTATTAGCTATACCCTGGACCGGGCATCGGCGGAAATGGCATTTTTAAACGAATATGTTGATAAAGGTCTTATCAGGCGTCTGGAGGAAATAGCGGCAGCAGATTTTGCCCGCATCAGCTATACTGAAGCCATCGGGATTTTGCAGGCTGCCAGGGAAGAGTTTGAATACCCGGTTGAGTGGGGTAAGGATCTGCAGACGGAACATGAAAGGTATATCAGCGAAAAAGTTTTAGGCCGGCCGGTTTTCGTAACTGATTATCCCCGGGAAATAAAAGCCTTTTACATGCGCCAGAATGATGACGGGCGAACAGTTGCCGCCATGGATCTGCTGGTTCCCGGGGTGGGCGAACTGATCGGCGGCAGTCAAAGGGAGGAAAGGATGGATCTGCTGCAAAAGCGCATGGAGGAAATGAGCATCCCGGCGGAAGAACTCCACTGGTATCTGGAATTAAGAAAATTTGGCGGGGTTCCCCATGCCGGCTTTGGTCTGGGTTTTGAAAGAATGATAATGTACTTGACCGGGGCAGGTAATATCCGTGATGTCATTCCCTTCCCCCGGACGGTCAATACCTGTAATTTTTAAGTCTTATGGCGCCACGGCCGGGTGGCGGAAAACATCTCAAAAATAATATTGTCGACACCCGCGGGCAGTTGCTCTGCTTCGGCCTGACTCCGGACTGTCCATACCAGCAGGAAGAGTTTCTTCCGTTTTAGTATTCTGGCCAGCCAATTCGGCAGGGAACCGGCTTCATAAGCCACAAAATGGGGACGGCTTATAAAGTTGAGCAATAGGTATTTAAGCAGGAACTTTTTATAGAAGGGAAGATCTTCTCCCACCAGGCTGCCGGCCAGCTGACCGCGAATAATATGGGGTGCCATCCTTTTAAAATAACCGATTGTTAAAGGATTGAAGGATTGTACGGCATAGGGACCGGGATAATCCTTCAATACTGCCAGAAGTTTTTCTTCCAGTTTACCTGCCCGGCCTTTATTCTTTATTTCGATCAACAAAGGCACCTTCCCGGCAGTCAAAGCCAGTACTTCTTCCAGCAGGGGTATGCCTTGCCGGGAGCCCAGTAGGGATACCCTCTGCAAGTCCATTGAATCAATATCAGCCAGCTCCCGGTCTATCCCGGTCATCCGCAGCAGGTTTTCATCGTGGAAGACCATTACTTTACCGTCAGCGGATAATTGGACATCCAGTTCGATGGCATAATCATTCTGGACAGCTCGCCGAAAGGACAAGATGGAATTTTCCGGGACCTCCTGATCATCAGTATGCAGCCCCCGGTGGGCAAAAGGCCGCCCGGTTAGAATAGATTTAACCTTAGCAGTTTCCATAAGATTCCCCCCTATTAGTCTCAGGATTAAAATAAAAGCAATAAGGGCTTTTGTCAACATATGGTTTTATTCAATACAGGTCAACAGCCATTTTCAATAAACAAAAAAATAATGAAAGAATTCGGGTTATTTGCTGTATTGATATATAATCAAAATAAAAAGAGGAGGAAATTAGCAATGCGAAAAATTAAAACCAGGCTTTCTTTAATCACGGTTCTAGTCTTCATATTTACCATGGTTATTGGGGCCGCCGCTTTTGGCGCCTATACTTCCGTCCAAAAGGTGGATGCGTATTCTGGTGTCAAAGTGTTTTTTAATGGGAAGGAAGTAATAAATCCGGATCAGCCTTTTATAATAAATGACCGTACCTATGTTCCTTTACGGATGATAATGGAACTGGTCGGCAGTGGGGTGACCTGGGATGCGGCTAATTACCGGGTTATGCTGACAGGAGGAGCCAGTGACAGCGAATTAATCGCCAAAGATGCTGAAATCGCAGCCTTGAAGAAAGAGCTGGAAAAACTGAAAGAGGAAGACAGCAAAGTAGATCTGGGCAAAATTGAAGACGATTTGTTAAAAACCTTCCGGTATGCGGGCGAGGATTATTTTGATGATGATTATATCGATGTATCATTATCCTTGAACGGTGACAAAAAAGAGGTAGCCTATACGATTAAACTAAAGTTCGGCAAAAAAAGCTCTTATGCTAAATTATCCGAAACCAAAACCAGAGATATCGAATCATTCCTGGACGATGTGGAAGACGAATTGACTGCGGCCCTGAAAAAGACCGATTATAAAGGTGCCAGTATTACCGGTAAACTGGTTGACGGTTCGGATTCCAAAATGACCGTCAAATATAATGGCAAGACCTACACATATAGCTGGGGAAGTGACGATATAGATGACATTGCCGATGAAATAAATAATGAATTTAAAGATGCTGGTTCCAACTATTTTGGCGACAGTGCGGTAAAAGTAAGTGTAACCTTGAGTGGTGACAGCAAGAAAATCACTTACAAGATAGCTGTTAATGCCAGTCGTTCCAGCCTGTATGATTCCGGCGATAAAATCGATACGGCTGATCTAAAATGGCTGCAAGATGATGTGGCAGCGGAAATAAAGGCTGAAATCAGGAGTACCAGTTTTAAAGGAGCCAGTATTAACGGGAGCTATACAGTAAAATATTAAAATTGAATGAAAGTCTTTTTTAGCGAATAGCTGTTGGAAAGAAATTCTTAAGGCGCAAGGACTGATTCCGGTGATCAATCGGAACCGGACCTTGCGCTATTCTTTTGCAGTTTGATCACTTGGTCAGTTGTCGGCGGGATCTGGCATCATAGCCTCTGACGGTGGAAAATAATCACGGCTGGTCAAGAGGACCGAAGATATCCTGGCAGTTATTCTGATGCTTGCTGACCAGGTCCTGGGCAATGGGGGGCTTGGGCTGCTGATTGAATATAACAGGGTTTTTAAATAATATCTGGATTAATGGCCAGAAGGAAAATTATTTTTCTCCTTTATCCTTCTTTTCAGGCCATGCAGAGGGCAAATACGTTATAATACGGGGAGAAAGATAATAATATTTTCGGGAGTATGAGATGCAGATACATATACTGGCCAGTGGCAGCACGGGCAATGCCGTTTTTGTTCAGATGGGAGCCACTAAAATTCTGATCGATGCCGGGATCAGTAACCGCAGGATAGAAAAAGGATTGGCTGAACTGGGTGTAAATATAAGTGAATTGGCAGGGATCCTCATTACCCATGAGCACAATGACCATATAAATGGGTTGGATGTTATGGTGCGCAAATATAAAATACCGGTCTATACCCGCGGGCGCACCTGGGAGAGGATCGGCTGTGCAGCCAATTTGCCGATTGAATGCATAAAGCTGATCGATGACCATTTTACTGTGGGAGACACAGAAATTGAACCTTTCGGTATTTCCCATGATGCAGCAGACCCAGTGGGGTTTTGCCTTTATCACCAGCAAAAAAAAATAGTCATCGCAACGGATTTGGGCATGGTGACACCAGTAATTGAAAAGGCACTTACTGGTGCTGATCTGATGGTACTGGAAAGTAATCATGATATTGATATGCTGAATAATGGCCCCTACCCCCAGTTTTTAAAACAGCGTATCAGAAGCAGCAAGGGGCATCTGTCCAACTGGCAGGCAGCCCAGGTTCTGGCGCGGATCCCGCATAAAACCGGGACTAGGGTTATGCTGGCCCATTTAAGTCAGCACAACAACCACCCGGCCCTGGCGGAAAAGACGGTGAGGAGTGTTTTGCATGATGCCGGCCTGGAAGTGGGGCAGGAGATCCATTTATACCCAACCTATCCGGCCCGAACGGTGAGCCAGGTTATTTAGCCAGGGACTGGATTATTGTTCGGCCCAGTGAAGAGATATAAAAAAACCGGGGATTGACCCCGGTTTTTTTATACATGGCTTAAGCTTTTACAGGTTCGGGATATTGTTGCTCAAAACAATCAACGGTCATAGATTTGATTCTTTGCTCCTCATAGGGCTTATCCCGGAAATCACGGGGGGTGCTGACGATTTCATCAATTACTTCCATTCCTTCGATAACCAGGCCAAAAGCAGCGTAATCGCCATCCAAATGGGGGGCTTTATCTACCATTATGAAAAATTGGGATCCCGCCGAATCCGGTTTGGTTGACCTGGCCATTGACAAAACACCCCGGTCATGTTTAAGGTTGTTGGTGAATTTGTTGCGGGAAAATTCGCCTTTGATTTGATAACCTGGTCCGCCGGCACCATTTCCCTGTGGGCAACCGCCCTGGATCATGAAGCCGGGGATTACCCGGTGAAATAACAATCCATCGTAAAAACCTTTTTTAACCAGGGAAATAAAATTATTAACGGTATTGGGGGCGACTTCAGGGTATAGTTCTATCTTTATCAGCCCGCCTTTTTCCATTTCCAGAATAACAATAGGATTTTTCTGCATTTAACTAACCTCACTTCTATTTTTATTGCAAATTAATAAAACCAGTTGAAGAAAATTACTAATTTATAGCCATCCGCTATAAAGGTAGAGGACCAGAGCTGCTGTGAAACTTCCAAATATGATGAAAACAAGCCAGGTGATGATTGTTTTCAGGCGCAGGCCAAACATTTAAAAATCCCCCTTTGCCAGGTCGCTTAAATGGAACCGCAGGTGTTTTAAAGTGCCGCGGTAAAAGATCCCCAGCAGGATATAATCACCGATTATAAATAATAATCCCAAGGCTATCAATCCCAGGGAAGCAAAGAAAGTCCCCATTTTTGTAATGGTATCAGCAAAAAGATCCGGTGGCAAGGAAATAACAGCGGGTAATGACGGGTAGGCAAAAACACCCAGCAGCACTTCGATTCCCACAAAGCTTACGGCCGCCCCAGCAAAAAAAAGTATAAGCAAGGCACCGCTCAATCCCAGAAAAGGTCCAAAGAAAAAGGCCAGATTAAATACTCCCAGTCCAATGGAACTGAGTACAGCTTTGTAAATGTTTTTGAAAGTCGAGTTTCCTTCCGCCTGTTCCACCAGATAATCAGCCACGGCAAAGCGAGCTACAGTTTTTGGGGTACCCAGAAAAGCCGCTATCTCATCTTCCGACTTACCCATGCGCATACTTAAATCGAAGTATTCCCGGTATTTTTCAATAATGCGGGGCCTATCCCCTTCAGGAATTTCTTTTAATAATGGTTCCAGGGCTGCTAAAAATTCCTCCAAGCTTAATCCGCCTTTCGATATGTTTTAAACATCCAGGGCCTTTGCTATAAAATAACATATATAAAAAAAAGAAGGTAGCCAAAATAAGCACAATCTTTCAAATCATAGTTTGGTATATTAGTTCTTTTATAGGGTTGATCGGGTTTATCGACCAGCATGAGGCACTGGTGTAATAAAAGATATTCCCTGCCCCTCAGGGTGAAAACATTATCCCGGCAGGCATGTATTCCGCAATTTTGCACAGCGGATTTGCTCATCCCCTGGTTGGGCACTGAAACCACCGGCAAAAATTTGATTTCTATTATTAGTTAAAAGAAAACCTGCTACAATATAGGGCAGGGGAATTTTAATTTATCTATTAATACCTGCGGGACAAATTGATGGAATGATCCCAGGCAAGGTTTTGATTTCTATGCTATCAAGTATTTATTACTGCTGTGATGCAGATAATGTAGATGACTTTTATAATGTCGTGATGTATTATAACATCTGAATGGATATGCCATCTGATTATTCCGCTGGGGAACTAATACCTGGTATTATCGCGGTTAAGGATGTGCTGCACTTTATCTGTGTCAACACTATTGGCCACAACTGTTACCAGATAGGCGGAAACGAAATCCTGCCCAGGATGGCTGGACATGCCGCTCACAGAGGGATCGGCAGCGAGCAGAGGCCCGTATTGCTCATCGTAATACCCCCTGCCGAGTATGCGGGAGGATAAATTATGGTTCCCGGTGTAAACGTACTGCCGGGGAAATTCAGAAACATGGCTTAACTGGACATCGTGGAAGCCTTCGGTTTTTAAAGACGAAACGATGAACAGAGCCTCGTCCTCTGAATCATAATAGTTCATGAAAGAGCATTCATCGGAATTGATCTGCAAAATGCAACATCTCCTTCCTGTAAATTACACTAACAGTTTTACCAAGATTGGCAGTAAATATGTGCCAATGTAAATCGTTTGTTTAGGAGTGAAATAGTGTGAATCCCATTGAAGCCAATAAGAGTGTTATTAAAGTGATCATTGATGAAGCTCTTGTAAATGCCAGGCAAAAAGGTTCATTAACCTTTCAGGATATTCCCGATTATGTAATTGAAATTCCCCGAGAAAAAGGACATGGAGATTTTGCTTCCAATATCGCGATGCTGCTGGCACGGCAGGCACGTATGGCCCCTAAAACAATTGCCGGGATCATTGTGGCAGAAATAGATGGTGATAACAGCAGGCGCTTTGAGAAAATAGAAGTGGCCGGGGCAGGTTTCATCAATTTCTTTTTATATAATGACTGGCTGTACGACATCCCAGCTCAGGTTATTCAGTCCGGAGATAAATATGGATACAGCCCTCCCCTGGGTTTGAAGGTGCAGGTGGAATTTGTCAGTGCCAATCCCACTGGCAATCTGCACATGGGTAATGCCCGGGGCGGTGCCATAGGAGATACCCTGGCGAATATTCTGCAGCGGGCTGGCTATGAAGTGGAAAGAGAGTTTTATGTCAATGATGCCGGCAATCAAATGGAAATATTCGCAGAATCTCTGGAAGCACGTTATCTGCAATTGACGGGGCATGATGTTCTTTTTCCGGAAAACGGCTATGCCGGGCCCGATGTTATCCAAACCGTTAAAAATATCATAAAAGAAAAAGGCCAAAGCCTGCTGGAATTGCCCAGCCCTGCCCGACGGCAGTTGATGGGCGAGTATGCCCTGAAGGAAAAGCAGGCATATATCAAAGAGACTCTGCTGAATTTTGGCATTGAATATGATGTGTGGTTCAGTGAACAATCACTGCATGAAGCAGGCAAAATAGAAGAAGTGATCAGGAAACTGACGGAAAAAGATTTTCTTTATGAGCAAGATGGAGCCCTATGGTTTAAATCAACCTTTTACGGTGATGAGAAAGACGAAGTAATAAAAAGGGCCAATGGGTTAACCACTTATTTTGCTGCCGATATTGCTTATCATGAAGATAAATTTGCCCGGGGCTTTGATTGGGTCATAAATGTTTGGGGAGCGGATCATCATGGTCATGTGGCCAGAATGAAGGGAGCCATGCAGGCCTTAGGATATGATCCTGCCCGGCTGGACATATTATTGATGCAGTTGGTCCGGTTATACCGGGGCGGTAATATTGTGCGCATGTCCAAGCGGACGGGGACCACTGTTTCATTGGATGAGCTCATTGAAGAAGTGGGTAAAGATGCTGCCCGGTTCTTTTTCGTTATGAGGAGCCCGGACAGCCATCTGGACTTTGATCTCCAGCTGGCTAAACAACAAACCCAGGACAATCCGGTTTATTATGTCCAATATGCCCATGCTCGTATTTGCAGCATTTTCCGCCAGGCGGAAGGGGCGGGGATTACTCTGCCTGACTGGTCGGAAATTGACTGCCGCCTGCTTAACAGCGAAGAAGAGCTGGCTCTTTTACGTAAAATTGCCGATTTTCCCGAGGAAATAATAATTGCCGGCCGTACTCTGGCACCCCACAGAATAGCTCGTTATGTTCTTGATCTGGCTGGATTATTTCACAGTTTTTATAATCATCACCGGGTTTTAAATGATGATGTGCCGCTGCAAAATGCCAGGCTGCTGCTCATGGCTGTGACGCGGATAACGATAAAAAATGCCCTTGATATACTGGGTGTAAATGCACCACAACAAATGTAGGAGGGATGATATGGGACCGAGGAAGAAAAGCGAAGCAGATTGGGCGATAGAAATTTTGCTGGAAAAACAGGAACCCATTTTTTATATGGATTTGATCAAAGGAATCGCAGACAAGATGGGAAAGAAAAAAAACAGCCAGGTATTATCCTCGATCAACACACGTTTGAATATGGATAATCGTTTGATTCATCAGGGTGATGGCTTCTGGTTTTATGACAGTAATCGGATAAAAGGAGGCAGGTGATAAAACCATGAAAATAACCTGGAAGGGGCATTCCTGTTTTTTTATTGAGACTGATGGAAAAAGCATTGTATGTGACCCTTTCAATGAAGGGGTCGGATACCCGTTATTTAAAGGCCGGGCAGATCTGGTAACAATAAGTCACAACCATTGGGATCATAATGCCGGCCATCTGGTAGAGGGGGAACCCCTGGTCATAAAGGAAACAGGCAGTTTTATTTACGAAGAAATTGATATCCTGGGCGTCCCTTCTTACCATGATAAATGCAGCGGGGGCGACCGGGGAGATAATATCATTTACAAAATTATAGCCGGGGGCATAAATCTGGTTCATCTGGGCGACCTGGGGCATATACTTACAGATGAACAAATCGAAGCAATTGGAACAACTGATGTATTGCTGTTACCGGTTGGCGGCAACTACACTGTCAATGCTGATGAAGCATATGAAATAGCCCAACAGTTAAAACCCAAAATAATAATTCCCATGCATTTTAAAACGCCGGTGAATAACTTTGATATCGATCCAGCGGAAGCTTTTACCGCTAAATTTGAACGGTTTATAAAGAAACCTTTTCTGCAAATCAACCAATCAGAATTGGATTATCCAGTTCAGGTCATAGTTCTTGATTATCCGGTAGAATAGAATTGGTATTTAAAAAGTTGTCGGAGTGGTTGGAAGAAGGGAGCAGACAGTGACAAAGTATATTTTTATTACCGGGGGGGTAGTATCCTCTCTGGGAAAAGGTATAACGGCAGCATCATTGGGAAGGTTACTCAAAAGCAGGGGATTAAATGTTTGGCTGCAAAAATTCGATCCATACATAAATGTTGATCCAGGTACCATGAGCCCTTATCAGCATGGTGAAGTATACGTTACGGAGGACGGAGCGGAAACGGATCTGGACGTAGGTCATTATGAGCGGTTTGTGGATGAAAACCTCAATAAATATGCTAATTGTACTACCGGGAAGATATACCAGGCCGTCCTGGATAAGGAACGCAGCGGAGTTTTTATGGGTCAGACTGTCCAGGTGATCCCCCATATAACCAACGAAATCAAAGAACGGGTAACTTTAATGGAGAAAACTGCTGAGCCCGACATTATTATCAGCGAAATCGGCGGGACGGTAGGAGATATTGAGTCCCTTCCCTTTCTGGAAGCCATTCGCCAGCTGAAATTTGATCTGGGCAAAGAAAAGGTCATGTATATCCATGTCACCTTGATCCCTTATATAAAAACTGCCGCAGAGCTTAAAACCAAACCCACCCAGCATAGTGTTAAAGAATTAAGAAGCATTGGTATCCAGCCCGATGTTCTGGTATGCCGTACCGAACAGGACCTCTCCGAAGATACTAAAGCCAAACTGGCATTGTTTTGTGATGTGCCGACAGAAGCTGTCATACAATTAAAAGATGCGGACTCCATTTATCAGGTGCCATTAATGCTGGCCGGGGAAGGACTGGACCAGCAGGTAATAAAAATACTGGGTTTGGATTGCCCGGAAGCTAATCTGACTGATTGGAAAACCATGGTGACCAAGGTTGAAAATCTTACCGATACAGTTACAGTGGCACTGGTGGGTAAATATGTCCAATTGCCGGATGCCTACTTAAGTATAGCAGAAGCATTGAAACACGCTGGATTCCAGTATAATACCGATGTCAGGATACAATGGATCTGTGCCGAACAAATGGAAAAGGAAGGCCCGGAGAAACTTTTGCAGGATATCGATGGGGTACTGGTGCCGGGAGGCTTTGGGGAAAGGGGCATTGAAGGCAAAATTGCGGCGGCCCGTTATGCCCGGGAAAATGATTTGCCCTTTATGGGTATCTGCATGGGTTTGCAATGCGCGGTAATTGAATTCGCCAGAAATGTATGTGGTTATGAAGAGGCCAATAGTTTGGAATTTGATCGGGAATCAATGCATCCAGTGATTCATATTCCGCCCGGGGAGGCGGAGAACCATGATAAAGGCGGTAATATGCGCCGCGGGAAATATTCCTGCCGTCTGGTCACCGGCAGTAAAGTGCAGCAAGCCTATGGAACAGATGAAGTTGTTGAGCGGCACCGGCACCGCTATGAAATAAACAATGAATACCGGGAAGAATTTGAAGCTCAGGGCATGGTGGTCAGCGGCGTGTCGCCGGATGGAAGTTTGATAGAAATAATTGAATTATCCGATCATCCCTGGTTTGTGGGCTGTCAATTCCATCCGGAATTCAAATCCCGGCCCAATCGTCCCCACCCCTTATTTTCAGGATTTATACAAAGCGCATTGGCGCGATCAAAACGATAAAAAAGCGACCTAATTTACTCGGGAAGAAAAATGCGGGAGCATACTCTTTACAGGAGATGCCCCCGCTTTTTACTCTAGGTAGCTGTTTTAATCTGCCCCCTCTTTAATCAAACGGGGCCGATTCCATTTAAAATGGAATTCTATTGGTCCGGGACCATAATTTCATTTCTTTGGCGGAATTGATCAGTTCATCGCGGAAATCCGGATGAGCAATGTTGATCAATGCTTCAGCTCTGCCCCAGGTGGACATGGCTTTAAGATTTACTTTGCCATATTCAGTGACCAGATACTGTACTTGAGTACGGGGGACAGTCACAACTGCTCCCGGCGTCAGCAAAGGCTTTACCCGGGAATGGACTTTACCCTCCTTATCCTTAAAGGTGGAAGAGAAGGCCAGGAATCCTTTGCCGCCTTTGGAATGGAAAGCACCGATGACAAAATCAAGCTGTCCCCCGGTGCCTGAAATCTGACGGAGACCAAAGGATTCTGAACAGACCTGGCTTAAAAGATCCACTTCCAGGATATTATTGATGGCGATCACATTATCATGCATGGCCACCCGGGCCGGATCATTGGTATGCAGGACATTGGTGGAAGCACAACGGGGATTATCATGCAGGAAGTCATAGGTCTCCTGCATGCCCAGACAGAAAGAGTAGGCACTCTTATTAATATCATAGGCTTTTTTGGCGTTGGTAACTTTGCCGGCTTCATACATTTTTACAAAAGCGTCGCAGAACATTTCACTCTGGATACCCAGATCCTTTAAATCAGAATCAGCGATCATATTGCCGATACAGTTGGGCAAGGCACCGATACCCAATTGTACACAGGCACCATCAACTATTTCTTCCACAATATACTCGGCTATTTTTCTTTCCTCCGGTGTTGGCTCCGGATTGGGCGGCAGTGAGAAAATAGGAGTATTGGAGCCCTCAATGATATAATCGATTTCACTGATATGGACATATTCATCATTTCCGCCCAAACAGCGTGGCATATTTTCATTCACTTCCACGATGGCAATGTCGCAGTTTATGGCCAAACCACGGTTATGAGAATTACCCAGACCGAAGTTGAAACAGCCCTGATTATCCATGGGAGTTACCTGGGCACACCAGATCTGTGGTATCAGATGGGCAAACTGTCTGGCCGGGTCATAGGTCAGCAAATTGGCTTCATGGTAATTGAAGGGATTATGGGCCGCCAGCCCAAAATCACCGGCTTTACGATCCAGTGCGGTAAAATACCAGGAAAAGTACTGGAAGGTCTGTTGTTCCCTATCCTTAAAAATAACATCCGGCACCGGCAAAACAGAGCCAGTGCCCCTGACAGATACATTCTCCAATCCATCGCCGGCCCGTTTGGCCAGGGCCACGTCAAAATCAACGGGCTTGGTGGCAAACATACCATAGTCTACGATTACATTTGACTCGCATAATTGGGCCGCCTGATCAGCGGTAACTAATTTTCTTTTGTATTCCTCCATGTAAGTACTCAAGAATATTCCCCCCCCTAATAATTTATCGATATATTTCGATCTATTAGAATATTCTCATTTCATCTGCAATATCCTTTTTTTCAACAAAAATTAAATGAAAAAAGGGATACCCATATGGATATCCCCGGAATAAAAAGACGATTTCACTTGTTTTCTAATAAAAATTCTTACCAGATCTTTTCTATTTAACAACTTTTGCAGCCCTTGGTGATCATTGCTTCCGGTCCGGCGCCTTTATGGCCGGGCGGTGAATTGAACAGGTATTCCTTGAAGCCGGTCAAACTTAAAACTTCAGTATTAGAAAGGAATACGATTGGTTCGGGACCAGATCTTCATTTCTTTGGCTGCTTCAATAAGTTCTTCCCGGAAGTCGGGATGAGCTATATTGATTAATGCCTCTGCCCTTCCCCAGGTTGACATAGCTTTGAGGTTTACCTTGCCGTATTCTGTTACCATGTATTGTACCTGGGTACGAGGGACCGTTACAGCAGCACCGGTTGTCAGCATGGGTCTGACCCGGGAATGGACCTGGCCTTCTTTATCCTTGAAGGTGGAAGAAAAGGCCAGAAAAGCTTTTCCGCCCCGGGAATGAAAAGCGCCGATCACAAAATCAAGTTGCCCTCCGGTTCCGGATATCTGCCTTAATCCTGAGGTTTCAGAACACACCTGGGAAAGCAAATCAACTTCTAAAATATTATTAATGGCGATGACCCGGTCATGTAACGCCACACGACTGGGATCGTTGGTATAGTTTACATTGCAGGATGCCAAACGGGGATTGCCATCGACAAAATCATAGGTATCCTGAGTCCCCAGGCAAAAGGCATAAGTGGATTTGTTTATATCATAGGCTTTCTTGGCATTGGTGACCTTGCCCGCTTCATACATGGAAACAAAGGCATCGCAGAACATTTCACTCTGCAAGCCCAAATCCTTCAAATCGGATTCGGCAATCATATTGCCGATGAGATTGGGCATGGCTCCTATTCCTAATTGGACGCAGGCACCATCAACGATTTCTTCCACGATATATTCTGCTATTTTTCTTTCTTCGGCAGAAGGCTCCGGCATAACCGGCAGGGCAAATATCGGCGTATTGGAGCCTTCAATTATATAATCGATTTCACTGATATGCACGTATTCATCATTACCCCCCAGGCAAAGCGGCATATTATTGTTGACTTCCACAATGGCTATTTTACTGTTAAGTGCCAGGCCCCGGCTGTGGGAATTACCCAGACCAAAATTAAAACAGCCATGTTTATCCATAGAAGTAGTCTGGGCACACCATACATCGGGCCATAAATCTTTAAAAGACGGGTCATAAGCCAAAAGGGTGGCTTCGTGATAATTAAAGGGATTGTGAGCCGCCAGACCAATGTCCCCGGCCTTACGATCCAGCACTGTGTAATACCATGAAAAATACTGGAAAGTTTTTTGTTCAGGATCACTTTTAATCACTTCCGGTATGGGTAATACAGATCCCGTACCGCGAACAGCTACATTTTGCAGCCCATCACCGGCGCGTTTGCCCAGTGCTGCATCGAAATCGACTGGCTTGGTGGCAAACATCCCATAATCAATGATGGAGTCAGATGTAACCAATTGGGCCGCTTCCTCCGCAGAAATTAGTTTTCTTTTGTATTCCTCTGCATAAGTTCTCAAATTCCTTCCCCCCCACAAAATTTTGTTTTTTTGACACAGATTACGAAAAAGCCCCACTCCCCAAAAGTGAAGTTTAAATGATATGTGTATTGAGAATATTCTAATAAAAATAGCGAAGTCCTTTTGTGGAGATATAAGTAGAAAAATTGAAAATATTCTCTATATTTGTAACCCCATTAACATCCGGCAAAAAACAAGAAAAACCTGCAATAAATTAAAGGCAAGTATAGCATGAATGGAGAAATTAATATGGATATGCTGCTTGGTCATTGTGCAAGCTTAAATAGATTAATAAAGGAGCATTTAATGTATACGACAAGAATATTGGATATAAATGAGCAAGACTATTTCAATCAGTTTATTGCAGGCCACCCCCAGGGCCATTTTCTGCAGCTATGGGAATGGGGAATGGTTAAAGCGGGGATGGGTTGGGAGTCTTTGCCTCTGGTAGTTGAACAGGATGGGATTGTAAAAGCGGCCCTTTTGATATTGAAAAGGCCGCTGCCGATCCCCGGCTTCAAAAAAAGCATATTCTATGCCCCTCGGGGACCGGTGGTCGATTTGGATGATGAAGAATTATGCCAGGTTTTGATCAATGGCACCCGTCAGATCGCTAAAGACCAGGGGGCTATTTTTTTAAAGATTGATCCGGCAGTTGAGGTCGATAACCATAGGTTTAAGCAGATAATGACCAATTGCGGTTTCCGATTAAATGAAACGGGCTTGGATTTTGAAGGTGTGCAGCCTAAATTTGTTTTCCGCCTGGACATCGCCCCCGATGAAAACACGCTATTGAGCAATATGCACCAGAAGTGGCGCTATAATATCAGGCTGGCGGGAAGAAAAGGTGTAACAATAAGGGGGGCCCAGAATAAAGAGGATTTAAAGACTTTTTACGACATCTTACTGGAAACGGCTGAACGAGATCAATTCCTGGTGAGGGGTTACCAGTATTTTGAGTGGATATGGGATTATATGGTGGCCCGCAATTATGCCCGCATATTTTTGGCTGAATTCGAGGGAAGAATCATATCAGGAACCCTGGGATTGATAGTGGGGAATAAATTCTGGTATCTATACGGCGCTTCCAGCAATCTGGATCGAAATGTCATGCCTAATTATCTTATCCAGTGGGAAATGATAAAATGGGCACGTCAGCAAGGTTGTACATTATATGATTTTCGGGGTGTTTCCGGTGACATGGACGAGAATAATCCCTTATACGGGTTATATAGATTCAAAAAGGGCTTTGGTGGTGAGATGACAGAATTTATCGGGGAAATGGATAAGGTTTATTCGCCATTATTCTATTGGCTCTGGAATAAAGCCTTACCTTTATATAAAAAAATGAGTCATAAATAAAAAAATAGATATGGAGCAGGGGATGGACTGGGAGCTAATGGATAAATGGTTGGAAATTGATCTGTCTAAAATAGGGCAGAATTTGCAGGCCATACGCAGTAATTTGCCGCTGGGAGTACGGCTGATTGCAGTAATAAAAGCCGATGCTTACGGGCATGGTGCCATTGAAACTGCGCGGTTGCTTTGTGCCCGCGGAGTGGATTTCCTGGCGGTTACTTATCTGGAAGAGGCACTGGCATTGAAAGAAGCAGAGATCGATGCACAAATCATGATTTTCAGCCCCTTGACGACGGCGGAACAATATGAGATAGCCCTGGAGCAGGATATAACGCTGACCATCACTTCCCTGCCGGAGAGCCTGGAACTGGACCGTATAAGCAGAAGGGCGGGAAGACCGGGGAAAGTCCATCTTAAGATCGACACCGGGCTGAGCAGGTTTGGCCTTACAGCAATAGAGGCATTGCAGGTTTGTCAGGTTCTGGCGGAAAATCCTTTTATCCAGATCGAAGGTATCTATACCCATATGTCTGACGCCGCCGGCAGCGAAAAATATACCCGGCAGCAGTTCATGAATTTTATGGGAATCACAACCATTCTTGAAGAAGCTGGTTTTCATTTCCAGATAAAGCATTGCGCCAATAGTTCTGTATTCTTAAAGTACCCTCATATGTTTTTACAGGCAGTGAGGATAGGTACACTGCTGACCGGGCAGTATCCGGCGGGTAAATTTGATACAGTGCTGGATCTGGAAGATCCTTATAAATTCAAATGCAGGGTCATTGCAGTACAGCCAAGAGCCCAAGGCAGCTTTCTGGGTTATTACCGGACATACCGCCTCAGGCGGTCGGCACGGATAGCGGTGCTGCCGGCAGGATATGTGGATGGTCTGGGTCTGTCGGTACAAAATCCACCCAATGGGTTCTGGGATATGATCAAACTATTGTTGAAACAGATGTTGGGATACCTGGGAATAAGGGGGTTTACACTCCAGGTGAAAATCGGGGAGGCATTCTACCCTGTCCGGGGCAAAATATTCATGCAGAACTGCCTGGTTGAACTGCCGGAGGACTCGCCGGTCAAAGCAGGTGATGAAGTGGAATTGCCCGTACGCAAAACACTGGCGGCAAAAAACATCAGGCATCTATATATCAACGCTGGGGATATCGATGCAGAGGCAATTTATCACCCGGTAAAAAATATCCAGGGTCAGGAATAATTTTGATAGGGGGTCACGGGAATGGGAAAAAAGGTAGTCATCTACTTGATTGCGGCTGTGGTGCTTTTGGCGGCCGGGATGTCATTAGGAAAAACCATCACCCCGGTGTCGGTTAATACGGCAGGAAAAGATGTCATTGGTGTGATCGAGGTGAATGGTGTCATTAGCGGTGATACAGCGACTAATTTATTAGGTGGGGTAACGGGGGCTTCTTCTCAGCAAATTATGAAAAACATCCGCATCGCAGCAGAAAGAGATGATATAAAAGCGGTGGTCTTAAGGATCAATTCTCCGGGAGGGACAACCGCTGCTTCGCAGGAGATTTCCATTGAACTGGACCGCCTGCGGGAAACCGGGAAACCGATCATAACTTCCATGAGTGACAGCTGTGCTTCGGGGGGATACTGGATCGCCTGCAGCACCAACCATCTGGTTGCCAATGCCGGGACTCTTACCGGCAGCATAGGAGTTATAATGGAACTCACCAATCTGGAGGGATTGTATGAAAAAATTGGTGTTGACAGTATTATCTTCAAAAGTGGTGAATTCAAAGACATGGGCTCATCTGCCCGGCCCGTCACCGCAGCAGAAGAGAAATTATTCGATGAGATGATAGCTGACAACTACCAGCAGTTCCTGGTCCAGGTGTTGAATGGTCGTCAGGGTAAAATAAGCGAAGAACAATTGAAAGAAATAGCTGATGGGCGGGTTTTGACGGGGAAACAGGCTGTGGAACTGGGCCTGGCAGATAGTCTGGGTAATTATTATGATGCCATCAAAATTGCAGAAGAAATGGCCGGGCTGCCGGCGGGGGCCAATGTGGAATTAATAGGTACCCAAAGCGTCCTGGACCGTTTAATGTTACAGGCGAAAGCTCCCAGCATTATTGAAACCCGGGAACTGTTGCAAATGAAATAGAGGGGAGGCTTGATGGGTTTTGACCGATCATCTTTGGAACACTATTTTTCATCCCAATTTAGCTATGCGGCAATTAGCTGATGAAAAGCCCTGGGGAGCAGGCTTGATTCTATATCTGGGTGCAGTCTCTTTCATGATGATAATAAATCAGGGGACACTGGCTTTAAAACCTATTGAAGCTTTCCCCTGGCAGCATATGTGGCTGCTGGGATTGACCGGCATCATATTTTCATTGCTTATTTTGTTAGTTAGTGCAGGTTTCTTTTCCCTATTCAGCGAAATAATTTATAAACGGGGCAATAGTCTGGGATTGCTGACCGCATTATCATTTGCCATACTGCCGGGTTTATTGGGAACGGTATTAAACTATGGTTTCGTAATAATAGGGATGGCATGGCTGGGGGCTATTTTCTCCTCCCTCGGTGTAATTTGGGTTTTTATATTACAGGTAATGGCAATTCGGGCGGCCATGGACCTGCGGACCAGCCAGGCATTGCTGCTGTATTTTACCCCGGTATTGATACTTACCTTCATAACCGTTTTATTTATGGTCTTTGCCCTGTTATCCTCTTTAGCGCTGTTGTAATCTGGCAGTCATTTTGCTTAAAAAAATTATGGACCCGGGCATAAATAAAAGTGCAGTTGGTAAATCGGGGGAAATAGTGTGTTTAACTGCAGGATAATTGCATAATTAATGGGTGAAATAAAAAAATAAATTTAGGAGATGATTTTTTGCGTATTTTTATTGATTCTGCTAATATAAAAGAGATAATGGAAGTTAATTCTATGGGTTTTCTTGATGGGGTGACAACCAATCCTTCCTTGGTAGCCAAAGAAAAGCGGGATTATCATCAGGTAATAAGGGAAATAGCGGCAATCGTCACTGGCCCTATCAGTGCAGAAGTTATTTCACTTGAATTACAGGGTATGCTTTCAGAAGCCGAGCAGCTGGCTGAGATCCATTCCAATGTTGTTATAAAGATACCTTTGACTGCAGTGGGACTGCAGGCTATTTCGCTACTAAAACAAAAGGGGATCACCACCAATGCCACATTGGTTTTTTCCGCCAATCAGGCCTTGCTGGCGGCCCGGGCGGGGGCAGGTTTTGTAAGTCCATTTATTGGGCGGGTTGATGATAATGGCAATGACGGCATGAAATTACTGGAGGAAATAGTTTCTATTTTTGACCAGTATATGATTGATACGGAGATCATAGCAGCCAGCATCAGACATCCGATGCATGTCACGCAGGCTGCCCAATTGGGTTCACATATTGCCACTATTCCCTATAAAGTGATCATGCAGATGATAAAACATCCCATGACAGATGCCGGGATTGAAAAGTTTTTGCATGACTGGAAACAATCTATTTAAATTATTGGAGGTTCCGATGTTGGAGAGGGAATTAGCACTGGAATTTGCCCGGGTGACTGAATCAGCGGCCCTGGCAGCGGCCTGCTGGGTCGGCAAAGGTAACAAAGAGGCCACCGATGAAGCTGCGGTGATGGCTATGCGTGTAATGTTCGATACCGTCTCTGTCGATGGTATAGTGGTAATCGGCGAGGGAGAAATGGACGAAGCCCCTATGCTTTATATTGGCGAAAGGGTGGGCACCGGGGTCGCACCTCAGGTGGATATAGCAGTAGACCCGGTGGAAGGCACCAATAATGTGGCCGGAGGCCGTGATGGGGCAATAGCTGTTCTGGCTGTTGCACCCCGGGGGACGCTATTGCATGCCCCGGATATGTATATGAATAAAATTGCCGTGGGTCATGAATGCAAGGGACGTGTATTCCTGGATGCGCCGGTGAAGGAAAATCTGCGACAAGTAGCGAAAGCCCTGGGGAAACTGGTCAGTCAGGTAACGGTGGTTATTCTTGATCGGCCTCGTCACCGGCAGATCATTGAGGAAGTACG
>Ga0209723_1000929_pt1 | contig 50005 bp, 47 predicted proteins | sample BiotimSIPDNA_2_FD_185750 | JGI IMG/M metagenome (GOLD analysis project Ga0209723, IMG submission 185750) | Anaerobic biogas reactor microbial communites from Washington, USA - Biogas_R2 time_0 SIP DNA (SPAdes) (version 2) | ecosystem: Engineered > Bioreactor > Anaerobic > Unclassified | place... | reverse complement strand
GGACCGAAATTGACTACCTGATGGGTCTTAATACCTGCGTGCCGCTTTACAAGCAGATGAAAGAAACCATGCCTGAAATAGTAGCCGTCAATGCCATGTATCAACATGGTTTAACAGCCATTGTTTCCACCGGCAACCGTTTCGGCGGCTATGCCAAATCAGTTGCTTTCCGCATGGCTTCCACGCCGCACGGCATTTCCTACTGTAAGAACATTATCCTGGTTGGCCCTGATGTCGACCCCTTCAACCTGGAACAGGTCATGTGGTCCCTATCTTCCAGGGTGCGTCCCGCTAAAGACGTTATTGTTGTTCCCAACACGCCCGGCATGCCGCTTGATCCCACCTCGGAACCTGCCGGTATGGGAGCCAAGTTCATTATTGACGCCACCGAACCCACTGCTCCGGACGTGGTCCTGCGTGACACCAGGTTGATTGATAATCCTGATTCAAAAGGTTTTGAGAGGTTAATTGCCGATCTGCAAAAGGCAGCAAGTAATAAATAGTTGCCAAATATATTACGAGTTTTACTAAAAGGAGGATATATGCATGAAGTGTGTGCGTTGTTTAAATGATACCGCAGCTAAATTTGCTGAAGCTCCGGATAAGAGTGGGGCCTGGGAGATGTACATCTGCAGCAAGTGTAATTTTTCCTGGCGTAATACTGAAGAGGAAGATGTAATTACTCCGGAATTGCGTGAACCTAAATTCCAGCTAACCAATGAAGATATAGCAAATCTGCAAATTCTGGTGCCGGTTCCACCCCTGCGCAAATAAACTGTCCCTTTCATAGGATTATTCGAGTATTTAATGCGTTGGGTATTAATTTAAGATAAGATAAAATAAAACCTATTTGGTCTTTCAAACATTTAATTGTCGCAAGAATGTTTAAAGTGTCCCCGTGTAAACCAATTCCTCCTCTCAGGGAAATGGATGGGGATTGATGGGCCATCTGAAAAACTTAATAGATTTTCAGATGGCCCTTTTTTTTAAAATTTATCAGAAAATGAAGCTGGCTATCATGGAACAAGGCAAAATAATTATTCATAAGCAAATTTAGGCTTTCCATGGGTGATGACATACCGGTTTTTGTTCGCGAAAGACCGAATGCAATTCATCAAGGTGGTCTCTACGTAAGAGCGAAGATAGCATAAGTATTTATACAAACCACACCTGCGATCCGCGAAGAATTACTCTGGCTACAAGAACTGATACCGCTCTACCCCAACACAAGGTGTTTTTAGTAGGTTAGATAAACAAATAATGCCATAGAAACGCCAAAATTACTGAAGCAGCTCAGATTTGTACAACAAGAGTTTAGTTGTGTGCTTGTGATGACTCCTGTCAATATTAGCGATGATTTGACGCGGCATTATAAAGTTTTGGTCAGTCAGCTTTATATTCTGCATAAATATGATCTTGTCTCATTTATTCTCAAAAAATTCAGGAATTTACCGTGTTTAATGATATAATGATAGCAGATTCAGACAGCTCATAATAGGATGGGGGTGAGTCTAATCGGTATTAAAGAAATGCAGATGGAAACAATGCTTAGATTGCAGGCGGGATTGGGTAAGAATTACTTCAAGGATAAGCGTGTACTAATTCTTAATGCCAAAGCAATCGGAATTCTGCGCAAAGATCTGATTTATACCCTGGGTATAGAAAAAGCTAAGGGATTTTTAATCCGTTTCGGTTTTAACAACGGTTATCAGGATTTTGAAAACTCTGTAAAAAACCTCCCCCGAAACGCAAAAAATGACAGATATCAAATGGCTATAAATTTCCACAGGTTTATTGGAATGGCTAATGTCACCCCTCATTTGCACCATCGGGATGACGCCAATCATACCTGGACATGTGAAGGCACCTGGCATGATTCTTACGAAGCAGAGCACCACCTCAGGCATTTTGGTTCTGCAACAGAACCTGTATGCTGGACGCTGGTCGGCTACGCCAGCGGGATTATGTCGGCATTGTTTGGTGAAAGGGTAATTATTAAAGAAGTGTCCTGCGCTGCTATGGGTGACCAGTGTTGCCGTTATGTCGGCAAGAAGCTGTCTGACTGGGGTGAGGAAATTACCCCCGAGTTGCAATACTACCATGGAACCACTCTGGGCCATGGGACGGAGTGGCCGCATACCAGTATCCAGGAACAAAATGAGGCACTAAAACAATCACTGGCCATTCACGAGCAACTGACCCGAATGGTCTTAAATGGTGAAGAAATCTCAACAATTACAAGCATGGTAGGCAGGATTATGGGTGCGACACTGATTGTGGAAGACCATTCTTTTCAGCCGGTTGCCTATTATTCACCCACTATTTCAACTAAAAAAAATCCGACCACACAGGCGCCTTTTTCAACTAAAGATATTATCGGCGACTGGCGCTTGCGCCACCTGGCCAACACTTTAATCCAGGAGAAAAAGCCTGTCAGGCTCCCGGCGGAACTGACCAGGAAAACAGTATCTCAGTTTATTTATCCAATTGAAATGAAACAGGAAGTCCTTGGCTATGTCAGTGTTTTCAAACCCGTATATAATCTGACAGAGCATGAAAGAATGACTATGGAATACGTGAATTCCGTCTTTGCCCTAAAAATGATGCAGGACCGGACTGTGGCTAAAACGGAAACCCGCTTGATAGGTGACTACGTTGTCGAATTAATTGAAGGCAATTTCAAATCTGAAGCTTCTATTATTGAAAGAGCACGCTGTATCGGTTACAATCTTAAACTGCCCCATCATGTACTTGTAGTTGAACAGGACCGCAGGAAAGGTTCATCCGAACGGTACGGGCGGGGCAGAATACAGGATGCCGGTTTCAAAGAACAGATTTGTGAAGCAATTAACAGAGAGCTTAATATATATAATAAGTCCGGCACGGTGACAACCAATTTTCAAGAAATTATTATGCTCGTTGCTCTGGAAAAGAACGGAACATCCGCTGCAACCACCGAACTGGCGCGGAACATTCAGAAGCTGATTGCCAAACAGTTTTCAGTTACCGTTTCAATTGGTATCGGCCGGGTTTGTTATAAGCCCAGGGATTTTAGCCGGTCTTATCAGGAAGCCCAGTGGTCGCTTAAAGTAATCAGAGGGTTAAACCAGGAAAATATGGTCATTTCCTTTGAAAATTTGGGTACGTTTGGACTCCTGTTTAACGCTGCCAATCATGAAGACCTGCTGAATTTTATGCAGGGACAACTGGGCAAATTGCTGGAATACGACACTAAGTACAACAGCCAGCTTGTAGAGTCACTGCATCATTATTTTAACTGCAACGGCAATATTAAAGAGGCCGCCGAAGCTGCAGCCTTGACCATAAGCGGTTTTAAGTATCGCCTCAAAAAATTATGTGAAGTAGGCAGCTTTACCCTGAAAGATCCGAATAAAAGATTTGATTTACAGTTAGCTTTGAAAATATGGTGTTTAATTAAAGGGAATTGAACTCAATATGCCGGGTTATTGTAACGAGATACAAGAGAAGAAATAATCTCTGGATTGGCGCTATGCTCTATAATATCTGGAGGCGTTAATAGTGAAAGAATATGTAATTCTGGTAGATGAAAAGGATAATATGATTGGAACTGCTGAAAAAATAAATGCACATCTAGAACCAAAACTGCACAGGGCGTTTTCAATCTTTGTTGTCAACTCTTATGGTGAATTGTTAATCCAGCAGCGCGCCGGGAACAAGTATCATTGTCCGGGTTTGTGGGCGAACACCTGCTGCGGCCACCCGCGGCCGGGTGAATCCCTGGATTCAGCCGTGCACAGAAGGCTGCAGGAAGAGATGGGCTTTGATACGGATCTGGAGGAAATATTTTCATTTACCTATTATTGTGAGTTTGATAATGGTTTGGCGGAAATGGAATACGATCATGTTTTTATAGGGAAATGGGATGGAACGCCAATAGTTAATTTTGAGGAGGTTGCTGATTACAAGTGGGTCTCAAAGGATTTTTTAAAGAAAGATATTGAAAAAAACCCGGAAATCTATACCACGTGGTTCAAAATCGCCTGGGAAAATTTGCTGGATAAAATAGGGGACAAGTCCTGATGAATCCACTTGTAGCTTCATTTTTTTACTTCATCTACCCTGAAAAGTTTTATTCTGGCTATGTTTTTTGAAATTATTGAGATCTTTAGAAGAGACCTTTGAAATAAAATAACAAACTGTATCTGCCTGGAACCATATTGTTTGCCGGCGCTGAAAAATACACTATAACATATATTACTACCATTGGTACTATTATATGCTATAGTGTATTTTTGCTTTGAATATTTTTATTATCTTAAAAAGCAATTTACTATTAAACTAGTATATTATATAATAAAAGAGTCAGTAATATAAGAATATTACTAACCTTTTTGATCTAACCAATTCTCATTACTCACCTTGGGTTTCCGGCGAAAAGCAGGTAAATTTGATTTTGCCGCTTTAGTTGTCTGGATTTTTCTTGATTTGTTTTCGCCCCTGTAGAGATAGTTTCAAACATCGTGCTACCGGTACTCCACCCCAAGACATGTTCCAACCACTGATTCTAACTGAAATTTTCGGACAACATAAAGCGCACGCGTTATTAATAAAAGAACTGGTGCAGGTTTACTAAAAGAGAGCAGGAGGGGGATATTGATGGAAATGCATCAGTTGGAATATGTCCTGGCCGTGGCAAAATACCAAAATTTTACACGCGCTTCAGAAGTATTGAAGACATCCCAGTCTTCACTTTCCCAGCAAATTATTAAACTGGAAAATGAGCTGGGCATCAGTTTGTTCGTAAGAACAACCCGGTCTGTACAGCTTAGCCCGGCAGGAGAAGAGTTTGTCAAACATGCCAGACGAATAATGTCAGAAGTAATTGAGGCCCGGCGGTGCATCTACGAGTATACATCCTTCGAAAAAGGCAACCTGACGGTAGGAATCATACCTGTTGTGGGGCATTACCGTTTACCTAATCTGCTCTCATCATATAAAAAAAGCTTTCCCAGAGTAATTCTGAACCTTCTGGAAAGACAGTGCAATGAACTCATACCCATGATAAATTCCCACGAAATTGACGCGGCTTTTGTTCATCGGACATGCGAGGATCCCAATTTGCAATTTACCCCGTTTGTAACCGATCAGATGGTTATTGTGACCAGTGAACGGCATCCCTTTGCCGACAGGAAATCAATAAACATAAAAGAATTAGAATATGAAAAATTCATTGTTCCACCACCAACTTCCGGCTACAACCAAGACTTTCAGAAAGCCTGCCGGTCTGCAGAATTTGAACCCGAGATTATTCTAACCTGCTCTTCGGTTAAAACAATCCTTGGTTTGGTCCGTGAGGACCTCGGCGTTGCAGCGCTGCCAGCCGGTGTTGCCTCAATGGACTGGGGGTTCGGCACAAAAAATTTAAATCTTATACCTGCAATAAACTCAACTATATTTTTGGCCACAAGAAATAAAGACTTGTTTCCAACACTCAAAGAGTTTATAAAATTTACCTCAAAGTGGAGTCAAAAACAGACAAACCCGGACCATTATAAATTCATACCATTCAAATTAACTATCTCGGGACAAAAGTTAAAATCAGGTTAAATTCCTGTCTTAGGAACAGGAAAGAACGGGCTTGAACTTCATTAAGATCCTGTCCGGTTGTAATTTGCACAGCACTCTAACGAAACAGACTACAACCAGGCTACCAGCATGTCCCAGGCAATTTTCAGCCATGCTGTGTAGGCATCCGGGCGCCTTTCCATGTCTTTTTTTAAGTGTTCCTTTGAGATCCACCGGTAATCAGCAACCTCTTTCTTATTCCTTTTCGGTGTGCCTTCCCATTTCCCCACGAAGACATGATCATATTCCATCTCTGACAATCCATTTTCAAACTCAGCTTTATAAGTGAAGGAGAAGAGCTCCTCCAGCTCTGTGTCAAAACCCATTTCTTCCTGCAGCCTTCTGTGTACGGCTTCCTCCAGGGATTCGCCCGGCCGCGGGTGGCCGCAGCAGGTATTCGCCCATAAACCCGGACAATGATACTTATTCGCGGCACGCTTCTGGATCAACAACTCACCCCTGGAGTTGAATACAAAAATGGAAAAGGCCCGGTGCAGTTTTGGATTTTTGTGGGCAGCGATCTTTTCAGCAGTGCCAATCATGTGATCATTTTCATCCACCAGAATTACATACTCATTATCTTTCCTGGTTTCTTTCACAGCCCCACCTCCAGATCCTTAGGAAGATATACCTGAATCGGAACAAGTTTTTGGCTTTGCCCGAACTATTTAACACCTTTTCTTAAAAAACACCACCAAAGCTATGGCGCCCGGGATGGGGAATTCCCCACCCCGGAACAACAGCGTGCCGGTCCTTGCCATAGCTTTGGCTATAGAGCCAAAAGCAACCACACTGGAGTCCTTATGACTTTAAACAATCCCGGTTATTTTTTGAGAGGAGGAACTGGTGAAAACACCGGGATGCTTTCAATTTCCACACCGGCCAACTGGAACCAGGGGTCCCTCTTTTCCGGGTCGATGACTTCGGGTTCCTCGGTTGAGCGCCAGACAAAATTGCACCGGTTGCAGGTATATACCTCCCAGGCCTTGCTTCCATCGGGCGCTTCCGCCACTTTAGCGGCGTTATCTGTTAAACAGCGGACACATTTCATGCTAAGAACCTCCTTTCGTGCTTTATCTGGCAGCAGCTTTCTGCAGGTCTACCAGGATTTTTTGATAGGGTTCCGCCTCGGGGATGCTGTCCACCATCCGTACCTCCCTGGAGATTTCAGGGGCGGCGGGGGTTGTTGCGTCGATGATTAGCTTGCCGCCGATTCCCGGAGGCTCGGAGCATGGATCCAGAGGCATGCCCGGCGTATTGGGGATTACAATAACATCTTTTTGAGGCCGTACCCGTGTAGATAAAGCCCACATGACCTGGACCAGGTTAAAGGGGTCCACATCCCCGTCTACAAGGATGATATTTTTGGCATAGCTGGTACCGTGGGGGGTGGAAGCCAGTCTCATGCCCACCGTCTTGGCATAGGCGCCGAAGCGGTTGTCTGTAGCGACGATGATGGTGAGGCCGTGTTGATAAATGGCATTGACGGCTTTTACTTCCGGCATGGTTTCTCTCAACTGGAAATAAAGGGTCGCGCTTGTATTGAGCCCAATCAGGGTATCATGCTCCGTCCAGGGACGGCCCACATACAGATTTTCAAAAATCGGGTTCTTGCGGGTGGTAACGGTATTCAGCTTAATCCGGAACTGGCGCCGGGAGCCTGAGTAACTTCCCGGAAACTCACCGAAGGGACCTTCAACGAAACGCTCCCTTGGCACGAATTCGCCCTCCAGCACAATTTCCGTATAGGCCGGGATGTCCAGATTAGCGGTAAGGGTCTTAGTTAAAATCTGGGGAGCCCCCATAAAAGCTGCCGCGTATTTGTATTCGGACTGGTCATACTGCAGGGGTGCGCTGGCCATCAGGCTGATTACCGGGTGGACGCCCAGGCATACTGCCACGGGCAGGGCCTTGCCCATTTCCTCCGCCTTGCGCAGGTGGATTCCGCCGTCGTGGAAAGGCAGCACCTGGATTCCCAGGGTGTCGGGGCCCTGGACCTGGATCCGGTACATCCCCACGTTTTGTTTATCCACATTATCAGGGTCTTCCGGGTCCCTGGTAACAACCGAAGCCTTGGAAAAATAAAAGCCGGCGTCGTATTTGTTGACCCTGAATAAAGGCAGGATTTCGTAAAGGTTAATATCCTTGGTGATTTTTACTTCCTGGCAGGGTGCGTCCTTAATCCATTTAAGCTCGCCGTCACTGCCGCCGGCCCAGCGCCTGGCAAATTCAAAGAACTGATCTTTGAGCGGAGTGTCCTTGTCCATTCCCAGCATCACGGCATTGTTTGCCCAGGTGCCCAGAACATTGATGGCAACCCTTTTGCCTTTGTAGCCCTTGATGTTTTCCAGCAGCACAGCCGGGCCTGTATTGCCTGCTGCTATATCCACGGCTGCCCGCCCGATCCGCCGGATATCCGGCTCAGGCATAACCTCATCAGTGTAATGAACCAGTTGTCCCGCCTGCTCCAGCTTCTCTAAAAATCCGCGAAGACTGTTTCCTTCCATTGTTGCCACTCCTTTTTGTAGTTTTTTATTAACTCCACCTTTTTTGAAAACAATCACATTCACTTTCTTTTTAATACATTCACCTGTCCAGTTCCTTTGTTTTTTGTTCTGATAGCCTCACTCCTTAAATGCTAGTATTTATGCAAATGTTTTTTAAAGTCTTTTTTTGGCAAAACCGCATTGCCAATAATTCCTCTCGTGGCACGGTTTTAACACAATTGAAACAGGGAAAATATCAATTAAACAAAAAATGCACTGAGATTGCTTTAAGTCTCTATTTTTATTATAATTTTAACATTAGTTTAAGAAGAAAATGAAATATGTGCTTGTGATAGCATTATCGTTACTGAATATTAATCGACGCCTTAGGACCAGGACAAAAGTTAAGGTATTGTCCTTGAAGCAGTTGAACTTTGCGCTTAATTACTACATCATATATTACTATTGAGTATATGAATATATGGAATAATATAAACTGTCCTATCATTATCCTGAATGCTAAGAAAGTAGTATCCTTGCATGCGTTTTAGCGGACACATAAAACCAAGTAGAATATTACTCAGTAAATGGTGACCATGTTCATAATAACGGCGGAAACTACAGGCTAAAATTCTCAAAGCGGAGCTTACAATTAATGGGTATTATTGATATTGGTAAAGAACCGGTGGGTTCACAAGGCCGTGCGTCCGGTTCTGTTAGAAGGATAATGCTGCGGAAAAAATAAGGCAGCATAACCTTTAGATGAAAACTTAATTTTCAGGCCAGGTTTTATCCGGGACTTTTTCCAGCCAATTAGGCCCTCTCTTAAAATCGGGAGGGTTTTTAATTTGCTGAAATAATCACTTTTGTCTCCCTTTGTACAGGTGCCGGATAACTGACAGTGAAATTTCAAAGCACAGGGGCAATTCATTTGTATAATTGTATTAAGCCGTTATAAGAAGTTTAGATCTACCTCTGATACTGCTGATGAACCGGCCGGAAAGGGGCCTCCCGCCAGCCGCAAAACAAAAAAGAAACCGGTTTAGTGGACATGCAAAACAGCTATCTGCCAGGCAAACCGGTTTGCCTGACACACAAAACTGAAGTAAAATATTACTCAGCAGGCGGCGTCCCTGCCCATGGTAACAGCAGAAGGCTAAAAGTACCGGCATAGAAGGGGTGCCTTAAGTGGCGTCCACGTTCATGGTAACGGCTAATATAACAGCAGGCTTAAAAATCTTAAACTGGAGCTGATAATCAATGGGTATTATTGAAATTAATAAAGAATCCGGTGGGCTGCATGTGCTTTTACAGGCAGTAAATATGGGTAGGGATTGGAATGTAGTGATCACTGGCGGGGAAATTCCCCATCTGGGCTCCGTGGCTCTGGGCGTCCCGCGCCCCAGTTTGCAAGACCCTGAACGTACCAGTGCTACAGTTTCCGTATTGACCCTGACCGGACACAAGGAAGATGAGATTGCCCGTCCGGCAGCTCATTTTCTGGCCAGCAGGCTTAAGGTGCCTGTGGTCGTTTCCTGCGGAATCCACAACGACCAAATTAAACCCGGGGCAATCCGGCAGTTTGGTGAACTGGTGCAGGAAGGATTAAACGACCTTGTTGCTGTTTGCAGCCAGGGTAGTCAGTAGGCTTTAGGGGTTGTTCAAAGGTGATGGGAGAATGAGAGAACGGCAGGTTCGCCGGGAACCGGCGCGGTATTTCAGGAGCCGTTATCTTGAACTTGTCTCTTTATTGTTCAGGGAAGCCCGGCAAATCTAAAATGCTGTTTTTTAACAGCCCTTTTCCGGGGCATCCTGGATTAAAACGGGTTTTTGATTCTAAAAGGGGGAGGGTGTTATGTTTAGTCTGGTTTTTGCCGGGGATGACGGGAAAGTTTACGACCACCCCTCCCTGCTGGCCACAGGACGGACCGGGGACCGGTTTGTGGAGTTGACGGATGAGGATATGGTCAGGCTGCCCGGGGGGGCATCCCTGGTACTGGTGCCCGGGGGGGAGCCTGTGGGGCTAACCCGGACAGGGCGCTTCACGGTTCCCGGCGGAAATCCCTGGGCAGCTGGGCGGGCCTGGGCGGTGGGCGCGCTTCTGCCCCAGGGCTACACCCGTACCCTGTTGCCCGCCTACAGGCGGGGGAAGGAAGAGAAAGCCTTGCCGCTGCTGGGATACGCGGCCGTGGCCTGCCGGGACGGAGTCTTCTATACGGCCGCCCGTCCCACCGAGGACCCCTGCAGGTGGGACCCGGCACATTATAATACCGGGGATCTGCCGGCATTGGTCCGGAAGAAACGGGCAAAATATCCCCAAAACCGCATCCTCCGCCAGTTAGCCCGCTGCTCCCTGGAGTACCAGTGTTTTACCGCCCAAAATATATTCTACGGACGTTGGGAGGGAGGCATTCCTGTTTCCCCTTCCTGTAACGCCCGCTGCCTGGGCTGTATTTCCCTGCAGCCTGCTGAATGCTGCCCTTCACCCCAGGTGCGGATAAATTTTAAACCGTCGCTCCGGGAGATTGTCGAGGTGGCCCTGCCTCACCTCCTGCAGGGGGAGGGAAGCATGGTCAGTTTCGGGCAGGGTTGTGAAGGAGAACCGGCCCTGGCCTCGGTGACCATTGTCAAAGCCATCGGGGCAATCCGGAATAAAACCCATCTGGGTACCATCAATATGAACAGCAACGGCGGGCATAGCGCGGGGGTGGCGGATATTTGCAGGGCCGGTCTGGATTCTATCCGGATCAGCCTGATCAGCGCCCGGGAGGACACCTACAGGGCCTATTACCGTCCTGCAGGCTACAGCCTGGAAGATGTCCGCCGGTCCCTCCGGACTGCATCGTCCTGTGGAGTTTATACAGCCCTGAATCTTCTGGTTTTGCCCGGGCTCACCGACCGGAAGGAGGAAATTGAAGCCTTACTGAGCCTGCTGCGCGATACAGGTGTCAATCAGGTGCAATTGCGCAATCTGAATATTGACCCGGACCTGCTTTTCCGGCATTTGCCCGGCGGTGGTGAAATTATGGGCATCCCGGCGCTGCTTGAAAACCTGGAAGAAGTGCCGGGACTGGCTGTGGGAAGCTTCAGTCATCCGGTGCGCTGACGTGTTCGAAAACCCTGCTGCCTGCGGTTTTCCGCTCAGGTTGTGCTGATCTTGCCGGATGCGCCCGAACCCGAAAGGGGCTTTCAAAATTGCCTCTGGATAATTCCCTTGCGGGCTGGCCAAACCTGTGCTATAATTAAAAAGTGTGTCTTTGTCGTTGACCATGGAAAAGAGGTGAGTACTAATGAAAGAAAAAATCCACCCGAAATACGGTAAGGCAAAAGTATCCTGCGTTTGCGGTGAAACATTTGAAACAGGCTCAACCAAAAAAGAAATGCGCGTGGAGATTTGCTCCAAGTGCCATCCTTTTTACACAGGCTCGCAGCGGACCATAGAAACCGGCGGAAGGGCCGAGCGCTTCCGTAAAAAATACGGGTTAACCAAGTAGGGTAGGTTTTGGTAGCAGAGCATGCGCTCTGCTATTTCTACATTAGTCTACTGTAAAAATAACCGCGCCCGTTTTGATAATTGCCGGCGGGCCGGTCAAGGGGAGTGTTGTGAATTATGAGTTCCCCCTTCCAGTACGGAGGCCAGGCGGTTATTGAGGGTGTCATGATGCGGGGTCCGGACACCCGGGCTGTTGCCGTCCGCCGGCCGGACCAGACCATAGTTGTCGACGAAAAGATGGTCGGCTCCCTGACCAGGCGATTTCCGGTGCTCAAAGCACCCCTGGTGCGCGGGGTGGTGGTGCTGATCGAAGCCCTGGTGCTGGGGATCGAGGCGCTGACTTTTTCGGCCAGCCAGGCGACCGGTGAAGAAGAGGAGTTGACTCCATGGGAAATTATCATAACTGTAGGGATTGCCCTGGCTATGGCTGTACTGTTGTTCGCCTTTTTGCCCGTGGCGGCGGCTCACCTGCTGAACAGCGTTGCCCCGGGCGCGTTTATCCAGAACCTCATTGAGGGACTCTTCCGGATCGCCATCTTTCTGGCCTACGTTGTGGCCATCGGGCGGATGGCGGATATCCGGCGGGTTTTTCAGTACCACGGGGCCGAGCACAAGGTCATCAATGCCTTTGAGGCCGGGGACCGGCTTGAGGTGGAGCGGGTTCAGCGGTACTCCACCCTCCATCCCCGCTGTGGTACCAGTTTTCTTCTGATTGTTTTGGTCATCAGCATCCTGATCTTTTCCTTTCTGGGAGAGCAGGTGCTCTGGTGGCGGATTCTCTCCCGGGTCCTTCTTTTACCGGTGGTTGCGGGAATATCCTATGAATTGGTTAAAATATCAAGTAAGTATTATTCACTTCCGTTGTGTCGCGTGCTGATTGCGCCGGGGATGTGGCTACAGAAGCTGACCACCGGTCCGCCTGACGACGGGCAGGTGGAGGTTGCGCTGGCTGCTTTCGGGGCTGTAGCGAAGGAGAGTGAAAAGTAATGTTTCAAAAACTGGACAGCCTGGAGGAACGGTATGAGGAACTGGGCAATCTTATTGGAGATCCGGAAGTCATGGCCGAACTCAGCCGCTGGCAGCAATATGTCAAGTCACACTCCGAATTAACCGGGGTGGTTGAGACATACCGGGAATATAAAAGAGTTACAAAGGAAATTAAGGAAGCAAAAACCCTCTTGAATGAAGAATCGGACGGGGAGATGCGGGAACTGGCCCAGGCCGAGCTGGATGAACTGGTGCAGAGAAAGGCGGACCTGGAGCAGCGTCTCAAGGTGCTCCTTTTGCCCAGGGATCCCAACGACGAAAAAAACGTCATTATGGAAATCCGGGCCGGCACAGGCGGCGAAGAGGCGGCCCTGTTTGCTGCGGACCTGTTCCGGATGTATGCGCGCTATGCCGAGCGGCAGGGCTGGAAGACGGATATTTTGAACGCTAACCCTACCGATATCGGCGGCTTTAAAGAGGCAATCTTTCTACTGGAAGGCAAGGGCGCATACAGCCGGTTGAAATTCGAGAGCGGTGTGCACAGGGTCCAGCGCATCCCCACTACCGAGTCCGGGGGCCGGATCCATACCTCTGCGGCTACGGTGGCCGTGCTGCCGGAGGCCGAGGAGGTGGACGTAGAGATCGATCCCAATGATCTGCGTATCGATGTGTTTTGCGCCTCCGGTCACGGCGGGCAATCCGTCAATACGACCCAATCCGCTGTCCGGATTACCCATATCCCCTCGGGGATAGTGGTCTCCATGCAGGACGAAAAATCACAGCATAAAAACAAGGATAAAGCAATGAAAGTGCTGCGGGCGCGCCTCCTTGACCGGGCTCAGGAAGAACACCAGCAAAAAGTGTCCAGCACCCGCAGATCCATGGTGGGAACAGGGGACCGCAGCGAACGGATCCGCACCTACAACTTTCCCCAAAACCGTGTCTCCGACCACCGTGTAGGACTTACCCTGCACCGGCTGGACGCCGTTTTAGAAGGGGACCTGGACGAGATTATCGATACTTTGGTAACCACGGACCAGGCGGAAAGATTAAAGCAGGTGGACTAAAGCTTTTTAACCAGGGTCAGGCATTTGAATCTCCAGTTTGGGAGACAATTTGCCCGGCCCTTTTACGAGGTAGAAAGAATTTGCATCTAACCATAGGTCAGGCCCTGCTCCGGGCCGGACAACAGCTAAAAAAGGGAATAAACAGCGGATCCCCGGCGCTGGACGCCGAGGTTTTGCTCTCCAGCGTTACGGGACTGGACCGGGCCGGTCTGTACCGGGACTGGGAAAAGAGCCTGCCGAAGGAGATGGAGACCCATTTTTTTGAACTGGTGGGCAGGCGGCGCTTAGGTGAGCCGGTGGCCTATCTGACCGGGCACAGGGAATTCATGGGCCTGGACTTTGCCGTAAGTCCGGCCGTCCTGATCCCCCGGCCGGAGACCGAGCTCCTGGTTGAAACCGCCCTCAAAAGACTCCCTCCCTCTGCCACAGTTATTGATGTGGGCACGGGCAGCGGGGCCATTGCCGTCAGTCTGGCCTTCTTCCGGACAGATGCAGTGGTTTACGCCACCGACTGCTCACCGGAAGCCCTGAGCGTGGCCCGTTTGAATGCGGCCAGGCTGGGGGTGGGAGAGCGCTGTTTTTTTTACCAGGGCGATCTTTTGGAACCGCTTTCCGCCGGCGGGGCAGCGGACCGGGTGGATCTGATCGCGGCCAACCTTCCTTATATCGCCCGGGATGAGTATCCCGCTCTGCCCGCAGGGGTCCGCATCTTTGAGCCGGCGCTGGCCCTTGACGGGGGCGACGATGGACTGGCCTGCTACCGCCGTTTGATTCCAGCCGCACCCCCTTTTTTAAAAAAGGGCGGCTTGTTGCTGCTGGAAATCGGCTGCCGGCAGGGGCAGGCGTCGCTGGCCCTGTTTAATCCGCAGGCCTGGGAGGTAGCTGTGCTCAAAGACCTGGCCGGTCTGGACAGGCTGGTGGTCGCCCGGTATCAAGGAAGTGGTTGAAAAGCCTGGAAAACGGCATTATAATGAAAGGATTTGAAACATCCTGTTGCTATTGATTTGACTTGAAAGAGGTCAGGCATGGAAAATAATCTTGCAACCCGCTGCCTCAAGGTTGATCCCGTCCGCCCCGAGACGGGTGCTATCCTGGAAGCGGGGCGAATCCTGAACCGGGGCGGGCTGGTGGCCTTTCCCACGGAAACCGTCTACGGTCTTGGCGCCAACGCCCTTGACGGGCGGGCCGTGGCCAGGATTTTTGAAGCCAAAGGGCGTCCTGCGGACAATCCCCTGATTGTACATGTGGCCTGCCGGGAGGAGGTCAAACACCTGGCTAAAAACATCCCTCCTGCTGCGGAAATTTTGATGGATAATTTCTGGCCCGGCCCCCTCACGCTGGTTCTGCCGGCCGGAGCGGCGGTGCCTCCCGAAACGACGGCCGGGCTCAAAACGCTGGCGGTGCGCATGCCCCGCCACCCGGTGGCCCTGGCCCTGATTGGGGCAGCCGGAGTGCCCCTGGCGGCGCCCAGCGCCAATCTGTCGGGGCGGCCCAGCCCGACCACGGCGGAGCATGTATTGCAGGACCTTAACGGGCGTATTGAGGCCGTTCTGGACGGAGGCCCGGCCGGGATGGGTGTGGAATCCACGGTGCTGGATTTGACAGGTTTTGTCCCGGTAATCCTGAGGCCCGGAGGAGTCACTCCGGAGGAATTGAGAGAGTTGTTGGGTGAGGTTGAGGTTGAAGCGGCGTTCGGAGACAGACCCCGTTCACCCGGCATGAAATATGCCCATTACGCGCCGAAGGCGCCCCTCCTGCTTGTTGAGGGGGCGCCCGGAGCGGTTGCCGCGCGCTTGATGGAACTAGCCAGGGAACAAAAGGCTCTGGGCAGGCGGGTGGGGATTCTTTCCTGCTCCGGCAGTCGGGATTATGCCTCGGTGGGGGAAGTGGTCCTGGCCGGACGCAGGGAGAACCCCGAAACGGTGGCAGCCGGCTTGTATGCCGCCCTGCGCCGTTTTGATGAACTGGATGTCGATTTAATTCTGGCAGAGGGTTTAGAGGACAGCGGCGTCGGGCTTGCTGTCATGAACCGCCTGAGGAAGGCCGCTGACAGGCGGATCGTAGCGGGTAGTCCGGTCTCCTTCAATGGAAAACAGCCTTAGGCTTGAAAGCAGAAGGTATTAAATAACAAACAAACGGAATAACTAATTTTAATGGTTTAATTAAACCCGGCACTCAAAAAACAAGTCGAAATTTTCCGGACCGGAGTGTGCTATGAGCCTTTTAACCTTGATAGCCCTGGCGGCAGCTTTGGGAACAGACGCCTTTTCCCTTTGTGTGGGAGTGGGTCTTGCCGGTGTAAACCGGCGGCAGATTATCCTGATTAGCGTTGTTGTATTGTTGTTTCATATTTTTATGCCCCTGGCCGGCTGGTTTGTTGGGGAAATCGCAGGGAGCCTGATCGGTCGCGCGGCTGCAGTTCTAGGCTCGGCTCTTCTAATTTATCTGGGTATCGGGATGATCCGGGGTTCGTTGAAAAATGGCCGGAGTCTGGATTCTTCGCTAAACGGCTTTAGTCTTAAAAGCCTGGTTTTGCTGGGTGCAAGTGTCAGCATGGATGCCCTGAGTGTGGGTTTTACCCTGGGTACGCAGCAAGTCAATCTCCTCCTGGCAGCAGGTGTAATCGGGCTGGTGGCAGGTCTGATGACGGCCTGCGGTTTGGTTTTCGGAAGGTTCCTGGGCAACCGTGTGGGTGAGCGGGCCCAGTTGCTGGGAGGCCTAATCCTTATCGGTATAGGGATCAAGCTGTTGTTTTAAAAGGGGAAGGCCATATTTGCCGGGAATAATGGAAAAAGCATAACGAAACAACGGGAGGCTTTTTAATAGGACTACCATGCTGCTGAAGCCGCGCCAGCAGAAGGATGAAAATTCAACTTTCAGGGCAGTTTGCCTAAAGGGTCCATCAATAAAGTGCCCCTGGATGATGGTTCGGTGCAAATATATTTAGGTGTTATCGAGAATTGTTAGGATTGCAGTAAGCTTTGCGTGTTCTTTATTTCTTTCTCTTAAATTTTACTTATCGGCAGGTGAAAGCTCCCATGAAAATTCTTTTTGTGTGTACCGGCAACACTTGCCGCAGCAGCATGGCCGGCGCCCTGGCGCGAAAAATACTGGAGGAACGGGGTCAGCAGGAGTTCCAGGTATCTTCTGCCGGGATTGCGGCTTTTCCCGGAGAACAGGCTTCCCGGGAAGCCGTCGAGGCCATGGCGGAAATGGGAATATGTCTCCGTGACCACCGGGCAACCCGCCTGACCCCGGAAGATGTCCGGGAAGCCGACCTGGTGCTGACCATGACGACCGCTCACCGGGAGTACATCAAAATGCTGGTTCCCCAATGTTCAGAAAAAATATTTACCCTTGCCGGTTATGCCGGGACGGGCTCGGAAGATGTTCCGGACCCCCTTGGCCATCCCCTGGATGCTTACCGGAAGTGTGCCCGGAAGCTGGAAGAACTAATTGCCCGCTCTCTGACAAGGCTGGATGCAAGACGCCGGCGCCCAAATTAATCGGCAGGTTAAAAAGGAATAATGCGATTTGTTGTAGAACACTGTAAATTATATTTTACTTATATGTTTATCTCAAATGATTATTATTTGGAAAGGATGCCTTGCATGAAGATTGCCGTGGCCGGTGATCACGGAGGATTCAGGTTGAAACAAGAAGTGGTGGCCTTGCTGGAGAAATCCGGCATAGAGTATCAGGATTTCGGGACTTTTTCGGAAGACCCGGTGGATTACCCCGACCTGGCCCTGCTGGTGGCCGAAGCTGTGAAAAAAGGTGATTTTGACCGGGGTATTCTCTGCTGTGGTACAGGAATCGGCGTAGCTATTACTGCAAACAAGGTGCCCGGGATCAGGGCGGCCCAGTGTCATGATACCTTTTCCGCCAGGGCTGCGAGGGAGCATAATAATGCGAATGTTCTGACCATGGGCCAGCGGGTTATCGGTCCGGGTCTGGCCGGAGATATCGTTGCAGCCTGGCTGCAGGCGGAGTTTCAGGGGGGGCGGCACAACCGCCGGGTCGCCAAAATATGTGCAATCGAAAAAAAATACAATTGTTCAGGCCGGTAAGCGTAAGGACCGGCTGTGGGGAGGATTTTTTATGAGTTTAATGAGGCCTCTTGCAGATGTGGACCCGGAAATTTTCCGGGCGATTGAGCTGGAAACTGAGCGGCAGCGCCGCACCCTGGAGTTAATAGCATCGGAGAACGCGGCCAGCTGTGCGGTCATGGAGGCCCAGAGCTCCGTACTGACCAATAAATATGCTGAAGGGTACCCCGGGCGCCGTTATTACGGGGGCTGCGAATTTGTCGATATGGCGGAAAGCCTGGCTATTGAGAGGGCCAGGGAACTGTTTTCGGCGGACTACGCCAACGTTCAGCCACATTCGGGTTCCCAGGCCAATACGGCAACTTACTTTGCTCTCCTGCAGCCCGGCGACACCATTCTGGGCATGAACCTCGCCCACGGAGGACATCTGACCCACGGCAGTCCCATCAATATATCCGGCAAATACTTTAAATTTGCTTTTTACGGTGTTGAAAAGGAAACCGGACTAATTGATTATGAGAAGGTTTTCGGCAGCGCCTTCGAGCACAAGCCGAAAATGATTGTGGCAGGGGCCAGCGCTTACCCCCGGGCTATTGATTTTTACAAAATGAAGGAGATTGCTGAAGAAGTAGGGGCCTACCTGATGGTCGATATGGCTCACATTGCCGGACTGGTGGCGGCGGGCCTGCATCAGACTCCTGTGCCCCATGCCGATGTGGTAACTACAACCACCCACAAAACCCTGCGGGGCCCCAGGGGGGGGTTGATCCTGAGCCGGGACGGTGAAAAGTACGGGGCCAAACTGAACAGGGCTGTCTTTCCCGGGATCCAGGGGGGACCCCTGATGCACGTTATCGCCGCCAAGGCAGTTGCTTTGAAAGAAGCGCTGGAGCCTGATTTTAAGGAGTATCAGCAAAGGATTGTAAACAACGCCCGGGCGCTGGCTGCTGCGCTTAATGAAAAGGGCTTTGATCTTGTTTCCGGGGGAACCGATACCCATTTGATTCTGGTGGATCTAAGAAGCAAAAACATTACCGGCAGCGAAGCCCAGACGCTCCTGGATACTGTGGGCCTTACCGTTAACAAAAACGCCATTCCCTATGATCCGCAGCCGCCCAACACGGCCAGCGGCATCCGCATCGGCACCCCGGCGGTGACCACCCGCGGCTTGAACGAGGCGGATATGGCACAGATTGCGGAAGTCATCGACTATACCCTGGCCAACCGCGACAACCCGGACAAGCTGGAACGGGCCAGGGCCGAAGTAGCCGGTTTGTGCGACCGTTATCCCCTTTATTAAGAAGATTTCGGCTACCGTGGCAGGTGTGGAGATGTGAAGAGCAAAACTTATGGCGCCGGCGAAGCCCCAGAGAAACGCTTCGATTCCGGAAAAAGTGCGGACAGGTCCCCGAGGGGACCTGTCCGGCAACAGGTGCCCTCGGGGTCTCAAGAAACCTGTGCTGTTTCCCGCCGGCCTGATTGGGACCAGTACTTCATGGACATTGCCCGGGTCGTGGCCAGACGTTCCACCTGCCTGCGGCGAAATGTGGGTGCGCTTATTGTCAAAGACAGGCGGATCCTGGCCAGCGGCTATAACGGGGCCCCGGCCGGCCTGAGGCACTGCCTGGATATAGGCTGCCTGAGGGAGCAACGGGGGGTTCCGGCGGGTGAGCGCCACGAACTGTGCCGGGGTCTGCATGCAGAGCAAAACGCCCTGATTCAGGCTGCTGTTTACGGGATTGCCATCCAGGGTGCGGTTTATTATGTTACTCACCAGCCCTGTGTTTTGTGCGCCAAGATTATGATTAACGCAGGTATTCGGAAAGTTGTTTTCCAGGGTGTCTACCCGGACCCCCTTGCGCTGAAACTCTTTGAAGAGGCGGGGGTTGTCCTGGTCCATTTTGGGGGGAGCTCAAGTGCAAAAAAAGAACATCGTCTTGCCGAAACTGAACAACCTTAAGCCTACCATTGAATCCACCGCTCTTAAACTGATGGAAGAAGCCGGGGAACTGGCCCAGGCCATCGGTAAACTGCGGGGTCTTTCCGGGGAAACCCGGAGGTGCAGCGAACAGGAGGCCGTCTTAAGAATAACCCGTGAGTTGCTTGATGTGGCTCAAACCGCCGTGTCCATGATGTTTGTCCTGGAAGAAAAGTATGGTGTCGACCTGGAGATGGCGCGGCAGGAACACATTCAGAAACTCCTAAAAAAAGGGTATTTAAAAAAGATTTAGAGCATAGAATATTTCCAGTTGGCTGACAGACAGTGTTCCCCCTTCGGTATTCAAGAAATATGCTTTTGTAGTCAAGGGGATGAATTCTTGTTAAAGATAATAACTGTTTTCGGAACCAGGCCTGAAGCCATCAAGATGGCCCCCCTGGTTAAAAAGCTTCAAGCGTGCCGGGAGGAGATTGAATGCAAGGTGGCTGTAACGGCCCAGCACCGGGAAATGCTTGATCAAGTGCTGGATTTGTTTGAAATAACCCCTGCTTACGATTTGAATATTATGCGGCAGGGGCAGAATCTTTTTGATATCACAAGCCGGGCCCTGTCCGGCCTGCAGCAGGTCCTGCTCCAGGAAAAACCCGATCTGGTCCTGGTGCACGGTGACACTACAACTACCTTTGTTGCCGCCCTTGCCGCCTTTTATTTGCAAATAACCGTGGGTCATGTTGAGGCGGGACTCCGGACAAGGGATAAGTTTTCTCCCTTTCCGGAGGAAATGAACCGGCGCCTGACAGGGGCCCTGGTCGACCTGAACTTTGCGCCCACACCTACCGCCAGGCAAAACCTTCTGGATGAGGGGATTGATGCTTCGACAATCTTTGTTACCGGCAACACAGTGATTGATGCCTTACTGGCTACGGTAAGTCACGGTTACCATTTTGCCGATCCCGTCCTGAGGGGGATTGATTACGCCAACCGCAGGATCCTCCTGGTCACAACCCACCGCAGGGAGAACCTTGGTGAGCCGATGCGCGATATTTACCGGGCCTTGCGGGGTGTGGTCCTGGATTATCCTGATGTCGAAGTGATATTTCCAGTTCACAAAAACCCGGCCGTGCGCAGCGTGGTGGATGAGGAACTGGGCGGCCTGGAAAGGGTGCATCTGATTGAACCCATGGATTATGAACCCTTTGTCAATATGATCAACCGCAGCTATCTGGTGCTCAGCGACTCGGGCGGTATCCAGGAAGAGGCGCCGTCCCTGGGCAAGCCGGTGCTGGTGCTGCGCAACACCACAGAGCGCCCCGAGGCGGTGGAAGCCGGCACGGTTCGGCTGATTGGTACCGCCAGGGAAGCGGTAGCCTTTGAAACCCGCAGGCTGCTGGACGACAGGGCTTTTTATGATAAAATGGCAAATGCTGTAAATCCTTACGGAGACGGCCTGGCTTCGGCAAGAATCACCAGGGCGATTCGTTACAGATTTGGTTTCACCAGTGAAAAACCGGATGAATTCGCCCCGGGCGGCAATTACTAAACCGATTGTTCAAGTAAGTTCCTCAAACTAAGGGTTCTTTTTGGCTAAATAACCGGTTTATGTGTTTTGCCGGATAAAACTGGCATATTTTTTGCATGTCAAGAAAAAATTTTTTTAAAATAAGCCATTTGGTTGGAGGAATAACATTTTTTTTGTAGAAACCAGATAATGAAGGGTTAGGAAATAAGTTAATTGTAGCAAAAGGGGACATTTTACCGGAGCATTATTATCTTTACGGGACACGGTGGGGAATGACCGGAAAGAAGCAGAGATCAGAGAAAAAAAGTTCAGAACCAGGAAAAGAAAGGGCGAAGCCGGGGGGAGTCCTCCAAGCGCTTGCGCTCACTACCACAATTGGTATGGAATTAGCTGTTTCAGTGTCCCTGGGGTACTTTGGTGGACAGTACTTAGACCAGAAAATGGCCACCGGACCCTGGTTTATGCTGGCGGGAGTTTTAATCGGGCTTGCCGTCGGAACTGTGGGTGTGTATAAAACCCTTCAAGGGTTTTTAGGGGAGTAGAAAATGCGGGATTGGGATTTTGAAGGTCAGCTGGCAAGGACATTAAGAATATCTTTTTGTCTTTTGGTATTCTTTTGCCTTGCCCTGGTGTTGCGGCCTAAAGACCCGTTTATATGGGGTTTTTTGGTCGGTACCGGGGCAGGTATGTGGAATGCTTTTTTTCTTGGCAAAAGATTGCGCGCCATCATGGCCATGACGGTACCCAGGGCTAACGCCCACCTCAAGACGGGTTATGCTTTAAGAATTTCCATTATTATCGCAGTGTTGTTTTTTGTTTCCCGCACGGATTCAATTAATATTTACGCAGCAGCTGCAGGTTTATTTGTAGTTCCCTGCATTTTTACAATAGGAGCTGCCCTGATGTTGACGGGGATCTTGAAAGGGAGTCAGGAAAGGCCAAATTCTTAAGGTAATGTCAAAATTAAAAAAAGAAAGGGGTGAGAAAAAGAGTTATGATGAGTTTGCACGAAGTCGAAGAACAATTAAATTTTTGGGGGTGGCCGCACCATCCATGGGAGGTAACTCTCGGTAACACGCATTTGGCCTTTAATCCCAAGACCATGATCATGACCTGGATTACTATGATCCTGGTAGCGCTTTTTTGCGTTGCGGCCACGCGTAAAATGAGCCTGAACAGGCCCAAAGGGGCGCAAAATATTTTAGAAATCTTATGGGAGTTTATTCGAGGTCTAGTCAATGAAAACATGGATCCCAGGAAAGGTGCGGCATTTCTAAGCATTGTCGTCACGTACTTTATTTTTATTTTGTTTTCCAACCTCATCGGACTGGTACCGACATTAACTTCCCCGACAGCCGACTATAATACTACCCTGGGCCTGGCTCTGTGTACCTTCGCCCTGATTTATATCTACGGCATCCGGTACAAAGGTTTCGGTTACTTCAAGCACTATCTCCAGCCGTTTGTTTTCTTCCTTCCCATTAACATCATCGAAGACCTGGCCAAACCCATCACGCTGACTTTCCGTCTTTACGGGAATATTTATGCCGGTGAGGTTTTGATTGCAGTGCTTTTAGGGATGCTGGGGGGATGGATTCACGTTTTCGGAGGCTTTATAGCTTCTGTGGTTTGGCTGGCATTCAGTATCTTTGTGGGCTGTATTCAGGCTTTTATTTTTACAATGCTCAGCATAGCCTACGTAGGTCAGGCTGTGGCGGACCATCATTAAGTCTGAAATGTTGTTAATATCCATAACGCCGTTACCGGGATTAACCGGCGGCAAAAGGTTAGTATTCTGTTGCACATAAAAGTTGAACGACTAAGCAAAAGTACTACAGGGAGGTTTATGCGGGCCACACTTGTTGGATAGCCACGAATGTTATCCAGGTAATTAAATAGCATTAATGAAATAATCTTGGAAAGGAGGGGAAATGAATGGAATTAGGAGCTGGTGCTGCCTTAGGAGCTGCCCTGGCAGTGGGTCTGGCGGCCCTCGGAGCTGGTATTGGTGATGGTATGGTTACCGGTAGTGCCGTTTCAAGCCTTGCCCGTCAGCCGGAGGCCAGAGGTTCTATTATGACCACCATGTTTATTTCTGTCGGTCTGATTGAGGCTATGCCCATCATTGCTGTCGTTATCGCCTTCATACTTTTGGGCAACGTTGGCTAGTGAGGATTAAGCTTTATGGCAAAAAAGGCGTAGCGAATTGGCCTATTAGACGTGAGCATTGTCGTGGATGATGCAGGGATCCGGTTTTTGGGATTCCTGCTATCCAAGCTCTTAATCCTTAGCTCTTGTATTTAATATGTCAAAATGTTCTGTTTCGAAACGATTTGTGGATCACGTTCCGCGTCCAATTTCGCTATCGCCTTCCTTTTGTCCACAGGGAGATGGAAGGAGGGGAACGAGTGTTAGAGTTTAACGCAACGGTGCTTGCGCAGATAGCTGATTTTATAATTTTACTGATATTCTTGCGTCTTGTGGTTTACAAGCCCTTGACCAAACTGCTGGCCTCCCGCTCGGAACACATTGCCAATACCATTGCGGCCGCCGAACAGGAAAGGCAGCAGGCTGAGCAACTCAAGGCCGGGTATGAGGCTGAAATGCGCCGGGCCCGGGAGCAGGCCCAGGAGATCATCCAAAAAGCAACCAAGGCCGGGGAAGAACAGGCCCTGGGAATTATTGAAAACGGCAAGAAAGAGGCTCAAAGACTTAAGGAAGACGCCCTTGCCAGTATTGAGAGGGAAAAACAAAAAGCAATTGCAGAGCTGCGTGACCAGGTTGCTTCCCTGTCCATAATGGTTGCCGGTAAAATTATCAGTGAAAGAATGGATGACAAAATTCAGCGCAGCATGATTCAAGAATTTATTAAAGAGGCAGGGGAACTGCAATGATCGGAGGGCCTGTAGCGGGGCGTTACGCGGCAGCGCTGTACGATATCGCCTCAGAGCAAAAAAATATGGTGGACAAAATAGAGAGTGAGCTGAAAGCAATTAAGGGTATTATTGAGGATAATCCTGATTTGCAGAGGCTGCTTTACCACCCTCAGATTACCCCAGCCGCCAAAAAAGATTTGTTGGAACAGCTTTTCAAAGGAAAAATTTCTGAAGTTACAGGTAACTTTCTTGCCTTGCTGGTAGACCGCCGGCGGGAGACCCATTTAATAGACATTGTGGCCGAGTTTGTCGCCCTGGCCAATGCCGGCCGGAATATAATTACGGCCAAAGTCGCCACGGCGGTAGCAATGAACGACCAGGAAAAGGGTGAGCTGAACCGGGTTTTGGCCAGGCTGACCGGCAAAAAAATTCAAACCTCCTATGTTGTTGACCCGTCCCTGATTGGCGGGGTTGTGGTGCGTATAGGGGATAAGTTTATTGACGGCAGTATTAAGACCAGATTGGCTGCCCTGAAAGAGCGCCTAAAGGCAATAAGTTAACTAGATAGGGGTGAACCAGTAGATGAATTTGCGACCTGAAGAAATCAGCTCGATTATTCGGCAGCAGATAGATAAATACCAGGCACAGATCGAGATGACTGATGTTGGTACCGTTATCCAGGTCGGTGACGGTATTGCCCGTGTGTACGGCCTGATGGAATGTATGTCCATGGAACTGCTGGAATTCCCCGGCGGCGTGCTGGGGATGGCCCTCAACCTGGAAGAGGACAACATCGGCTGCGTCATTCTCGGGCCTTATAAACACATCAAGGAAGGCGACACCGTCAAGCGTACCGGTCGGATTGTTTCAGTGCCCGTGGGCGAGCCCTTGATCGGCCGCGTGGTGAACCCTCTGGGTCAGCCTCTGGACGGTAAGGGCCCGATTAACAGCGACAGGTTTAATCCAGTCGAGAAAATTGCTCCGGGTGTTATCTACCGGAAGTCGGTGCACCAGCCTCTCCAGACCGGTCTAAAGGCTATTGACTCAATGATCCCCATCGGCCGCGGCCAGAGGGAATTGATCCTCGGCGACCGCCAGACCGGCAAAACTGCCATCGCGGTGGACGCCATTATCAACCAGAAGGGCGGAGACGTTATCTGCATTTACGTTGCTGTGGGCCAGAAGCAGTCCACCGTAGCCAACGTGATGCAAAAACTGCAGGAGACGGGCGCCATGGATTACACTATTATTGTGTCCGCCACCGCCGCAGATCCGGCTCCGCTGCTTTATATCGCACCCTTTGCAGGGGCCGCCATGGGCGAAGCGTTCATGGAAGAGGGCAAGCACGTTTTGATCGTTTATGACGACCTGTCCAAACAGGCTTCCGCCTACCGCGAGCTTTCCCTGCTCTTACGCCGGCCGCCGGGCCGTGAAGCTTACCCCGGTGACGTGTTCAACCTGCACAGCCGGCTTTTGGAGAGAGCCTGTAAGCTCAGCGACGACCTGGGCGCCGGTTCCATGACAGCCCTGCCCATTATTGAGACCCAGGCGGGGGACGTTTCAGCTTATATTCCCACCAACGTTATTTCGATTACAGACGGCCAGATCTTCCTGGAGCCGGACCTCTTCTATGCCGGCATTCGCCCGGCGATTAACGTGGGTATTTCGGTTTCCCGGGTGGGCGGCTCGGCCCAGGTGAAGGCGATGAAGAAGATCGCCGGCAGCCTCCGGATCGACCTGGCCCAGTATCGCGAGCTTGCCGCCTTCGCTCAGTTCGGGTCCGACCTGGACAAGGCGACCCAGGCCAGGCTGATCCGTGGTGAGCGCATGACTGAGCTGTTAAAGCAGGGGCAATACGTGCCCATGCCGGTGGAAGAACAGATCATGAGCATTTTCGCCGCCACCAACGGTTATCTGGATGACCTGCCGGTGGAAATGGTCCAGCCCTTTGAAGCTGAATTCTTGAAATACATGAAGGCCAACAAGCCCAAGATCGCTGAGACCATCCGCAATACAGGAGAGTTGACGGATATTGAAGAAGAACTGAAAGCGGCTATTGAGGACTTCAAAAGTGGGTTTAAGTCGGCCAGAGGTTTATAATCAAACCTGAAATCCAAGCCACTGGCGGTAGCGCATGATATATTGAAACAATTTAGACTACCGACTACCGGATTAAGAGGTGGTGAAAACGTAGATGGCAAGTTTGCGAGACTTGCGGCGCCGCATTAAAAGTATTAAGAGTACCCAGCAAATCACCAAGGCCATGAAAGCTGTTTCAGCGGCTAAAATGCGCAAGGCTCAGGACTCGGTGCTGTTCGCCCGCCCATATTCCAAGAGAATTAAGGCTGTACTGGGCAGGGTCGCTGTGGCTTCCAGCGGGGTTAAGCATCCGCTTTTGGCTGTGCGTGAACCCAAAAAGGTCGCCTATATTATTATGACGGCCGACCGGGGGCTTTGCGGCGGTTTTAACAGCAACGTGATTCGCAGTGCGACCCAGGAAATTAAGAAGAAAACTGTTGAATTTAATTTAATTACCATTGGACGCAAAAGCCGTGATTTTTTCCAGCGCCGCGGGTATAAAATCGCCAAACAGTATGTGGGTCTGGGTGAAGAAGTCAGGTACGCAACAGCCAGGGATATTGCTTCGTTTATTATTGAAAAATATTCTGCGGAGGAGTACGACGAGGTCTACCTGATCTACAGCCAGTTCATAAATGTGCTGGTACAAAAGCCCGTCATGCATAAAATCCTGCCGGCGGAGCCGCCCGCCGAGGAAAGAACAGAAGATGATGCCAGGAAAGTGGATTATATCTTCGAGCCTTCCGCCGAAGCGGTGCTGTCCGAGCTGTTGCCGAGATATATTGAGAATGCCATATTCCAGGGACTTTTAGAGACGAAAGCCGGTTTTTACAGTGCCCAGATGACAGCCATGGACAACGCCACAAAGAACGCCTCGGATATGATCGACCAATTGACCATGAATCTGAACCGGGCCCGGCAGGCCCAGATTACCAAGGAGATTTCCGAGATTGTCGGCGGCGCTGCGGCACTGGAATAAGAAGCCGGCACAGGGGCTGACAGGATGAATAAAAACCTTGTTATCCATGCCTGGAATGTATTATTTACAGCTGCGGCTTAGGCTTAAAGCCCGGGCATTACAGAACAATTTGGATTTCTCATTCCTGTTGACTCGCTTTTAGTTATAAGTTGTAGCGAAGGAGGTAAGAGCAGCGAATGAACGTTGGTCAAGTTGTACAGGTCATCGGCGTTGTGGTGGACGTCCGTTTTCCGCCCGGACAGGTGCCTGACATATATAACGCTCTAAAAATTACAAGCGACAAAGAAGACATGTTTGGACGGAAGTTTGACCTTACCCTGGAAGTTGCCCAGCACCTGGGCAACAACACGGTCCGCGCGGTGGCCATGAGTGCCACGGACGGTCTGGTCCGCGGCATGGAAGCAGTGGACACCGGGGCTCCCATCAGCACTCCGGTTGGCAGGGCCACCCTGGGGCGCCTCGTCGACGTTCTGGGAGAACCCATTGACGGCAAAGGACCTATTGTTAGTGATATGAGATATCCCATTCACCGCCCGGCCCCTGCCCTGGTGGATCAGTCCACCAAAACGGAACAGCTGGAAACCGGTATTAAAGTTATCGACCTCCTGGTGCCCTTCGTCAAGGGTGGTAAAATCGGCATGTTCGGCGGCGCCGGCGTGGGCAAAACGGTTGTTGTTATGGAGCTGATCAACAATATTGCGAAACAGCACGGTGGTATTTCAGTTTTTGCCGGTGTGGGCGAGCGTACCCGGGAGGGTAACGACCTTTTACGGGAGATGACTGAATCCGGCGTACTGGATAAGATGACCATGGTGTTCGGTCAGATGAACGAGCCGCCGGGAGCCCGCCTCAGGGTTGCCCTGACAGGCCTGTGCCTGGCGGAGTACTTCCGTGATGAAGAGGGCGCTGATACCCTGTTGTTTATTGATAACATTTTCCGCTTTACCCAGGCCGGTTCCGAGGTTTCCGCGCTTCTTGGCCGGATGCCTTCAGCCGTGGGTTATCAGCCGACCCTGGCCACCGAGATGGGCCAGATGCAGGAGCGGATTACTTCTACCCAGAAGGGTTCGGTTACATCAGTGCAGGCTGTTTACGTGCCTGCCGACGACCTGACTGACCCGGCCCCGGCCACAACCTTTGCCCACCTGGACGGCACCGTTGTGCTATCCAGGCAGATTGCGGAGCTGGGCATTTATCCCGCGGTGGACCCGCTGGACTCCACATCAAGGATTCTCGACCCGCTGGTGGTGGGCAACGAGCACTACGCCATCGCCCGGGGCGTACAGAAGGTTCTCCAGCGCTACAAGGAACTACAGGACATCATCGCCATTTTGGGGATGGAAGAGCTGTCCGACGAAGACAAGCTGATTGTAGCCCGGGCCAGGAGACTGCAGAGGTTCCTCTCCCAGCCCTTTACCGTGGCGGAAGCATTTACCGGCATGTCCGGCAAGTATGTACCGCTGAAAGATACAGTTCGTGACTTCCAGGAGATCCTCGACGGCAAGCACGACGACCTGCCGGAAGACGCTTTCTACATGGTCGGCGGCATCGCGGAAGCGGTGGAAAAAGCCAAGAAATTAGTTGGATAATAGAGAGGGGTGCGCAGCGATGTCGGAAAAAAAACTACGACTGGAAATCGTAACTCCTCAGAAAAAGGTTTTCAGTGAGGATGTGAGTTTTCTGGTGGCTCCGGGTACCGACGGAGAATTGGGTATCCTGCCGGAACACGCCCCGCTGATCACATCTCTAAACATCGGCATCCTGAGAGTCGAGCAGGAGGGTAATAAGTTCAAAGTTGTGGTAAGCGGCGGCTTCATGGAAGTCCGCAACAACAGGACAACTGTTCTGGCAACTTCTGCCGAAAGAGCTGAAGAAATAGATGTGGCCCGGGCCGAGGCCGCCAAGCGGCGGGCTGAGGAGAGGCTTGCCTCAAAGACTCCAGATATTGACATTCTCCGGGCGGAGCTGGCCCTAAGGCGTGCACTGACCCGTTTGAAGGCTGCCGGTGATGGCTACTAATACGGCGGCTGCAATTAAATCTAAGTAGATCTTTTAACCGGACAAACAGTTCCGGTTAAATTTTTTTGCTTTAAAATCGACAAAAACAGGCATTAAGGGAAAGCTTTCGAGCAACCCTTTTGTTTTTAATTGCACCAGCATTGCCTTAACGCAGTTTATATTACGCGAAATAATTGGTAAGAATAGGAGAAGGAACGTTAACTATCACTCTGGAAGGATGTTTATGCTCAATCAACGCTTTTGGGAAAGATTCAGGTTAAAGAGGAATCAATGGTTGGCCGTGCCGGGTGTGCTTGCAGTGTTTTTTCTCCTGGCTTTTGCCCTTTCCCCAGCCTGCCGGGATACTCTCGGCGCCCACCGGGAAAATGCCGCCATGCTCAGGCTGATAAAGTGTTCCGGGGCTGAGCTGAGCTCTGTAAATATAACCGGTTGGGTTAGAATTGACGAAAGAGCAGCCGGGACCCGGGAACCCCTGGAACTGGTAAACAGGGTTGCTGCCCGGCTAAGCCTGTCCGAAGATGGCCGCAGCTATGAAAGCTGGCAAAACCCCTATGCCCGGGGAGTCCGGTTGTCGGGCCGGCTGACCCGGGGTTACGATATTTCCGTAGCAGGCCAAACAATGGAAATTGAAAAGGGTAAGATGCTCTCCCACGTGATAGTCAGCCTGGACGGTGTGGACGGGAAAAAAACAGGGCATTATAAACGTAAAATCCGGGAAGCATTGAACGGCTGCGGCGGGGAGAGCCGTGCGGCCGTATCATACGCAGGTAAAATTGAGAGCGGGTTAAACAGTGTGGAACTCTTAACAGGCGCAGAAAGAATGATGGACCAGGCGGGAGCCAGCGTCCAGGAGAAAGTGGTGAAAGACAACCTGGTCAGCTTGACGGGCTTGAGCCCGCAGTTTAACAGCGACCTGCATTACGACAACCAGGAAATCAACCTTAACGTGGCCCTGCGCACAGACCCGGTGGAGCAAGTTACCTATGTATATGCGGCCTCACCGGTGATATTTACTGAGTATTAGCAGGGGGGATCCGGTGGAAAAGCTAATTGTCCGCGGTGGAAAAAGCCTGAAGGGTACTGTAAAAGTGAGCGGCGCCAAGAATGCCGTCTTGCCGATAATAGCAGCCTCCCTGCTTTCGGAAGGCACCTGTACCCTGCAGGATATTCCCAGCCTGGCCGATGTTAAGACCATTTGCAAACTGATCGAAAGGTTGGGAGCCAAAATTACCAGGGGCGAGCGGGAAGTCACCATTTTTGTACCGGACCTTAAAGAAGCCGAGGCGCCCTATGAATATGTGCGTTTAATGCGGGCTTCTTTTCTGGTGATGGGGCCTCTCCTGGCCCGTACCGGAAGAGCGGTAATACCGCTGCCGGGGGGCTGCGCCATCGGTACCCGGCCCATCGACCTGCACCTGAAAGGCTTTAAAGCCATGGGCGCCAGGATTATTTACGGACACGGCTGCATTGAAGCCGTAGCCGGCGGCCTGACCGGAAACAGCATCTACCTTGATTTTCCCAGTGTAGGCGCAACCGAAAACCTGCTCATGGCCGCCTGCCTGGCCAAGGGCAACACGATTATTGAAAATGCCGCCGAAGAGCCGGAAATAGTTGACCTGGTCAACTTTTTAAATAGCATGGGCGCCCGGATCAAGGGCGCCGGAACAAAAGTTATCCGGGTGGAAGGCGTACCCCGCCTGAGCGGGGCTGTCCATACCGTGATCCCGGACCGGATCGAGGCGGGAACTTTTTTGACAGTCGCAGCCATCACCGGCGGGGACATACTGGTGGACAACGTGATCTGCGATCACCTCAAGCCGGTTACCGCCAAACTCAGGGAGGCCGGTGTGAACGTGGAAGAATACGAGAGCAGCATCCGGGTAGCCGGCGGTGAACAGCTGCGTCCGGTGGATATTAAGACGATGCCTTACCCCGGCTTTCCCACCGATATGCAGGCCCAGTTGATGGCGGTTTTAAGTCTGGCCAAGGGGACCAGTGTGGTTACCGAAACAGTTTTTGAGAACCGGTTTATGCACGCCAACGAGCTGAAGCGGATGGGGGCAAGAATAAAGATCGAAGGCAGGACGGCAATTGTTCAGGGCGTGCCCCGTCTTACCGGCGCCCCGGTGAAAGCTACCGACCTGAGGGCGGGTGCGGCCCTGGTGATAGCCGGCCTGGCGGCGGACGGGGAAAGTGAAATCAGCAACGTCCATCATATAGACCGGGGGTATGACCGCCTGGAGGAGAAGTTGAGGAACCTGGGGGCGGATATCCGGAGGTCTTGACGGACAGGCAGGGTTGGTCTGACTGTTTGCCCCTGGTGGTTTAGTTAACGTTAAGACGTTATCTCGTCCCCTTTCATTGGGTATAGGGAATGCCACTGATTCTTTTTGGTTTAGTTGAGCTGTTAGCCAATCAGAGTGTTAGTTGATAGTCAAAAAATAAGATTAATCAATAGTGATATGTCAATTAAGGAAACAGATAAAACACTCAACATCATCTGTTATAATTTACCATGCTTTGTAATATAGATAATATAACCTTTTTGTAAAGTTTTGTATAACCAGTTAAACAGTGCGGTGGCCGGCATGTGCACTGATTGTTCAGATGACGTCCAAGCCGTAAACAATTGACATCGACTGACTTAAGCTCGTCTGTTCTCCGCCATTCAAATATCTGACAGAGGTGTTTTCCGTTGCGCAGATTAGTGGTTGGCTTCTTGTTTCTTTCAATTGCCCTGGTTCTGGGGCTCCCTTATATTTTTAACGGGCAAATACCGGTGAAGTTTTTCTCCGGCACAACAATTGTCCGGGTGTACCTGCACGGTGCAGACAGAATAGTGAAAATACCGCTGGAAGACTACCTGGTGGGTGTGGTGGCGGCGGAAATGCCGGCGGAGTTCCCTCTGGAAGCGTTAAAGGCCCAGGCTGTTGCAGCCAGAACTTATGCCGTCAAGCGCCTGGGGGCAAGTGGTGTAGAAAACCCGCTGCACCAGGGTGCTGATTTGTGCGACGACCACCGTCACGGCCAGGCCTGGCTGTCCCGGGCAGATTTGAAAGAACTGTGGGGAACGCTTCAATACTACCAGTACTATTATAAAGTGAAACAGGCTGTTGATGAAACCAGGGGTCAGGTGCTCACCTATCAGGGGCAGTTGATCGACCCGGCCTACCACGCCTCCTGTGGCGGGCGGACGGAGAATTCCGAAGATGTATGGAAATTTGAGGCGCCCTACCTGCGCAGTGTACCCTGTCCTTACGACATGGACCCTGAACCTGTTCAGACGGTTTCCTACAGCCTGGAACAGTTGGACCAGGCCCTGGGCACAAACCTGGCGGCCCTTCCGGTTTCGGGAAAACAAAACAGCCCGGCGGAAATTAAAACTACTGAAAAGACAGCTACAGGCAGGCCCAAAGCTTTGCTTATCGGCGGGTGTCCCTTATCCGCCGTGGCGGTCAGGGACCTGCTGGGCCTGCGCTCAACCAACTTTAGCTGGAAGGCGGAGGGCGGGGAGGTTGCCTTTACCACCACCGGACACGGCCACGGGGTGGGGCTCTGCCAGTACGGGGCTAAGGGAATGGCCCTGCATGGTTACAACTACCGCACGATTCTGGGGCATTATTACAGCGGAGTGGAAATTATAGAGACTGTTAAACGTTGAGCTCCCGGCCAGTAGAATCAGAATTTAGCAGCGGACTACCCTGTGGATAGAAATTTTTCATCCTCCTGCTGGTGCCGCATCAGGAGCACGGATGTCTAATCCCTTTTGGGATAACTGTTCCCGCAATCAACCTCTAATCCCCCCAGGGCGGGGGGTTTTCTGCGTTTGCTGAAAGTCAGGGCAAAAAATGTGGAGACCAGAGCCATAACGGTCAGGGCCAGGATGTTGTGGACAATATAATGGGCGCCCAGATTTTTTACGGTCACCAGCCTGGAAGCCTCCGCCATCCAGGTCAGGGGAAGCAACCGGGCCGCGTTATTGATCAGCTCCGGAATGTGGGTGGGGGGCCAGCAATAGCCCGAAATCATAAAAAAGGGTACGGACAGAAGCAGCAGGTAACGGGTCACCTGCAGGGAGTTGGCCGCCCAAAGGGATAGGCAGAAGCCGGCGGAGGTAATGGTGACACTGTAGAGCAACCCCAGCAAGAGGATTAAAAGGGTGGAACCTTCTACCTTTACCAGGACCACGCTCCGGGCAAACCAGAGCAGCAGGCCATAGTTCATCAGGTTTGTGAGGAAATAGGGAAGTGACTTGCCCAGGAAGATCTTCCAGGCAGCCACGGGTGAACAAAGGTACTGGAGCCAGCTGTTTTTTTCCTTTTCCCTGGTTATGGTCAGGCTCACGCAGAGCAGGCCGATTTGTTGAATTATGATCATGTACAGCCCCATCAGGATATAGTTGGCGTAGCTGAAGGTGGGGTTGTACCAGACCTCAATATTGCCCTGCACGGTGTTCAGGGCATTGCTGATTTCTGTTGCCGTCAGGCCCAGACCGGCGAGGTAGGCGGCGGTATAACGGGCATTAAAGGTGCCGATGACCTCCAGGGTATACTTCCGGATGTTTAAGCCCCAGATCAGGTTCGAGGCGTCATAAACGGTTAAAACCTCCGTATTCCTGTGCTGGGTTATTTTTGTCTCAAAATCCCCGGGGATGACGACGCCGGCCCGGACGGTCCCTTCTTTCATCCCCTCTTCCAGCCCGGCATAGGTATCGATCCCCGGGACCACCTGAAAGCGCGGAGAATTCTCGAAGGCCGCAACCACTTCCCGGCTCAGCCTGGAATTGTCCAGGTCCACAATGGCCAGGGGAATATCCGTCAGGAGTCCTGAGAAATAGACCAGGCCGCAGAGGGAGGCGTAAAGGAGGGGGACGGCAAACACCAGTAAAAGAAGAATTTTGTCTTTGAGAATGTGCACCATCTCATAATGGGCAATGGCTGCCACTTGTTTCAAAGGGGCTCACTCCTTAACTTTCCGGAAGTAGGTCGTTCAGGTTTCTCCGGCGCGGGCTTGCCCGCGCCAGCGTGGCGGCGGCAGTCGCGGCGGGCTTGTCCCTTAGCTCCGGGAAGCAATAAGCGCGGCTGCGGCGTAGCTGAGGGCTGCAATCACCAGCAGCGCTGAAAAGAAGGGGGCCATGAAAGTCCACCCCGGGTCCTTAAAGGTCAGGTAGTTGATTCCCTGGAAAAACCAGGTTTGCGGCAGGACTTTGACGACTTGCTGCACAATTTGGGGCATGGCCTCCAGGGGCCAGGTGTAGCCGCAGAGGATAAAGGAAGGTACGGCGATAATCATGCCGAACCTGGTAGAATTGACCGAAGTACGGGCGAAGCTGGAGACCAGGGTGCCGGTTGCGTGCAAGGCCAGGGCAAAGGCCAGGGTAAACAAAAGAAGCATCCAGAAGCTGCAGGCCAGGGGCAGCTTGAGAACATTGAAAGAAAGATAATAAACAGGCAGGACCGTCAGGATGAAAAGGGCGATCTGCACAGTGGACTTGCTGAAAAAAAACATGAATTTGGAGACCCCTGCCGCCTTCAGCTGGGACCAGCTTTTCCGTCCCGTTTCTCCGATGATGTTCATGCAGGCCGTCAGCATACAGCACTGCTGCCATAAATTCAAGGCCAGGGCCAGCACCAGGAAGTAAGCGTAATTCAAGGTGGGGTTGAACCAGGGTTCTTCCCGGAAGGTAACGGAGCTGAAGGCTTCCTGGGCCTGGTCCGGGTGCAGGCCCCCGGCCAGCAGGGTTTTAATCCCTGCTTGAGCGTTGATTGTACCCGTTATTGCTAAAACCGTATTGGCTGCGTTGGTCGCGTAAATCATATTACTGCCGTCGATGATCACGGAGAGGTTGACCTGGCGTCTTAAGGAGACACTTTTGGCGTAGTTTTCCGGAATAACGATCCCCACCACTACCTGTCCCCGCCGGATCAGTTCTTCAACTTCAGCAAAACTGCCGGGGCAGGCCACTACTTTCAGGTTTTCGGCGCCGCTGACATCTTCAACCAGTTGCCGGCTCTCCCGGGAACAATCCAGGTCCACAACAGCCGTTGGAATATCTTTTAAGACCTGGGTGCTGTAAGTGGCGTAAAAAACCAGCAGCCCCAGCAGGGAACCTGCCAGTAAAATATTCCGCAGCCCTTTGTCCCGCCACAGGTAGTAAACTTCCCGGCGCATAACGGCCAGGCACTGCCTAAGCATGGTTCTCACCGCTTTGTTCCTCAAATGATTTAAGCCGGCGATCCCACTGGTCCCTGGCCTCCCCGGGCTGGCAGACCGTTAGCCGGCCCTGCTCAAGCCAGCCCACCCGGCTTATGCTGCTGTATAGATCATTTTTACTGTAAGCATCCATATTGTTGAAGCTCAGGATGCAGGTACCGCCGCAGGCCAGATATTCCTTCAGTTCTCTCAAAATGATGTGGTGGGAAGCCGGGTCGATTGACTGAAAGAGATCATCGGCAAGCAGGAGCTCCGGTTCGTTGAGCAGGGCGCAGGCCAGGGCCAGGCGCTGGTAAACGCCGGCTTCCAGCGCGGTTACGGGCAAACTCAGATAATCAGTTAATTGAAACCGCTCTATGACCCGGTGGCAGTTCTCCCTGCCGGCATTCTTTAAAGCTGCCAGAAAATCCAGGTTTTCACCGGCTCTTAAATCCTGAAAAAGGCTTTTTCCCTGGGTTACCAGGCCCAGCTGGTGCTTGAAGCGTTCAGATTTACGGATGTCATAGCCAAGGACTTCCACGCTTCCCGACCTGAACCTGTCAATGCCGGCCAGGATGTGCAGGAGAGCAGTCTTGCCGGCTCCCCTGAGGCCGAAGAGGCCGAAGCACTCCCCTCTGTATACTTCCAGGCCGACTCCGTCCAAAATAATCCTTTTCTTTATTTTTTGAACAAGGTCCCTAACCCTGACAACCGGCTCCATCTGTTAATTGACCTCCTCCAGAAGTTTCACCCTGGCGGTCATCCCGGTTTTTAAGACAAGGTCGGGGTTGGGGAGATCAATTTTTACCTCAAAGCTGCGCAGATCGTGCTCGTCCTGCTCGTTCACGGCCTTGCGGACGGCGAAATCGCCGGCGTCATTGATCCAGACCACCCTGCCCGGAAAGACCCTGTCCGGAAAGGAAGCCACGGTAATCTCAGCTTCCTGGTCCAGGTGGACACGGCCAATTTTCGTCTCGCTGATAAAAACCTTGACGTAGGTATGCTCTATATCGGTTATTTCCAGAACCGGTGTTCCGGCGTTGACCAGTTCACCCTCCTCCAGGTACTTCTGGGTGATGTAGCCGGACATGGGGGCCTGCAAAAGGGTGTTTTCCAGGTAAGCCCGGGCCTCCTCAACGGCTCCGCCGGCCTGCTCGCTCTGGCCCAGGGCCGCCTCGTACTGGGACTGGGCCACCTGGACTTTCAAGCGGGCGGCCAGGGCCTGTTCCAGGGCGCTTTGGGCCTCCCTGAGCTTGTTTTGGGCCAGCTCGTAATTGTTTCTGGCGTCATCCAGGGTTTTGGCGGAAGCCGCGCCGCTTTCGTGCAGGACGGTGGCCCGTTCCAGGGACTGACTTGCTTCCTGGACGCCGACTTCGGCCTGGGCGACTTTGGCCCTGGCCTGCTCAATGGCGGTTTCTACCTGCTGGCTTGTCAGCGGCACAGAGTCCGCCGCCTGGCGGACCTGGGCCAGGGCCGCATTGTGGGCTCCCCGGGCCTGGCTCAACCGGGCGGCAATTTCCCGGGTATCCAGTCTGGCCAGTTCCTGCCCCTTTTCCACATAGCTGCCCTCTTCTACGGTCAGCGAGTCAATTCTACCGGCTACTTTAAAAGAGGCCAGAATACTTTTAGCTTCAATGGTTCCTGTGGCGGTCAGGCTCTTCCGTTCTTCCTGAATAAGGGTCTGGTGTCTGTAATGATTCAGGAAAAGCAAAACCCCGAGGCCTATAATTGCCAAAAACAGTACTGAAATGACGGTTTTTTTGCGATCAAGATCGGCAAACGCACCGGTTGCCATTTATTGCACCCCTCCTTGGATTCAGATGCCGCTGTGGGTCTGTTGGCGCTCAGGGGGACATCCCTTGTTTTGCTAAAGACCAGCGCAGCAAAAAATCAAAGCAAATTATCCAAATAATAGGATGCACCCATGTGCTTTGCTCAGACCCGCGAAGCGCAAATGCCCTTGAATAAAATCTCTCCGACGGCACTGTGCACGGGTTCCAGGGGTATATTCCGGTTATAGCTGAGGTAATGAAGAGCCGGTATGGCAACCATACCAAAAAGTGCGGAGGTGGTAATTTCCGGATCAACTGCCTTAAAGGAGCCGTCCTGGATGCCATCCTCAACTACATTGCGGATGACCTGGAGACAACCTGCCAGCATTTCCGCCAGAAGTTCTCTCCTTACACCGGTGCTGAAGAGTTCCTTTAAGAATAGAAAAACAAAATCTTTTTCTTGCTCAAAAAAGAGCAGCTGTCCTTCGATGAGCATGCCGATTTTTTCCGGCGGAGGAGCCTTTGTTGCCGCCACCCTGTCTAACTTTTGTTTGAAAAGATAAACCCCCTCCCGGATGACGGCCAGGTAAAGGTCCTCTTTGTTTTCAAAGTGATAGTAGATGGTACCCTTTGCTACACCGATGGCCCGGGCTATTTCCTCAACGGTGGCTTTATGATAGCCCTTTCTGGCAAATATTCCAGCTGCCGCTTCAAAAAGAGCCCGGCTGTCCCCCCGGTTACCTTTGAAAGCCTCTGAAAACGTGTCCCCCATGAAGATACCCCCAAGTTTTTGTACTGACCAGTCAGTTCTATTATAAAATATTCCATTACCGGCAGCAAGTAAAGAAAGAGTAAAAATAACCTCCCTTTCAGGATCTTCATTGCGCATTTCTAAGGAAATACATTCTAAAGGGTTCTTATCCGGCGAACGCATTTCTGCACTGCAGGTGCATATACATCTAAAAGGAAGTTGGCTTATAAGGAGCTTTAAATCATTCCCAACAAGATTTCAGAACTGCTTCCAAGTTCCAATAACCGGGAGGTTGGGCAATGCAGGAGTATATACAAAAACGCGTTCTGGATATTTGCTACTATATCCTGGAAACCCAGGCCACAGTCCGGCAGGCCGCCCAGGTTTTCCAGGTCAGCAAAAGCACAGTACATAAGGATATGACTGAGCGTCTGCCATCCCTCAATAAGCAGCTTGCCCAGGAGGTAAAAACAATCCTGGAGTACAATAAGGCCGAGCGCCACCTTCGGGGCGGCGAAGCCACCCGTAGAAAATATAAAGAGCTGGCTTAAATTTCAAATTTTATAAAGGGATTTTAGCGATCCTGGTAGAAATATAAATTTTGCCGGGACGGGGACAAACCAGCCCAGCCGGTGTTTTCCTTGGTGTTTTTTAGGAAGTGTACAGGCATATTTTTTTGATTCTGAAAGGGGACAAGCTTATGTTTGGCGGAAGCGACATCGGGGTCGACCTGGGTACGGCGAACGTCATGGTTTTTGTTAAAGGGAAGGGAATTATCCTGCAGGAACCTTCGGTCGTAGCCATGGAAAGGGAGAGCGGGCGCGTTATAGCAGTGGGTTCCGAAGCCCGCAGGATGCTGGGTCGCACACCCGGTAATATTGTTGCCATCCGGCCGCTGCGGGACGGAGTGATTGCGGATTACGACGTTACCGAGAAGATGCTCCGCTATTTCATAAGCAAGGCTGCCGGAGGCCGCAAGTTCTTTTTCCGGCCCCGGATCATGGTTTGTATTCCATCGAGTGTTACCGGCGTTGAGGAGCGCGCCGTACGGCAGGCCGCCATTCAGGCCGGAGCCAAGGAGGCGCACCTGATTGAGGAGCCCCTGGCGGCTGCCCTGGGCGCCGGTTTGGATATAACTCAGCCCAGTGGTTCTATGATTGTGGATGTCGGCGGGGGAACCACCGATATTGCTGTACTTTCCCTGGGGGGAATTGTCGGCAGTAAGTCCCTGCGTGTTGGCGGCGATAAATTTGACGAAGCTATAGTGAAATATGTCCGCAGGGAATACAGCCTGGCCATCGGAGAGCGAACCGGCGAGGAACTGAAAATGGAGGTGGGCACTGCCTACCTCCCGGACGCAATTGATAAAAGTACGGAAATCAGGGGCCGGGACATGATTTCCGGGCTTCCCCGGGCCGTTGTCGTCACTCGCCGCCAGGTGTACGAGGCAATTAAAGAACCCCTGGACCTGGTAGTCGCAGCTGTAAAAGAAGTGCTGGAGCGCACAGCTCCCGAACTGGCTGCTGATATCATCAACAAGGGGATCATCATGACCGGCGGCGGTTCGCTGCTGGACGGGATTGACCGCTTGCTCGCCAATGAAACCGGCCTTCCGGTGTATATTGCGGAAGATCCCCTTACCTGCGTGGCCAAGGGAACGGGCCTTGCCCTGAACAACATAGGGTTGCTCAGCGCTTCCAGCAAAAAAAAGGGGTTAAAAAAAATCGTCTAGTTCATTGCTGAAGGGTTTGCGGGCAACTAAAAAAAGTTAAGATTGTTAACTAAATTTCGGATTTAAGAGGAAAACTCCCAAAGTCCGTCGAAGGTATAAGAGTTGTTCTGAACAACTGCCAAGACCATTGAAGGATTTTACGGGGGTTTTTTATGCGGTTTTTTAAACAACGTTATAGGGTGAAGAGTTTATTTAAGGCTCTGGTTTTCGCGATTTTACCGGTTTCTTTAGGCCTGGCGCTTTCATTTTTACTACTTCATACATATCAAGGTTTTGCTGGAACTAGAGAATATGAAAAGACTTATACCACAGGCGGCCGGGATGAGGGTTCCGTTTTCTTTTTGAATGACCGTGCCCGTGCTATTACGGGCGCTGCGGCGGTGGGCGCCCCAGGTTTTATCGTACCGGAAGGCCTGACCGGGGAAGGGCAGATTGTAGCTGTTGCAGACAGCGGCCTGGACCTGGGCCGGTTGGATGATCTCCACCCGGATCTTCAAAGCACACCCGGCAAAATGCCGAAGGTAGTTATGTTGAAATCCTGGGCCGGGCGGTCTGTTCCGGACGACCCGGACGGGCACGGCACCCACATGGCAGCCACAATTGCGGGGACCGGGGCGGCTTCAGGCGGGCAGTTCCAGGGCATTGCGCCGGGCGCAAGTATTTACTTCCAATCCATCCTGGACGCGGACGGTAAACCGGCGCCTCCGGCCAACCTGGCCGACTTGTTCTGGCCGGCCTATGCAGCAGGCGCCCGGGTGCATGTAGACGGCTGGGGCGGCGGCCCCAACGCCTACCGGGAGTCTGCCTCCCAGGTGGATGGATTTGTGCGCAAATACCCTGATTTCCTTACCATCTTCGGAGCTGGGAACAGCGGTCCCTCTCCCAGAACCATTACCGACGAGGCTAACAGTAAGAATGCCCTTGTGGTAGGCGCCTCCGTTCTGCCCAGGCCGGCCCTGGCGCCCGGTTCCCACACCGGACTTCCAGCGGACTTTTCCTCCCGGGGTCCGGCCGGAGACGGGCGGATCAAACCTGAAATTTACGCCCCCGGGTCGTCGGTGGTTTCCGCCCGGTCCCGCCTGACGGAAGGAAACCTGCCGGGTTACCCGGAGTATACACGGATGCAGGGGACAAGCATGGCGGCGGCTGTCGCCGGCGGCGGTTCCGCCCTTCTAATGGAGTATTTCAAAAAAAACCTGGAACTTACCACGCCCTCCGCAGCCCTGGTCAAGGCGGCGCTGATTAACGGCGCCATCGCTATGGAAGGAGGCCCCTCTGAGAGAGGCTTCGGCATTATGGACCTGGCCGGGACGATTATTGCCCTCAAGGACGGTTCCTTCCAGTTTTCTGACGAATGGGCCGGGGTGGCGCAGGGGGACGAGATTGTCTTTAAGTACACCGTTAAGGATGAATCAACCCCTTTTAAGGCGACCCTGACCTGGACCGACCCGGCGGCTGAACCGGGCAGCGCCCAGACCCTGGTCAACGACGTCAACCTCATTGTCGAAACGCCCGGCGGAAGTATTTACTACGGCAATCATTTTTTAGGCAAGAACGCCCCGGACAGGATCAATAACGTAGAACAGGTAGTCCTTTCCGCACCTCAAGCCGGGGAATATACGCTGCGGGTTTCCGGGGCAACCATACGCCGCAATACCGTCAGCGGGAGTATCGCTCCGGTTCAGGATTACGCCCTGGTCTGGGGCCAAACCTCCACAGGGGGATTGTTGAAAGAAGCCAACGGGAATTCTCTGACCCTGGAGGACGGCACTACGTTGGAGTCAGCCGAAACGCCGGTGGTTAACCTGGTGGACGAAACTGTGGCGCCAGCAGACAGCGGACACCTTTTCCCCGGCGCGCTGGTATACCGGACCCTGGAGCGGATTTACGTTGTAGCCGGTATGTGGCGGGAGGCCGGGGCCAAAGCTATTAAAACAGCGGAAGGTTATATCCTCTCGGAGCTGAACCCGTCCAAAAGGCTGGGCGGCTACCTGATTGCTGCTGAAAACGGGATCACGGTCAACGGCGAGAAAATATCGCCGGACAAGCTGCCCCAGGGAGTGGAGGTCAGCGGGGTGATCAACCCCTTTAACCAGAAACTATACCAGGTGCGCGCGGCCTATACTGAGCTTGAAGGGGTCGTTTCGGCCCTGCTCGAAGAAGATGGTGAAAGAAAACTGTTCCTGGGCGGGGGAAGCGAAGCATACCGGATTTCACCGGAAGCGGTTTTCTCCTACGAGGACAATTATGTCAACGCAGAGACGGTGGATCTGCCTTTCGGAACCGGGGCCCTGGAAGAGCTGGAAGAGGTTCTGCCGGGGATGCCGGTGCGGCTGCACCTTGCTCCTTCCACCGGTGAAGTTCAATACCTGGCGGTAAAGCGGCAGGTGGCCCTGGGTACGGTAAGTGAGACATCTGTTGCGCACGGGGAAATCCGGCTGGAAAGCGGGGCGGTCTACCGGCTTTTAACAGGAAGCCCGGTCAAAAAGGACAGGAAAAAAGCAAGCTTCAGCGCTATTAAACCCAAAGATTATGTGGCCCTGATGGTCCTGCCGGACACCGGGGAGACCATCGGAATGGTGGCCTACAGCAAAGTATTTTACGGCAAGGCCGTTAATTTTTCGGAAAAAACCAGAACACTGGATCTGTTGAACGACAACGGCCAATATCTGTCGCTTAACCTTCCGCCGGAGGCAGTGATTTACCGCTGGGGAGCCCGCGCTACAAAGGATGCCATTGCAGCGGGCAGCCGGGTCAGGGTTACCACCGACCCCGGCTTAAAGGAGGTCTGGCGGCTTGATCTGGCCCAGACCTTACACGACAGGGGCCGGTTTTCGGAATACAACGCCGGAACCGGGCGAATTGCTACCCTGGAAGGAAAGGAGTACCTTGTTTCCGGCTCCACCCGGTTTCTGAAGAACGGATATCCTGTAGAACCGGAAGATTTACATGCCGGGGAGCAGTTGGAATTGGAATATGCGGCATCCATCCCTACGTCCGGGAGTGTGCTGATCTCTGTTAACGCACGTACTTCCGCCCGGCCGCCGGAACTCTTTGTCTCCGTGCTCCCTTCGCCGGAACAGCTGGTAATTACAGGCAGCATCGGGGCGGGTTGTACCCTTTACCTCAGAGGGGCGGAGGGCTTCCAGGAAAAGATTCCAGTGGATCAAGAGGGCCGGTTCACTTTTACTAGTAAACGGGGCAGCAAGGAGGAATACCGGACTCTGGTGGCTGTAGACCCGCGCACCGGGGGCGTCAGCGGCAGGAGTTTGAAGCTTCCGGGATGGAACGGGAGTGCCGGATCTTTTGTTTCCAGGGTTATGGACGGTGTCCTGGCCCGGTCCCGAAACCTTACGGGTGATCGTGGAAATGAACCTGAAAACTTTTATGACACGCCCCTGAAGAGGGTTGAAGCCGCGGCAGTGCTGGCAGGGATTCTGAACTGGCCGGCGGATTCCGGAGCGAACCTGACCTTTGCCGACGCGGGAGCGATTCCGGGGGAATACCGCCATGCTGTGGCAGAGGTCCAGGCGAGGGGTATTTTCAAGGGGGAATCTGACGGCAACTTTGTTCCCGGAGGCAGACTCAACCGGGCTCAGGCTGCGGTTATTCTAACCGCCGTCCTGCGGGATCTAGGAATTTCTGCTCCGCTGACCTCTGTGGTGGAGCCTTACCTGGATCATGCGGACATACCGGCCTGGGCTGCTCCGGCTGTGGCGGAAACCACAGCCCTGGGGCTTTTGCGGGGCCGGCCGGACGGTACATTCGCGCCGTCGGATGCATTTACCGCCGGTGAGATGGTCCTGGTCCTGGAGCGGCTGCTGAATTATTGCAGAAATTATTATACGGCTGTGCCCATAGATAATGGGGCAGCAGAGACGGTGGAGACGGCAGAGACAGTAGAGACGTCTGATTTGACAACAACGGCCGGCGCCGGCGTGGAAAGCCGGAGCCGGACAAAACTGCCGCAGTAAATTAGCCAGTCATATTTTGCAGTAGATTACCCAATTTAGTAGCGGATTACCCCGGCGGTTTGGGTCACTTCATCCCAGGATACTTTTGCGCCCAGCGCCTCGGCCACAAATCGGAGGGGCACAAAGGTACGCTCGCCCTTAATTTCCGGTGGTACATCCAGAAGCAAAGACTTGCCGTTGACCCGGGTAACTTGCTTACCAATCCAGAGCTGAATTTTATCAACATTTCTGACCAGATCGATCCGGTTTTCCGCGGCGACCCACTCCACACGGGCGCCCAGGTTTTCAGCGACTACCCGCAGCGGCACCATGGTCCGGCCGCCGTTGATATAAGGGGGTAGCTCGGAATGGACGACTATGTTATTAACCATCAGGCGGATACCTTTGGCAATGGGACTCAGTTGCGCGCCGGGCTGATAAGACCACAAAAGCGCGTAGCGGCCCGTCCCTTGCGTAGCTTCCGCTTCCACGACCCCCTTGATGCCGTTCCAGAAAACCTGGGAAGGCAGTTCCACCCAGTTGCTTTCTCCGGGAGCGCAGTAACCTATTCTGAAGTAGCCCAGGGACAGGCCGGTATTTAATTGACTTGCTCTTTTATGGTCGATCCCGTCAAAGGAAAAAACAAGCCGTACCGGTTTGGAAAGCCAGTTCAGGTTAACCCTGTCCACGTTGACCATTTCAATGCTGACGGCACGGGTTATAAAATAGTCGTCTGTGGGGGGAGTTTTGCTGGAATCCAGAGCTTCCACCGAAACCTTGACTGCCCTGTCACTGATGTTGGCGGGCGCTTCGAGCCTGAATCCCGCTTCATCAAGGGAAAGGCTGCCGGGTATTTGCCACAGGGTGGCAGATGCTGCCCAGGCCGGCTGGCCCGTTAAGAGAAGAACCAGGAAAACCCCGAGGAGGAGGGCTGTTTTTATGTTTTTCACTGTCACTGACCTTCATCCTTTCTTGATTAAATCATAATTATCCCGGGGGGAGTTTTTTAGTTAGTTAAGTTCATTCACCTCCTTATCAGTTTTTAGAAAGATTTTCGCAAAGGACGCTTTGGTATATTATAACATTAGGAACGGGCCGGACAAATAATTACCTGCATCCGGGGCGCCGGGAGTTTACAAAGCCCAAAAAACGCATCTAAATCAGCCGTGTTTTCCATTGCTCGCTTTTTGCCGGGCGGAAAAGGAGGCTGAGGGTGGCCGGGAACCGTCTCCCCGGCATTTAAAAAAAAGAACCGGCTGGTTTAGCCGGTTCCCGCTTTATCCTATATTTGTTTTAAACTGTTCTTACTTGTTTTCCAGCCAGAGGTTGATAACCTGTTTGCCGGCCTCCTCTTCCCAGGCTTCCAGCAGCTGTTCATAAGAGCTGGCCTGAATCTCCAGCTGACGCCGTTCCCCGCTGTCTGTGGCAGCGTCCCTGCGCTCCAGAAGTTCGTTGTACTGGACCTTTGTTTCGTTGTAAAGGGGCAGGAGGTCGCGTTTTTCATCCTGCCTGTGGAAGGGTGTTCCCAGGCCGGACAGTACCTCTGTCAAATAGGGGGCCTTGTCCGAATCCACTGTGAAGCGCATCACCAGCACCGTTTTTCCGCTGGTCTGTTCCGGAAAAACCTGGGTTTCGGCCCCGACCCCGGCGGCCAGGGAAGCTGCCCTGGTTTTGGCGGTGGCCAGGTCTTCAACGGCTATTTTAAGGACCGTACTGGTTACTTTCATGTCGTCACTCAGGAGAACCCTGTCGCTCCCTGCGCCAGGAGCGGATAATCCCGTCCTGTCGCCCTCCGGTTTGACGGCCGTTATGTCGCCCTCTGCGCTGTTGGAATTTTTGCTTTGCGGATTGTTCTGGGATGTGTCAGGAGGGCTGTCGATCTGGTTTCCGCCGGGCTTTTCCGCTTCACCGGTTTCAGGTGTTCCGCTTCCCGGGGCATCGCCGGGAGCGCTTCCGCCTGGATTAGCCTCGTCCCCGTTAGCATTATTATCATTATTATTCACATTATCATTATTATCCACGTCAACAGGCGCAGGAGTTCCGCCGGCGCTGCCGGGTTCCGGAACTGCGGCAACATTTGGCGTGGGTGACTCCATAACGATGTTTTTTCCGTTACCGGCCAGATTCAGCCCGTTCATAACGCCGGCCGACCCGCCTGCCAGCAACATCAGGGTAGCCGCCGCGGCCACGGTCTTGCGCCAGGCTGCGGGCAGCCAGGCCAGGGCGCTGCGCCGCTGTGGCCTGAGATTGTTCATAATTAGAGAACTCAAAGCCGCCGGGGCCTGTATTTCTTCCCGTCCCAGTTCCCGCAAGGTCATGGACAGCCGCTCCTGCAGGGCAAGCTCGCCGGCGCAGGCTTCACAGCAGGCCAGATGCTGCTCCAGGGCGGCATTATCTTCTTCCGAAAGAAGCTGGTCAAGGCGTTGTCTAATGTAGTATTGTGCTTTGCGGCAATCCATCTCGTTTCACCTGCTTTCCCCGGCTGCGGGCAAAGCCTCTCCGGCTTCCCGCGACCTTTTTGTCATCTCGCGCCGCATAGCTTCCCGCGCCCTGCTGAGACGGGATTTAACCGTCCCTAGAGAGCAGTTGAGCATGCGCGATACCTCTTCGTAGCTGTATCCCTGGATCTCCCGCAGCACCAGGACGGCCCTGTGTTCTTCCGAGAGACTCTGCAAGGTTGTGCGGACAAGCCCGCGAAACTCCTTTTCTTCCAGCGCCTGAAGCGGATCTCCGTCCAGGGCGGCCACCTCACGCTGCAGGCCGCCGCTTTTATCGGAAGGATAGGGTTCGTCCAGGGAAACGGGCTTGCGTCCGTTGTTTTTGCGCTGCAGATTCAACCACACGTTCACCGTAATCCGGTGGATCCATGTGCCGAAATCAGCTTCATTCCGGAATCTGCCCAGAGCTTTGTAGGCCCTGATAAAAGCTTCCTGGGCCAGGTCCTGGGCGTCATCGGGGTTTCCGGTCAGATGCAGGCAGAGACCGTAAACTTTGTTCTGGTAAAGGTTTACCAGTTCTTCGAAGGCGCCCAGGTCGTTTGATTGAGCTTTTATCACCAGTGTTTTGGGATCATGCACGGGAAGCCACTCCTGATAACACAGAACCCCCCCGTTTACCTTATTAGACACAGGTAGGGCGGAAAAGTTCCGGCCCCGGGAGGCGCTGTGCAACTTTTTTATACAATTTATTCAGCATAACCGGTTTGCAAATTATAGTTTCATTAATTAACTATTAATCAGCTTATGTTAGATAATATCACATGCAGCCACACCGCGCAATCAGCCCCGGCCACCGGCCGGTAGCTCTCCGGCAGGTTAATTAAAGCAGTGTCTTGATTCGTGATTCGCCGGCTTGCAAGAAAACTTATGGAGTTAGACATCCAGCCGCTGAAGCGGTACCAGCAGGAGGATGAAAAATGTCTATTCTCAGGATAGACTACCGGCACCAACGCAACGGACTAAAAAATTTAACGGCATTTTTCAGGGGAGACATCCATAACACTGAAGCGGCACAAGCGGAGACATGAATATGTATTTCAGGGTTATTCAGGATCACCCGGATGCTCCCTTGTTCGAGGGGGAGAAAGGGTTATCTATTTAATATAACAGGGAAAGCGGTCTTAAAAATTTCGTAACACATACCCTGCGTGTTTTTGCTTCTAAATTCCTAAAAAAAATTTCTATTGACGGAACTTTTAGCGTTAACCGGCTGTCTAACTAATCAGGTAGCAGACGAGGAGGATTGAAACGGTTGGGCAGGAGTCAGCTATCCTTTGCATTGTTCTTCCTGGCCTTGTTGACTACCTTCCGTACTATAAGGTTCATGTCCATATCCAGTAGTGTTTTCAGCTTAATTACGCCAGCAAACTTTCATTATTGATACAAGGGGGGATGGATAAAGGCAGGTTTACCGGTTCCACCGGTAGAATGTTACCGGTTCACTTAAAAAACAATGTTTTAGGAGGGAAATTTGTGAAGCTGAAAAGAAAAGCACTCTCAATTCTAGTTACTTTATCTTTCCTGGTCTGCATGCTGGTGCCCATGGCGGCCCCCGCAGGAGCAGCCACCGGCTATTCGGTTCTTTCGGCTCCCAACGTGGACGATGACACCACCACGGCTCTGGGAACAGTATTTGGCCAGGTGACAGCCGGCGGACTGGAAAAAGGAGACACCATGACCTTCCGCCTGCCCGGCGACTTTGTCTGGGCTAAGGCCGGCACTGATGACACACGCATGTCTGACTGGTCAGGCGAAATTCTTCCCAACGGAGATACCCTCTACGGGGAAGCAGGCGGCAACCACATCCTGATTCCGGAAGTATACTCCGGTGATGCCAACGGCCTGGCCGGCGACGAAAACATGCTGGAAGTCACCATGATCAGCGACAAGGAAGTAAAAGTGGAAGTTACTGGCGAACCTGCAAGAGGGGATGACTGCTACTTCTACATCTACCCCAAGAACGTTTTCGTGGCTGACGGCTTTGACGGCGCCATCGAACTGATCTTTGACGCGCCCGGCGCTTCCGGCTTTGCCGACGGTTCCGTAACTGTGGGTTACGTTTCCGGCGGAGAGGTCACCATCAGTGTCAGCAGCGTCGACTCCTTCAGCGATGAAGATGAAGTGACCTTCCGGATTACCGAGGACACCGCAGGCGCTTTAGACGACGAACGTGAATCCTTGAAATTAAGGCTGCCCAGCGGTTTTGTCTGGGGCAACAGTGCCAACAGCATCAAAACCATCTGGGGCGACACAGAACTGGAAGATGCATTAAATGCTGGCGCTCTGGAAATTGATGAAGATGAGTTGATCTTCAACTTGTCCGGTTTCGGTGGAACTAAAAAGGCCACCAGCATCGAGCTGAAGATTGATATCATTGTTGACGATGAATCCGACGCCAGGACCGGCGACATCATTGCCAAGGTCTCCGGCAAGAGCGACATCACCCCCTCCGAATTGACGGTGGGCGTGTACGGAACCTATGAAGCCACCATCGAAGTTGACGGCGATGTTCCCACCGTTTACGCGGGCATGCTGGAGCAGGTCATTGCCGACATCGTGATCGAAGAAGCCGTTGCTGACAGCATTGTCAGCGGGCGGACCCTGACCCTGGAACTGCCCGAAAACGCCCGCTGGGGTGTCCTGGATAGCGACAGCGACAGCAGTCTGAGAATCGACCCGGACGGCTTCCCCGGTAGGGACGGCAAGATTGCCAGGTTTAAATTCAGCGGTTCCTCCAAAGACGCTGCCGAGCTCGTGCTCAGCGAAATGGAAGTCGTTCTGGAGCCCGGCATCACCGGCGACCTGGTTATCAAGGTGGGCGGCACTGCCGGACTGAGCGGCGAACTGACTGTTGCCGAGATCATTGCTCCGATCACAGCTGAAGCAGCTTCCGTTCCGGAAGTAAGGATCGGTAGCGTGAACGAGGCCGGCGAAATCACCATCACTGAAGGCGAAGACGGAGTAATCAAGAAGAACGAATGGATCACCCTGGATCTGCCCGCGGGCGTGCGCTTTGCCAACAAGCCCAAGGTTGAAGTTATCGAAGGCGACCTGAGGATCGACGAGGGCAGCGTCAAGACAGCTAAAGACGGCGACCAGGACGACAACCAGGCCCTGTTCTATGTTGAAACAGACAGCACCGAAGCAAGCACCATCAAGGTGTCCAACATCAACTATATAGTTGACCGGACCGTTCCCGAAGGCGACATCAAGCTGAGTGTCAAGGGAGATGCCCTTGTTGAAGTCAACGACCCGAGTGAAGTAGAAGATTATTACGAAGTAAACGATGATGACTGGGTCATTATCGATGGTGAAAAAGCCTATAAGCTTGATAACGGCAAAATCTTCTCAAGGACCGGCTCCGCAGCCAAGGTTTCCAACGCCAAGGTTGTCACACCGGCCGACAGCACCTACAAGTCCAATGCGGTATTTGTAATCGGCGACACCAACTACACTGTGAACGGTGTTCAAATGACCGCTGATGTTGCTCCGTACCTGAAGAACGACCGCACCTACCTCCCGGTCCGGTACGTTGCTACCGCCCTGGGCGTTGCGGATGCTAACATCATGTGGAATGAAGCTGAGCAAAGTGTTGTAATTATCAAGGGCGACCGCGTAGTCAAGCTGGTCATCGGCAGCTCCACGATGATGATTAACGGCGTACCGTTCACCATGGACGTTGCTCCGGAAATCGTCGACCCGGGCCGCACCATGCTGCCGCTCCGGTGGGTAGCTCAGGCTCTGGGCGCTGACGTCCAGTGGGATGCCGCCACCCAGACCGTGACCATCGATACCCTGTAAATCAATACTCTGTAAGTTGTAAAAAAAACCGGGCTCCCTTACGGAGTCCGGTTTTTCCCTTCAATTTAAAGAAGGGTTGACTCCCGGCAGCCCAGTAAGTATTCAAGTACATATTGATGTTGACAAAAATAACCTTGACAAAGCACAAAAAGGCAACCTATACTTAATCTAGTAAAACATTAAGCGCTTTAACAAGTTTCCGGGTG
>Ga0209723_1000927_pt1 | contig 50074 bp, 43 predicted proteins | sample BiotimSIPDNA_2_FD_185750 | JGI IMG/M metagenome (GOLD analysis project Ga0209723, IMG submission 185750) | Anaerobic biogas reactor microbial communites from Washington, USA - Biogas_R2 time_0 SIP DNA (SPAdes) (version 2) | ecosystem: Engineered > Bioreactor > Anaerobic > Unclassified | place... | reverse complement strand
ATCAATTCTACCAAAAAACAGAGCCTGTGTCGCCGCTTTCGCTGCTTCCAGGCTCTGTTTTTTCATTAGTTAGGGACCGTAGTTTTGCTACAGCCCCTGCTGCGATTGAACAGGAGAGATATTACTCCGCTTCAGGTTTGTTGTTCTGCTCCTGAGCCTCTAGCTCCTCACGCGCCTTGCGCATGGCCAGCTCCACCGCGGTTTCGGGACGATCCGTTTCGGAATAGGCCGGGGCTTCGTACTGGGGAGCCTGTTCGATCTTCTGGCTGCCCTGTTCATTGTCATGCTGCTGTGCGCTGACGAAGTAGGGGTTTTCCAGGGTCTCGCGGATGGACAGGCTGATGCGCTTGGCCACCGGATCCACGGACAACACCTTCACGTTGACTTCCTGTCCGGGATGGACGGCGTCTTCAATTTTTTCAACGCGCGTATGAGAAATCTGAGAGATATGAACCAGCCCGTCCACGCCGGGCTCCAGCTCAATGAAGGCGCCGAAGGGGCGTACGCGCACGATTTTGCGGGTCAGCACCGAGCCCACGGGATATTTCTCCTCAACGTTGTCCCAGGGACGCGGCTGTAGCTGCTTGTAGCCAAGGGAGATGCGGTTGCGCTCACGATCCAGGGAGAGGATCCTGACCTCGATCTCTTCATTGGCAGTGAGCACTTCGCTTGGAACAACAGAGCGGTTCCAGCTCAGGTCTGATACATGGATCAAGCCGTCAACACCGCCCAAATCCACAAAAGCACCAAAGTTTGTAAAGCGGCGCACGATGCCCTTGACAACGGCGCCCTCCTCCAGCTGGCTCCAGACCGCTTCGCGGATGGCGGCGCTCTCTTGCGCCAGGGCTTCCTTGCGGCTGGCAACAAGGCGTTTCTTAACCTCATCCACCTCGATGATCTTCAGCTTCAATTCCTGACCGACAAACTGGGAAATCTTGTCCACATAGCGCTGGGCTAAGTGGGAGGCCGGGATGAAAGCGCGCACACCTTCGACGCTGGCCAGCAGACCGCCCTTGACAGCTTCCCTGCCAAGGCCTTTCACAAGCTCGCCCTTGTGGTATTTCTCCATCAGGTCAGCCCATACCTTGCGGTTGACGATATTGCGCTGAGAGAGAATGACATTGCCTTCACCATCGTTGACCTTGACGACTTCGACTTCGATCTCGTCCCCGAGTTCCACATCCTTGTCGACCATTTCATCCCGCTTGAGCAGGCCGTCAGACTTATAGCCGATGTTGACGCATACTTCGTCATCGGTAATCTGCACAACCTTGCCGGTAATGGTCTGGCCGGTGCGGATGCGGGCCATGCTGGCTGCGACAGCATCCATGAAGCTGGGTTCTGTTTTGTGCTCAGCTTGGGTTGCCGCGGCTACGGGAGCTCCTTCAGCCGGAGCTGCTTCAGCAGCGGGTGCTTCCTCAGCAGCGGGTGCTTCCTCAGCTGCGGGAGCTTCTTCAGCAGCGGGTGCTTCCTCAGCTGTGGGAGCTTCTTCAGCCGGAGCGGTTTCTGCTGCCACTTCTTCAGCGGCTTGTGGGATTTCCTCCACAGCGGTCTCAGCTTCCGGGACAGTTTCTACCGCTGTGTCCATGATCTCCTCCGGGGCCTGGGGCGTTTCAGGGTTCTGGATCTGACCATTGAGTTCCTTGTCGTTCATAAAGTCAACAACCTCCTTAAGTGACCACGCCGGTGTTGATGCACCAGCGGTGATACCAATTCTTTCAAAAACGGGGTCAAAAGCGATATTCCTTAGCTCTTGAGCGCTTTCGACCAGGTAGGTCCGCGGACATAAAGCGCGGCAGGTCTGCGCCAGCTTGAGCGTGTTTGCGCTGTGTTTACCGCCTACCACGACCATGATATCGGAACGCTTGGCCAGCGCTTCCGCCTCTGCCTGGCGGGTCTGGGTGGCCTTGCAGATGGTGTTTTCATACCGCAAACCCGGATAGCGTGATAATAAAAGCGGTAACATGGCGGAAAACTGAGCCGGGGGATAAGTAGTTTGACTGACCAGCAGCGTATTGTTCAAACCTCTGGGCAAATCGTCTATTTGCCTGGCGTCGGAGATGACATAGCTGGGACCGGAACACCACCCGACAATGCCTGCTACCTCAGGGTGGTTCGCATCACCAAGGATGATGACCGGGCTTCCGTCGCTGCTGTGCGCCTCCACCAGACGGTGAACGTGCTGGACGAATGGACAGGTGCAGTCGACCATCTTGCTCGCATTTTGGTGACATCTCCTCAAGGTATGAGGATCTGTTCCATGGCTCCTGATAATCAGTATAGCGCCATGCGCTTCCTCAGGCGACCGGACCGGCTTGACGCCTTCCTTCTCCAACGCGGCAATGACTGCGGGATTATGGATGAGCTCACCCAGAGTAAAAGCCTGTGTGCCCTGTGCCCTGGCATCCCGGGAAACTGTCAGCGCTGTGCTGACCGCACGGTTGACCCCCATGCAAAACCCCGCGCTGCCGGCCACTTCAACGGGCATTAAATCAAACTACCTCCAATAAGTAATTTTACACAAACCATAAAGCCTTGTCATGCGCAAGATGTTTTTTTATTGTTTTTGCTCTCCAGGTCGCGGTATACCTGTTTGATTTGCTTGCTGAGCTGATCGCTGGCGCTCTTGTCTATACCGTCCCGGGCCAGGTTATCAACCAGGATGGGCGGGGCGATGACCATGCTGACCCGGCGGAAAGGGCGTGGCCGGCTGGTGATATAAACAGGCAGCAGGGGCGTCTTGTGGCGCAGGGCAAGCAGGCTGACGCCTGACTCTATCTGTTCCATCGGTGATCCGCAAGAACGCCTCCCTTCCGGAAAGATGCCCAGCACCTCGCCGGATTTAAGCACCGCCTCGGCAGCGCGCATGGCAGACAGGTCGCTCATATGACGCGATATGGCGATCATATGCAGCCGTTCTACGATCCACTTGAGCGGTAAAAACTTGGTGATTTCGCGTTTGCCAATAAAATGGATCTCATACTGTGGAAACTTGATTCCCAGAAGCACGGGATCCATCATGCTTTGGTGATTGCAAATCAAAATAAACGGTTTTTCCAGATTTGCCTGCTCGGGGTTGATCAGCTTGCAGGGATAAAACAAAAAAGAAAAGATGTTCAGCAGACACCGTGCGAAGCGGTAAAATGGCGTGCCGCTTGATTTCATTTTAGTTTTGCTCATAGACTTTACAGACAATGGCCAGCATTTTTTGCAGGGACTCTTCAAATTTCAAATTCGTTGTATCCAGGATGATGGCATCCTGCGCCGGGCGCAGGGGATCTGTCTGACGGTTTTGATCCTGTTCATCTCGGGCGATCAGATCCTTGAGCACAGTGGCATAGTCCGCATCAATACCTGCATCGATCAACTGGTGAAAGCGGCGCAGGGCGCGATCCTCCACGCTGGCTGTCAGAAAAATCTTGACTTTGGCATCCGGCAGAACCACTGTGCTGATGTCCCGCCCGTCAATCAACAGGCTGCGTTCCTTTGCAAGATTTTGCTGAAGGCTGACCAGATACCGCCGTACGGCGGGGAACCTGGAAACAGCGGATGCTGCGGCGCCAACCGCTTCTCCCCGCAACTGCTTGGTGACATCTTCTCCGTTAAGAAAGGTGATCTGGCTGTCGCCTTCAAAACTCACGCCGATGTTGATTTGCCCTTCCCGGATTAAACGGCCAAGGGCTTCTTCGTCATCGGGCGAAATGTCCTGATGACGAAGAACATACAAGCCAAAGGCACGGTACATTGCGCCGGTATCCAGGTGTACGATTCCCAAGCGACGTGCCAATGCGTCACACAAGGTGGATTTTCCGGCGCCGACCGGGCCGTCCACAGCGATAGAGATAAACCGGTTGTTCTTCATCGGAGACTCACTGTGTCCGCGCCATGTTCTGGGTCAGGTCCCAGCCGGCCAAGATGGCGTTTTGATGAGAAACGGCGTATGGACCTGTCAGCGCGGCCTCTTCCATATCGCGCGGGAAGTGGACGCACAGGTGGCCATTGATGCCATTGTCCTTGATGTAGTCGTTCTCATGCGGATGGCTGTGGGTGGAGGCCATGTAGACCCGTCCGTCGCTGAAAATGACCCATACCGGCCGCGGAGTCCAGTTGTTCTCACCCAGGACGCTGTTCATGACGGCGCTGTCCGCGGCGGTCAGCGTAGCGCCATCAGCGTGTTTGCCCAAGGAGAAAAATCTGAATTCGTAGTGCTTTCCGGACATGAAGTCATAGATGGTTACATTGCGCAGTTTGGAAGCAATGGGACGGATCTCGGTATACCAGTTGGCGTAGCGCACCTCGCTGGCCTTGGGGGCTTTGAAAGTCGATGCTGACGGGGTTGAGGGCAATGCGGATGCGGCGGACTGCGACGCCGGCAGGTGATTGCTGACCGCGGAGGAAGAAGCCAGCTTGGCCTTGGTCAGCCGCCCGGCAATGCCATCCGCCTTGAGGCTGTTCTTTTGCTGGAACTCCTTGACTGCCAGGAAAGTACGAGGACCATAGATGCCATCCGCGGCGCCTGTCAGGTATTTGAGCTCAATGAGCCTGTTTTGCAAAGATATGACCGCGCTGCCCGTGCTGCCCACTTGAAGGGTCTCCTCTGCGGCGGCCGGGGCTTTCTCAGGAGACGGGGTCGAAACGGGTTTGTTGGCGACAGCGTTCACGCTGTAAAGCACACCCAGTGTTTGCGTACCGGCGATCCCATCCTGCTTTAAACCGTTGGCGCGCTGAAAGGCGGTGACGGCAGCGGCGGTCTGGGTACCAAAGATACTGTCAACGCTTCCGGTCAGGTAGTTCAGGGTGACGAGCCGGGATTGCATCGCGCGCACATCTGCACCTGAGGCTCCGATTTTAAGCGATCCCGAGGGCAAGGGGTTGACCACCGGCTGGTTGACTAGGGCGTCCGCGCCGATGGCGAAGCCGGTGTACAGCGTCTGCTGGGTGGCAAGGTCCGCCACACCGGTCACCGGCAGGTTGTTGACCCGCTGGAAATGGCGCAGAGCAACCACGTCGTCGCTGTTAAAGACGCCGTCCGGGGTGATGTTGTAGTATTTCAATTCCACCAAGCGCTGCTGCAGGCGGGTAACCGCCAGCCCTGAGGTGCCCTCCCGGATGATGATGACATTGTCCTGGGTGAGCGGTTCGGACGTGGTTGCCGGCTGCGTATCCGTCTTGCCCTGAGCCTTGATCGCGGTGCGCAGCGCCAGCAAAGTGAAAGCATCCGCCTTGCCGGTTACTTTGATTTTGTGATCCTTTTGGAAGGCGCGTACCGCATTGGTGGTTGCCTTCGTAAACTCATAGCCCACGGTGCTGTCGTAGTGGCCGCTTTCCAGCAGCATTTGATTGAGCTCATATACGGCGTCGCCGTAATCACCCTGCTGCATGACCAGGCCATCCAGCGGTGGCAGGGTTTTGGAATAGACCAGCTTGTTTTTGCTGTTACGCACACGTTTTTCAAAGATGAGCTGCTGCAGTTCCGGCAGGACAATGCCGGTCTCCCGCAGGCCGTTCTTCTTTTGCAGGGCTTTGACAGCCGCCGTAGTGCTTGAACCGAACTTGCCGTCGATACCGCCGGTATAATAGCCGTGTTCAGCGAGCGCATGCTGCAGTGCGCGCACCGCGCGGCCTTCCGCTCCGGGAGCAAGGGTCTGGTAATTGATCCGCGCATCCTGATTGATCTCCAGCACCTTGCCGTCCAGATACTGCTCAGGGATGTTGATGAACTCCTTGGCTACATAGCCGGTGTATTTGCGGTAGTTGATTTTCAGAAAGCTGCCGGTATCCTCCAGCACTTCAACTGTGGCGCCCTCGGGGATGGTCAGGAGGCGCGTGGACGAGAGGCTGGCGCGCTTGCGCAGGTTGACGGAAGCGGCAGCTGTCGTGCTGTATGGATAAACCGCTTCAGGCAGAGGGGGTTCCACATAGGTATTGGGCTTGCTGGCCGGGGCGGGCGTTTCGCTGACGCTGGCCGGCTGGCTGGCGCCGGAGGACTGGGCAGCCTGAAGCGCTGCGGCGAGGGCGGCAAAAGTCTTGGCGCCGATGATGCCGTCCTGCTTGAGGCGGCTGTCCTTTTGCAGCGCTTTGACCGCGGATTGGCTGCCTGAGCCGTATACGCCGTCAATGGCGCCTGTGTAATACTTCAAGGCGGTCAGCCCCTGCTGCACCTCGGCCACGGCGTCGCCACGGTCGCCCGGGCGGATGGTATAGCCCGGGATGGGGGGCAAAGTCTTGACATCTGTCTGCACACCCCGGCTGTTCTTGGGCATGCCCTCAAACAGCAGGTGCTGGGTAGCCGCATCGGCGCTGCCGGTTTGGGTGAGCGCGTTATTCTGCTGGAAGCTGCTTACAGCCTTGGCGGTACCGGCGCCATATTTGCTGTCAATGGCAAGGGTATAGTATCCCAGCTCCTCAAGCGCCTGTTGAAGCGCCTTGACCCGGGGACCGCTGCTGCCATTGGAGAGCAGCTGGTAGTTGGCGGCGATCTCCGGGGCAGCTTCGTTTTCGGAAGTTGCCTGATTTGGCGTCTGACTCAGAAAAGCGGAGATCACATAGCCTTTGCGGCCCTCATATTCTACAATTTTATAATTTCCGTCACTGCCTGTGATCAGCACGGCATCTCCCTGGCGGATGACTGCCAGGATATCGCCGCTGGAGGAGGGCTTGCTTCTGAGGCGAACAGAATCTGTCGCATAGGCGACGTAGGGGAAGTCTTCACCCATGGCGGTCTGCGCAAACGGCAGCATCATGACCACCACTAGGCACAGCGCCCCAAGTCTCTTTCGTCCGTTCATGACTACCTCCAATACAGGCCAGTACTCCACAGATATCGTAGGGCAATGCCCCCGATTTGTCAACAAAATATTACAAAAAGATGAAAATAGTCTTTCTTTTTGTTTTAATGGAGGCGCAGGACGTCCCGGCGCAGGTAAAGCGTATAGGGCGCATCATCCAGCGGCTGGCCAAACACATCCTTGCCATCCTTTGAATAGCGGTGGATGACCAGTGTATCCTCCCCCTCGCAGGCCAGCTCCAGAAAACCACGGGTCAGCACAGGCCTGCTCTTGCGCAGCCGGAAGGCCTCGCGTACAAAATCCTGCGTGGATTTATCCTCTTTGCCCCAAGGGAAGGTGCCCCGGCAAAAGGGATCAGCGGCTCCCTCCATACCGGCTTCATCACCGTAGTACATGCAGGGCATACCCGGCAAGGCGTTTATCAGGCTGACCATCTTGCAAAAGCGCTCCGTGGCCAGCTCCTTGAGATGCTTGTCCATTTCAAGCCCCCGCCGCTGCGCATTAGGCAGGTGGGCATAGTCCTGACTGACCAGCAGGTTGTGGAGCCTCGCACGGTCATGGCTGCCCAGCAGGTTCATCAGCGAGTAGAAAAACGGCAGCGGATAGTTTTCCTGTAAGGAACGTATCTGCCTCACCACTTGCTGGGCGGGCAGCTCATGGGACAGGAAGCGGATCAGCACGTCGCGCAACGGGTAGTTCATCACGCTGTCGAGCGTATCTCCCAACACATAGCTGCGCATCTGACCATAGGCGATCTTGTTGCTGGCATCTTCCCAGACCTCGCCCAGCAGCACGGCGTCCTTTGACTCCCTGTGCACGGCTTTGCGCAGCTCGCGCAGGAAGTCCATGGGCAATTCATCCGCCACGTCCAAACGCCAGCCGCTGGCGCCTGCTTTGAGCCAGTGCCGTGCCACCCCGGCAGGTCCCATGATGAAATGGCGGTAACTGGAGTCTGCCTTGTTCAGCTCCGGCAGCGTCGGGATGCCCCACCAGGCCGCGTAGTTGTCCGGATGCTTACGGAAGTGATACCAGCTATAAAAAGGGGATTCCTTGCTTTGGTATGCGCCAAGGGAAGGATAGTTGCCATAGCGGTTAAAATACAGGCTGTCCTCGCCCGTATGGCTGAACACGCCATCCAGCAGCACACGGATACCCTGCTGCCTGGCATCCTCACACAGCCGGATGAAATCCTCCTCATTGCCCAGCAGCGGGTCGATTTTCATATAATCGCCCGTGTCATAGCGATGGTTGGTACGCGCCTGGAAAATCGGGTTGAGGTAGAGGATGGTGATTCCCAGGTCTTTCAGGTAGGGCAGCTTTTGACGGATGCCTTCCAGATCGCCGCCAAAAAAGTCCAGCGCCCAGTTGTCGCCGCTTCTGTCATCGGCGATAAAATAAGGCGGCTCATTCCATTCGCTGTGCAGCACCCTGTCACGGCGCTCGGCAACAGGCATTTTGCTGCGGTGAAAGCGGTCGGGGAATATCTGGTACATGATGCCTTCGCGCAGGAAGTCAGGCGGGTTGAACGCCGGGTCATACACTGTGATCTGATAGGCAGGCGGCGGATCCTGATAATGGGCGCCGATGCCGCCCAGCTTGTCCTTGGCGTTGCCGTAGTACAACCAGTGCCCCCGCTCATCCAGGGCCTTGAAGTCATACCAGACCAGGCAGGGGTGGTCGGGCATACGAATCACGGCCTCGTATGCGCCGTGAGGCTGCTTGTCCATTGCAATCAGCTGCTCCTGGCTGTTCCAGTAGCGCAGCGTCACCCGGTCGGCATAGCCTTGGATCACCAGCCGGATATGAACCAGGCTGCCGGGGGTGACTGCGCCCAAGGGCTGACGGCAATCAGGATGTCTGGAATCGTGAAACATCTCCATCTTTTGAGGACCTCTTTACTCGCTTGCTTTTCGTTCTTTTTCGCTTTGCGGGTGAGCGCACAATTCCTTCAGCCCGCAGGAAGCGCACAGCGGCCGCTGTGCCTTGCATACGCGCCTGCCGTGGAAGATCAGCCAGTGATGCGCCTTGTTCCAAAGATGCTTCGGGATGGCCTTCATCAGCTGCTGCTCAGTTTTTTCCACGCTGGCGGCCTGGGCCAGACCCAGGCGGTTGGAGACGCGGAAGACATGGGTATCCACTGCCATCGCGGGCACTCCAAAAGCGTTGGCCAGCACCACGTTGGCGGTTTTGCGGCCCACGCCCTTCAGGCTGGTCAGCCCTTCCAGGGTGTTTGGCACCCGGCCGTCAAAGCGCTCCATGATGTCCCGCGCGGCCTGCACGATGTTGGTGGCTTTTGAGCGAAATCCGCAGGAGCGAACATAGGGCAGGAGGATTTCGGGCGTTGCGGCCGCCATGTCCGCCACGGTGGGAAAATCACGGAAAACAGCCGGCGTCACCTTGTTGACCTGCACATCGGTTGATTGCGCGGACAGCATGGTGGCCACCAGCGTCTCGTAAGGGTTGGAGAAATGCAATTCCGGCCCGGCGTCCGGGTACAGGGCTTCCAGGGCCTTGAGAATCGCCTGGTTCTTTTGTGTTTTTGTCATTTCATCATCCGTTCAAAGGCGGCGCGATAATCATACAACCTGATCAGGGTCAGCACCTCAATGGGCAGGAACAGCAGGTTCTTGACCAGCCTGAGCGGCAGGAGCGCGAAGAACCCCTTGCCAATGATGCTTGAGATGACCAGGGTGTTCAGCGTCAGGTGAGCGATCAGGGTGACCAGCGCCTGCGCCAGGATGATACGGTAGCGGCTGCCCTGCGCATGGTAGAGGAAAGCCCCATACAGCGCGCCCTTGATCAGCGCGATCAGGGTAAAGCGGATATCAAAGGGGCCCGAGGGAAACAGCAGGGCGCCCAGCGCGTCCGCAAGGCCGCTGACCGCGGCGGCCGGCACGGGGCCGAACAGCATGCCTGTCAGCGCGATGGGCAAATAGGAAAAGGACACGCTCAACACCCGGTCGTTGTATCCTAAAAAACGTTCCAGAACAATGCTCAAAGCTACCATCAGCGCCATAACCATGGTCTTTTTGAGCGGATTGCTCAGCGTTTGCTTAGCCTGTTCCAAAGGTTTTTCTCCTGTTTTCATCATTTTGATTTCGGTTCCTTTTTAACCGGAGCGCTGTTCAGTGCGCGTCCTCCTCGACCACCAGAAAGCTCTCCGGAAACATAAAGTCATGTAGCAGCTGGCGGTTTTTCTCAAAATCCATCAATTGTCCTGCCCCGCCCGCATAAGTAAAGGGTTCCACCGTTCCGTCCACAGGCAGGCGCCATTGCTCAATCTCGCTATGACGCAGGAGAAAGGCCACGCGCACGGCCTCCATCAGGTCCATCATGGAGATGTTGGTCATATAGCGCTTGGTTTGCGGATCGCGCGGCGGGGTGCCATAGGTAAAAATCCCGTTGTTGCGGATGCCCGGGTAGGTGTACTGCTTGTCAAAGGGTTGGTTCCAGATGTTCAGGATCTGGCTGAGCAGCTCCTGCGCCTGCTGCATATCATAGCCGCGCAGGTTGTCCGCCAGGCTGCTGAGCACTGTGCGCACGCGGTAGGTGCGTCCAAAGTCCTGCGTGTCAGTCAGGTTGGAAGCGCGGCGCTTGCGGATGCGCATATAAATGACGGAGGCGAAGCCGTTGAGGTGGTAGTTTCCTGCGCGCGACAGCACCGGGGTTGTGCTGCTTACTGGGACGGACCAGCCCTTGAGGTAACTGACCTCGTCCGAAGTAAGGTAGACATTGCTGCCGCCGGCCGCATCCACGATCTCCATGATGTGGCGCCAGTCCATCAGCACATATTTTTTAATTTCCAGCCCGAAGTGGCGGTTGATGGTGTCCACCAGCCCCTGCACGCCGTATTCGCTGGAGACACGGTTGATTCTGCCCGGGGTGCCGTCCGGGCGGATCACCAGCATGTCCCGGATGAAGGAGGTTAGCATGACCCGGCCGGACAGCTCATCCAGCGTCAGCAGCACCAAGCCGTCATTGAAACCCATGTTCTCCGGGTTGTTTTGCCATTTGTCCATGCCGATGAGCAGGTAGTGATGCACCCCGGAGGGGGTGCGCGGAATCTGATCATCCGTCAATACTGAAATGGCGCTTTGCAAGTACTCCCTGTCGCTTTGAGCGGGGGAGGACAGGGGCAGGCACAGCAAGGCCGTCAGCAGTGCCAGGCAGCGAATCAGTGCTTTTCTCATTGGGCGGGCTCCTCGTATTTCTCAAGTGTCACCCCTGCCTCGCTGAACAGGTCCAGCGCGAAGGGGTCCGGATAGCCCTGCTCATACACAATGCGGCGGATACCGGCGTTGATGATGATCTTGGCGCATACCGAACAGGGCTGATGTGTGCAATACATCGTTGCCCCGTCAATGGAAATGCCCAGCTTTGCGGCCTGGACGACCGCGTTTTGCTCCGCATGGACGGCGTAACAAATCTCAGCGTGCGTGCCGGAAGGAATGTTCCGTTCCCTGCGCAGGCAGCCGGCCTTGTCTTTACAGGTCCTAATGCCGGCCGGCGCGCCGTTGTAGCCGGTGGTCATCACGCGCTTGTCCTTGACAACGACCGCGCCGATGGCGCGGTTTGCGGTATAACAGCTGCTCCAGGTGGAAACCAGGCGTGCCATCTCCATAAAGCGATGATCCCATTTATCCATAAACGTCCTCCGGCATGCGCCCGGTTTACTTGCTCAGCTCGCGGATGCGCTGGTTGACGCGGTGGCGCAGGTTCAGCAGCCAGGCCTCGTCCCTGGGGTAGTCAAACATGCTGATCTCCCGGTCCAGGCCCTGATGGATCAAGGCCACGACCGCATCCCGCCCGTCCAGCTTTTCCAGCAGCTGCAGCGCGCGCAGGTCCTGCATGGCATGCAGGAAGAGCATCAGCCGCAGGGATTCCTCCGGATAGCCTCCCTGGCCCGGGTAGACCTGGAAGGCGTCCCCGGCTGGCGCAAAGCCGCTGCAGTCGGTATTCAGATAGGGGTCAATCGGCGCGGTCGCGTACTGCGTGAAGTAAAAATTGAAAGCCCAGTGCAAAAAGCCCGTCATCCGCTCCAGGTAGAGCTGGACGCCCAGGATGCGCGTGCGCGGCGCCGGCATGGCGATGAAGGTATTGCTCACATCCTTGTGCTGGGCCAGGCAGTAATAGGTCCAACGCTCCTTCAGCGGCAGCTGCCGGAAACGCTCCAGGTGATCGGTGGCAGGCACCGGAATCACAGCCTGCGCATCCAGGCACTCAGGATCGCTCATCGCGTCGATGATTTTCGCATCGCCCAGCAAAGGCCGCACAATCCCCAGCAGTTTGCGGTACTGCGCGCTGTCGGCGGCGGAGGGCTCGTCCGTCAGATGGAAATAGGACTTGTCCAGCACGTCCAGGTAGGCCAGTTCCTGGGTCACGGCCGGCAGATAGGCGGAAAGGAACCTGATGTATTCCGGGTCATCTGCGGCGGTATCCCAGCCAAACAGCTGCGAATAGCTGCCGTCCCTGATGCCCATGATCTTGGGCGCGTGCATCCCGCCCCATTGTGTAAACAGGTGCGCCATCTCAAAATAACGGATGCCTTCATGGCGGCACATGGTGATAAAATCACGCAGCTTGGCAAACTTGAAGGTATAGCCCAGGGGGGTTTTGAACACATCCACCAGCTGGGTGGTCATGCGCTCGCCGCCCACAGCCGTGTCCAGCGGCGGCGTATGAATCGGGGTCAGGATCATGTTCATGCCGCGCCGCGCGGCCAGCGCGATGAAGTTGCGCAGGATACGGTTATGCTCAATGGACAGCACAGGCACCTGGTAGTGCGCAGCCAGGCTGTCTGCGTGCAGCCAGCGCGTGTGGATCAGGGTCTGGCGGGGCAGCTCGATTTCCAGCAGCTCAAGTGAGATCTCCTCCCGCGCCAATTCCATCCCATCCTTGTCGGTGATGGTGACACACAGCGGATAAATGCCCGGAGGGGTATCCGGCACCGGCTCCACATCCAGCCACACCGCGTCCCATTGCCGTGGATAGAGCCTTACCTGCCCTTGGGGGTGGATGGCGCGCAGCAAATCCGGGTATAGCTTGCCGGAGCTTGTGATGTAATTGGTATCGCTGTTTCCAAAGCGCGCAAAGCGCACCGGCACGTTGAACACCTGGCGCATAGTCACCGGCAAGGAACAGCTGACAGCAATATAAACAAAGGGAAGATTGCCTTCCACATCCTCGTTGAGGCGATAGGCTGCCTGCAGGGAAAAAACCTCTCCCTGCAACAGGCTTGCAGGACACTTGTCAGGATATCCCACGTTGACGCTGCCCGGCATCACCTTGGTGAGTGAACTGACCAGTTTAAAACTGATGTCCATCAAAACCCTCCTTCTTGGCTGCGTTCGGTTCGGCATGTCCTGAAACCCCGGGAAATCCGTGTTTAACCCAGGTCAATGTGCGGCAGGATGTTGATGACCCGGCGCCTGCTGGCTCCCAGCGATCGCAGCAGTCCTGCCTGCGCCTGGTTGGCGCTGAAGGTTTGCGTCAGGGCAGCGTTCACGCCGCGCTGGCGCAGCAGTTCGCTGGCTGCGCACAGCAGTGATTTGCCGATCCCGCGCCGGCGCATGTCCTTCTGGACATACAGCATGACCAGGGCCGCTGTGTTGGGGCTGGCGCCTGTCACCATGATTTCGGCAATCGGGTGACCGGCGCGGTAATAGCCCAGGGCCATGAAGCAGGGCTGCAGGATTTGCAGGGTGAGAAAATCATGGGTGATGGGGGACATGCGATAGCGGTTGAGTCTGGATAAAAATGCATGCTGATCCTGTACGCTCATCAGCGGAACCGAGGCGAACTCGCATCCCATGGGTGCCTGCGCGCTGCCGACAGGCAGCGTAAACAGGTGCTCCTCCCGCGCGTCACTGCTTGAAAAACCGCTCTGGTTGTAAAAGGACACCAGGTCAAACTGACTGGGCGCGATCTCTGTATAGATGCGTCCCTTCAGCTGCGGGAATTGGGCGCGCAGCTGTTCAGCGCGTCCCAGCAGGGCGCCCAGGAGCAGGTTTCGCGCAGTGGGCTGGGCCTGTATATCAATGAACAGCTGCAGGGGGCGTTCGGGGTATATCTCCTCCTGCATGTGCAGGATGATGTAGGCAACGCCCATCTGAACAAACTGCTCATTGGCCGCAAAAAAAACATCGTCTGCGGGGATGCCCTGAAAGGGGGCGCTGGGGTGTGATAAGCGCATACAATCTCCTGAAGCTTATTTGGCCTGCCTGCTTAACGCCACTCGCTCTCCTGCAGGCTGGCGCTGGGCGTCAGATCATAGATGATCTTGTGAATCCGCTTGTCATATGCCTGCGCGCGCTGGGTATAGCGCTCCAGCAGGTCATAGGGCAGCCGGGCAGGCAGGGCGCGCAGATCGCTGCCCGTGTGGCTGATGCTCAGCGCGCGCAGCGCGATGGCCAGGGCAGGCTGCTCTTCCTGGTAAGGGATCTCATAAAGCATGGCAAAATATTTCCATAGCCGCCTGGATAAACCGGCCTCCTTGATGTCATTGCAAAACTGGTAGTCTGCCCAGCGCAGCAGGTTGATCTTGTCGACCGTGCACTCGCCCATGATGCGCAGCGCCAGACCCGACCAGGGGAAAGACTGCATATTGGTCATCTCATGCGGCATACCCAGCGCTTCGCCGATGCGGCGGATTTCATCCTTGAACAGATCGCCCAGCGGGGCAATGCCGTGCACTTTAGGTTTCAAAAGAGGCAGCGAGGCGGGTGCGCTGCGCCCGGCGAAGAGATGGTCTGAAGAACTGGATATCACCTGCAGACCATAGTCAATGCTGGCCGCTGCTTCCTCCAGCGCCCGGGAAAGCACTTCGTGCAGCGCAATGCGCTTATCCTCCTGGTTGATTTTGCCTGCCAATGCAGCCAGCACGCGCTCCCGGGCGTTGATGATGTTCAGCTGCAACCCCAGGTTTTTGTAGTAGGCGGCAAACTCCACCACCTCGTTTTCCCGGTGCAAGCCGCTATCCACAAACAGACAGGTCAGGCGGTCGCCCAGCGCGCGGTGCGCGATCAGCGCCGTCACGCCGCTGTCCAGCCCGCCGGACATCACACAAACAGCCCGTTCTTCGCCCGCGGCCTCCTGAATAGCGGACCTGGCCAGCGAAATAAAGGCATCCTCGCTCCACCAGGAGGTACAGCCGCATACCTTGGTAGCAAACTGCACCATCAGATTGAACATGTCCGGGTCATTGGGCTCCAGCTGGCAGCCAACGGCATAGATTTCCTGGGTTTTGTGGCTGGCGCCTACCGCGACCTCGTGATAGGTAGCCAGAGGCTCCAGGTCATCAGTCAGGCACAGCGGGAAGAGCGTGCCGAACATCCTTTCGGATTCGCCCAGACCCTCTGTCACCCGGGAGGGCAGAAAGGTCAGCGTGTCCACATCGTTGACCGGCACAGCCTCCTCAACCTGGCCGCCCAGCAGCGTGATGACTGCCGGCACGACATTGCCCAGCGCCAGCACCGGGATGCCCGAGCGCAGCAGTTGTCCGTCCAGGCTGACAGGGATGTCGCCATTGATGCCGCCGGACAGGATCACGCCCAGGGATTCTTGAGCCAGCACCTGTTCTGCCGTGGCGTGCCCTGGCAGGATCTTGGCGGCGATGCGCTCCGCCCGCAGCCTGGACGCGATGGTGGCCGAATAGGCGTTGTCAAAGTTTAATATCAGAATTTGGTCTTGCATACCATTCTCCTGTCAGAAGGCGTCGTCCACGGTCCAAAATTCCGTATGGTTCATCATCCACTGGGCCGTGTAGTCGTCCAGCGCCAGCTGGGTTTGCTGGTTGGCGATGCCGGTCTGGGTCAGCAGCATCTGGGATTGAAAGCTGCGCACCGCCTCCTGGGTAAGGTAATCATAGCGACCGTGTACCGAACTGGGCGGCAGCAAGCCGATGATGGCCAGCTTCTCCTGCAAGCGGGTCACCTTCACGCTTTCCAGCCCGCCGCGCAGCACGATGTCCGCCAGGTCCCGCACCGTGCCATAGCCCTGGATGCGCCAGTCCTCCAGGGGGTACAGGGCGCGCTGCACCTTGTCGGGCATGTTGCCCTCGATTACCTGCACATAGACTTGCCCCTGCTCGCTTTTCAGCGCCTGCTCAACCAGCGCGACGTGGGTGGTGTCCCCGCTGGGCGTGTAGGAAAAAAAGACCCAATCCCCCGGCTGGGGAATATAGCTGTTGCGCTCCATCTGGTTGCTGTCGCCGATATACCACTGGCTGCCCCAGCCGGCGATAAAGCCCGTTCTCGCGATATAGCGTCCCTGGGTTAAAAACCAGTTGCGGCCGGTGTTGGTCGCGCCATAGAGCGGGTAGCGCACCTCCAGAAGCTTCTCGCCCAGCTCCTCCTGCGCCTGGTTGACCGACCAGCACAGGAATTCGGCGCACCATTCAGCCTTGGTGTCGCCATACCACTGGCCATACTTGGTGCTGCCATCGCGCCCTTCGGTATAGCCTAATTCCTGGATGGCCACCTTCAAAATGGCCTGGACATCCTCCGTGAGCGGGTAAGCCGGCGGGATGGGACTTAACACCTGTTCCGCCGCGGCGGACAGCGAGAAAGCCAGAACGAGGCACATCAAACACAGTGCGATCAGTTTGTTCAAAGCCTTCCTCCTTCAAGCGCAGACCGCTTGATTATACCTTGAAGGCGGTGCCCGTGCAACATTCCGCGGGGCTCCGAAGCGGCCGGCAACAGTGTCAGCACAGCCTTTGTCCTGAAAGGGCATCTGCCAATGCCAAAAGGTCCTCATACTCCAGGACGACTGCCAGGCCCGACATCAGGCCCAGGCCTGCTTCCACCTGCCTGCGCAGCGCGCGCAGCAGGCTGATCAGCTCGCCGGGGCTGCTGTCCGTTTGTATAAAGGTCAGTTTCTCTGTCAACAGGGCGCAGCCTGCCAAAAATCCGGCCAGTACCATCTCTAAGGTTTGAAGATCATCATACACTGCCTGCTCGTTTTGTTTCAGCCCGGCGGCCACCCTTGAGAAAGGCGCCAGAAACTGCGCCATGATGGCCTTGTGCAGCACGCTGAGCAGCGCCTGCGCTTCAAATCCGTCCTGCAGCCCTGCCAGGTTTTTGATCAGCGGCAGGTAGGGGGCGTTCAGACAGCTGGCTTCCAGCAATAACATGTTCAGTGCGGCCACGGGATCCAGCGGGCAGTTGGTTCGGTAGCGCGCGCCGGCTTCCTGCGCCCTTTGCCGTGTGATGGCCAGCAGCACGTCCAGCTTGGTCTTGAAATGGTGGTAAAAGGAGCCTTTGGTGCAGCCCAGCTGGTCAATGATCTCCTGGATGGATGTGCCCGGATAACCCTGCCTCGCGAACAGGGCGGCTGCAGTGTCGATGATATCCTGTTTTTTGCGCTCGCCTTTGCGCATTCGGCTCACCCGCTTTCTTGGTCCTGGCTGCTTGCGTGTCAGTTATACTCGATCACCTGCTGCACCATCCTGTACTTGGAGGTAAACAGCTTCTCCCGGCGGTATTCGCTGCCGTTTCTGGTATAGACCCGGTAGGTGTCCACCACATAGCCGGTGCGCGCCTCTTTAAGCTCTTTCCGGGTGCCGTAAGGCAGGTTGGGGTTATGCTGCAACAGGGGCTCGGACGGCGGAGGCTGGCTTGAAATCAACCGGGCTTCCAGGAAGATGCCCTCGCCGGGCGCGGACAGCATGCCGTGAAACTCAATGGTCAGCTTGCGGTTTTCGTACTGGGCGATGATAAACACAGGCGTGTCCTGGTTGTTTTTAAATTTTAAGTCAAGGCCGGGCCAGTTGACCGTGGCGTCCAGACCCTTGTCCAAGTAGCTGACCGGCCAGGCGTGCGCCGTGCGCTCCACAATGGCCATGCCGGCGCCGGCCGCGGCGCAAAACAGCGTGGAGGACACCTGGCACACCCCGCCGCCCACGTCATCGATCAGCACCCCGCCCTGGATGGCGGGCGCGCCGCGGTAGCCCTTCTCCGGCGTGCGCTGGCCGACGGTTCCATTGAAGGAGAAGGTTTCTCCCGGCATCAGCGTTGTGTTGTTGATGGCCTGCGCGGCCAGGGCGATGTTGTGGTTGCGGTCCTGGTTGGAGGTGGTCTTGGTGCTGAAGGAGGACAGGCAGGTGAAGCTGTTCCTCAGATCCACGCTGGACACCCGGGGCAGGACGGGCGTCGCGCTCAGCAGGATCAGCGTGCGGTATTCCCTGTTGTCCAGGGCCTGTTCAAGGGCCGCTGCCACCACAGCGGCGTCGATCCTGCGCCCCGGCACGTCCTGCGTGACGGAAAACTCCTTGGTCACGAAGTTAAACTGCGACACCACCGCGTTGATGGGCTCACGGTTGACCTGCTGCGCAATGCCCTGGGCCAGCGCGGCCACGATGTCCTTGCTGTAGGAAACCTCGGTGGTGAAGGCGCGACCCCGCTGGCGGGTATATGCCGCATGCCGCCAGCGGTACTCAAATGGCGTCAGGCCGCTGGACATGGCGGAATAGGAGCCCTGGCGCCCAATGGACCAGGCGGCCTCCATCACGTCCTCCAGGTTGCGCTCAAAGGGCAGATGGGAGTTGTCAAAGGCATAGGCGGACTGATCAATCACCAGGCGGATGTCCACCTCGGGCGCCGCGCCAAAGCCGTTCCCGGAGGACTGCTGCCGGATCTGGCCGGGCGTTTTGCCGGAGACATCGACGCCGTCAATGCTGATGCCCGGGAAAAAGGCCTGTCCCTGCATCTGGCGCAGCCTGTTGTCAAACGCTGAGGCCCCTGAGGCGGCATCCAGCACCTTCGCCACGCATACGCCGATGATGACGGCGGACAGCGTCATAACCAGCAGGGAGATCAGCGGGAACCTGCGGCGCAGGGCGTATGCGGCTTCCGGCTGCGGTTCGGGCTCCTCAAACCAGGCTCCGCCGGACACCACAAAGGACGCGTCCCAGGGGTCCTCCGGCTCGGCCGGCCCATGGGGCACATAAGCGTCCGGATACTCAATGTGCTGAGGGCTTTCCGGCCGGGGCGCATCCGCCGTCTGGTGGATGACCAGCCAGCTGTCCTCCGGCGCGTCCGCCGCGCTGGTCCATCCGGTCTGCTGCCCGGACATCCCCGGGTCCGGGAGGAAGGAGGCTCTGCGGGGCGCGCCTGTTCTTCTGCCGGCACCGCCACGTTGACTGCGTCGCAAAATAAACCCTCCTCTCCCGTGGTTTGGCTTATTGTAATGATTTTGTTACATATGTGTCAAGATTGCGCCAAACCCGGGCCAGGGCCGGCTGCGGTTGGAAGGCATATCAGGCAAAGCGGCAAGCGGCTGATTTCAAATCTTTTTTGATACGGATCGATTAATATGATAAAGTGTTGGCATCCATACAACATGATCGCTTCGTATCCTCTTGTTTGGAATACAGTATGAAAGCTTCAAGGGCAAGGAAAAATCATTTGAGGGATTGTTCGATGGACATAAAGCTATTCTGGAAAGATGTGTTATCACAAAATCAAAGGTCTTTACAGGGTTACTTTCATGAAGATGCGGTGATTCGGTGGCATTGCAGCAACGAGCTGTTTACAGTGTCAGAATATATCAGGGCAAATTGCGAATATCCCGGACAATGGGCCGGTAAAATTGAACGCATTGAGGAAACGGCGGATTCAATCATCACTGCAGTGAGAGTTTTTCCAAAGGATCACAGTTCATCGTTCCATGTCGTAAACTTCTGCAAAATCGAGAATGGCTTGATTGTCGAGATGGATGAGTATTGGTCAGATGATGGTGCTGCTCCTGAATGGAGACGCCGGATGAACATCGGAAAGCCCATCCGATAGACTATTATCGTTTGTTGAGTTATATCGTCTCATAGCACAGCACGGGTAGAAAAAGGAGTCTGATGGAAATGGCTTATCAAAAGCTGCTGGAGATCAGCGACGACTGGCTGAAATACGCGATCCGTCTCAACCTGGGGCATGAACCTAAGGACAAGCTCGCTGAATTCAGAAACGCGGCGCTGGCTGACGGCCGGATCAGGCGATACCTTTCAGATGTCGCGGATTTTCATGGAACACTGGTCACAAATCACAAAAATCCTGATTTGTCGATACACAAACTGCTGTTTCTGCTTGACCTCGGATTTGATACGGAAGTCCCGGAAATCAAAGCGGCCATTGACGCAATCATCCGGCACCAGGACGGGCACGGCGTGTATCAGTCCATGACCAATGTGCCCAGGCATTATGGCGGTACCGGTGAGGATGTGTTCAGCTGGTGCCTGTGCGACGCGCCCCTGCTGTTGCTGGCTCTGCTGAAGGCGGGCATGGAATATCGTGAATACATCAAACCCGGTGTGGATCATCTGGTCTCCCTATGCCGTGACAAGGGATTCCCCTGCGCTGTATCGCCTGAGCTGGGCAAGTTCCGCGGGCCGGGGAAAAAGGACGACTGCTGCCCGTACGCGACGCTGATCATGGCCGATTTGCTGTCATATATCCCGGAGTACAGGGATTCCCGGGCTGCCGTTTCCTCTGTAAAAGCCTTGCTGAACCTCTGGGAACACAGCCTTGATCTGCATCCGTACATGTTCTTTATGGGCACCGACTTCCGCAAGCTGAAGGCGCCTTCGTGCTGGTATGACATCGTCAGCCTGGCCGGCGTTCTCAGCAAATACGGGTTTGTGCGGGATGACCCGCGCTTTCTTGAAATGATCAACCATATCAAAGGCAAGCAGGGCAGGGACGGCCTTTTTACGCCCGAATCGATATATCAAAAATTGAAAGACTGGGATTTCGGGCAGAAGAAAGTCCCGTCTCCCTATCTGACCTACCTTTGTGATCGCATTTTCGACCGTTTGGAGCAATGGGCATGAACAGGGCGGCGTACTTGTGAAAGGAAGGAACAGCCTGATACAAACGGCAAAAAGACAAGCCCGGGGTTCCGTGCATTCCTGGGTCGGGTTAAAAACATCAGTGAACGCTAACGGGCCTGATGACGGACAAACAAAAGACATATGAAATGATGTAAAGGTTATTGATCAGATGCGAAAGCTGGAGCGAATCTATCACGCATTGAATTCACATTACGGCGATCTGTTTTGGTGGCCTGCGGATACGCCTTTTGAGGTGATCGTGGGCGCGGTGCTCACGCAGAACACGGCCTGGACGAATGTGGAAAAGGCGATCAGGCGGTTCGAGGGAAAGCTGTCGCCTGAGCGGGTCCTCAGCCTGCCTGTCACGGAGCTTCAGGAGATCATTCGCCCCGCAGGTTATTTCAGGCAGAAGTCGCACTACCTGAAAGCCGTCACAGAATGGTTTATCAGCTATGATTGCAATCCTGATGCGATTAAAAACCGCCCCTTGCCGGACCTGCGCGCTGAATTGCTGCGGGTTCGGGGCGTTGGCAACGAGACGGCGGATTCCATTCTGCTGTATGCCTTTGATCTTCCGGCTTTTGTAGTGGATGCCTACACGATGCGGCTGTTCAGGCGTTATCCGGTCAACGCCGGAGAGACCTATATGGAAGTGAAGGGCTTTTGCGAAAGCGGGCTTCCCCGGGACACGAAGCTTTACAACCGATTTCATGCCCTGATTGTGCACAATGGCAAGGAGCACTGCAAAAAGAAAATGGATTGCGCGGCTTGTCCCCTGGAGCGGCATTGCGAAAAGCTGTCTTCATAAATCGCCAATCTGTTTCCGGAGACATTCGCCGCTTGAGTTTCCGCCACGTTGACCAAAACACATCAATATGATAGAAGAAAGAAAATGTTATTGCTTTAAATGTGAACGATATCCAGAGCGCGCCATCGCCGCAGGCAGCTGTTGCTGTGCAGGTGAGGATGCTTACGGTGATGATATAATAATCAAGGAAAGTGAATGCTTTGATATAAAAACGCACCCCTTATTCGTTCCTAAAAAATGATCTGAACACTTCCGATTCAGGAAAAACCACGTAAAAATCATTCATTTGGAACGCAGGGCATTTTCGCATTCAACATTCTCTTTAAGGGCCGCCGCAGCAATGTGGCGGTCTGTTTTTTGTGAATGGCAGGTTTATGGCTGCGATAGTTTACATTTTTCAAAGTATAATGGCTGCGTCAGGCTGCGCAGGCCGCGGCCAAGCCACAGCAGCGCCCGGCGCCAGGGGGACAGCTTGCGCCAGGCCTGCGCGTACTGGGCGCGCGCTTCCTGCACCGACGCCTGCTCAGGGCTGACCTTTCCGAAGACCCACGCGCTGTAGGCTGCGGCGACAGCTTCCAGACCCGGAGCTTCTCCGGCCAGGCGTCCCGCGTAGCTCAGCGGGGTTTCCTGCGGGGTCATGGCCTGCCCCAGGGCGCAGCGCGCTTCCAGGATGGCTTGCCAGTACAGCGTCAGGATGTCCTCAGGCCTGGTCAGGGCGCGCGCCCTGCGCGCCGGCTGCGCGGCCCGGGCGCGGATGAGAAACAGCGCCATCAGGACGAGCAGCAGGAGCAGCCACCAGGGGAAGGGCCTTGGCGGCTCCCGGTTTTCCGGGGCATCGTCCGCCCTGGGCGTGGGCGCCGGGCTGGGCTGCCTGGACGGGGGCGGCGTGGGCGTAGGCGCGTCCTGCGGCTGGAGCGAGGGCTGCTCATCAGGCGCCGGGCTGGGTGTGGGGCTGGGGCTGGGCGAGGGCGGCTGCGGTGGCGGCGGCTGGTCGCCGCTGTCCGGATCCTCCCCGTCCCGGGGCGCGGTGGCGTCAAAGACCACCCAGCCCAGCCCGGCGATATAGACCTCTGTCCAGGCATGGGCGTTCATGCCAGTGAGCGTCACGCCCGGCGCCCCCTCCGGCTGGGCCAGGAAGCCCTCCACATAGCGCGCGGGCAGGCTCAGGGAGCGCGCCAGCACGGTCATCGCGGTGGCGAAATAGGTGCAGTAGCCCCGCTGCACATCAAAGAGGAAATGGACGGCGAAATCGATCTTTTCCGGCGCCGGGGGCACCTCGATGGAATAGGCGTAATGGCTTTTGAGGTATCGCTGCAGCGCCAGCGCCTGGCTGTAAGGATCGCTCAGGCCGCCGGCGATTTCGCGCGCCAGATTGGCGACGATGCCGTCGCTTTTAAGGTGCGCGGGCAGCGCCGTGTATTCCGCGGGCAATTCCGGCAGCGGCGGCGCGCCGTTTGCGAGCAGCCTGGCGGCCAGCGCGTCGGTGCGCGCCTCCCCGGCGACATAGGGCTCATAGAGGAAGGAATAGTGATCGCCGTTGGCCAGGTCGCGGGTGATGAAGACCTCGCTGGAGGCATTGAAGTAGGCCACCATGTCCGGCCCCAGGTCCAGCTGCCGCAGCCGCTGGGGCACAAAGAGGGTGGAGGGCATGTCCCCCAGCATCGTGACGCTGGCTTTGCGGCCTTCCACACGCTGATCGCCCGGCAGTCCCTCGTTGAACAGCTCGGCGCGCAGCGCCGCGTAGCGCAGGGAGTTCCAGCCGTAGCGCTGGCTGCTGAGGCTGTCATACCACCTGTGCCCCGTGTAGGTGTCCAGCGCCGTGCCGCGCAGGTAGACGCGCTCACTGCTTTGCACGTTCATCACCGGTCGGGTGGAGATGTCCGGCCGGCCGCCCAGGCTCTTCTCGCCCATGGGCTGGTAGCCCTGGGAGCTCAGGGAGAACATGGTGCGGGTGGCGGTGAAAAAAAACAGGTCCTCCACGCGCCGGCGGATGGTATCGGCCATGCGTTCCAATTGCGGCTGGGTTTTGCGGTAAGCCGGGGTCAGGGAACTTGCCAGGAGGGCCAGCGCCAGGGCGATGGCCAGTGCGCCGAACGCCAGGCTGCGGGGCGCCCGGGCAAGCGGCTCTTCCCCCGGCAGGCTGCTGGTGTACAGGTACATCAGCGGCAGGCAGAGGACCGCGGGGAAGTAGGCGTTGATGCCCTCCCTTGCGCCGGCAAACCACATCATCACCAGCGGCGCGCTCAACAGCGGCAGGGCAAAGGCAGGCTCGCCCTCCATCAGCATCCGCGCGAACAGGGCCATTAGCAGGATGACCAGCGGCAGCAGCGCGTCCAGGTAGATCAAAAAAGCTGTCTTCAGCGGCGCGCCCGAGGCCAGGGCGCGCCCAAAGGCTGCAGCGCGCGCGGACAGGGAGGCGGGCAGCAGCGCGGCTGCGAGCGCCAGGGCTGAGGCCAAAACAAAAGATGCCAGGAAGCGCAGCCGGCGGTTGATCAGGCCATACAGGCTGATAAGCGCGCTGGCTGCCAGGGCGTACAGCCCGGCTATCGTTTTTTCCTCAAAAACGCCCAAGCCCTGCAGCATGGGCAGGCTCAGCGCCCAGGCGGTGAAGGCGCACAGCAGGAAGGCGGACGCCAGCCGCCCGGTTCGCTTAGGCAGGCGTAACATAATTGACCTCCACCAGGTGCTGCTGCATCTGCGCGATATAAGGCGTGTAGCGCGCGTGTCCGGCCTCAAACGTAATCAGGTAAAAGCGCACGTTGGGCCCGGACTTCCGGATCCGGTTGACGCCCTCAGCCACGGCGGCGTCCAGCCGCGTGGTGATGACCACCGTTGCCCCGGTGCGCCGCATGCGCCGCAGTTCCAGGTTGAGCACCCGGTCAAAAGGCTCTCCGCCGCGAAAGAACTGGTAGGCCAGCTCCTCCTTGAGCAGGTGGATCAGGCCCGCCCGGTTCGCGTGGAACTCGCTTTGAACAGCGCCATACAATGGCAGCCGCACCGGGTGTTCCGCGGCCATCTGCATGGAGGCGATGGCCAGGGCGGTTTCGCACAGCGTATCCCGCAGGCGCAGCTTGCCGTCCGGGTGGCCCTCGCCGCCGATCGGCTCGGTGCAGTCCATCAGGATCAGGGTATCAGGCGGCGCGGGCACCTCAAAGCGCCGCACCACCAGTTCCTGCGCGCGGGTGGACAGCTTCCAGTGGATGCGCTTGAAGGGGTCGCCGAGGCGGTAGGCGCGTGTGTCCTCGGGCGAGGTCACGTCCTCCCCGGAGCGGTTGGGCAGCGCGCGCCCCTCGTCCAGGTGCGCGAAGGCCAGGGGGTCCACCTCAAACCCGCGCGGCAGCACCAGCATGCGCGGCAGGTCTGTTTTCACTTTCCGGGACAGGCGGAAAAGCCCGAAAACATCGGTAAACACCAGCTGTTGCACGCCGCAGGGCCATACGCCCACATGGTTGAACTGCGGGGTGAACGCCACCTGCTTCATGCCCAGAAAACCCGGGTACATCCGGGTATGCGTGCTGCCCTCCGGCAGCATCAGCTCCATGAGCACCGCGCCGGAAGGCAGCGGGTTTTTGGTGGACAGGCCCACTGTCAGCCGCGCCTTGCCTCCGCGGTCCACCTGCGGGCTGTCCAGCCCCTGAACGAGGGTGGTCAGCCTGCGGACGAGCAGGGCGCTGAGCAGGCTGTAGGCCAGCATCATGATGATCATCCACGAAATGAAATAAAAAACCGGCCCGCCCAGCGAGAGGGCTGACAAGCCGTTGAGCGCCAGCACACTCAGCGCTGCCCACAGGCGCAGCGTCATCTCTTGGCGCCCGGTACCGGCAGGGTATCGATCAACTGGGAGAGGATGGCCTGCGCGGAGATGCCTTTCATGCGGGATTCGGGCGTCAGGATCAGGCGGTGGCTCAGCACGCTGTGGGCCATGCGGCGCACGTCATCCGGCAGGATGTATCCGCGCCCGGCCAGCACTGCGCAGGCCTGGGCGGCGCGTACCAGCGCGATGGCGCCCCGGGGCGAGGCGCCCAGCTGCAGGGCGGGATGTTCCCGTGTGGCGGCTACGATGGTGGCCACATAGCTGCGTACCTCGCGGCTGCAATAGATGGTGCCAACCAGCTCCTGCAGCGCGATGATCTCCTGCGCGCCGCATACCGGCTGCAGGCTTTTCAGCGGCGACTGCGGCCCGGAGAAGCGGTCCAGTACATCCATCTCCTCCTCGATGGAAGGATAACCGATGCTGACGCGCAGGAAGAAGCGGTCCATCTGGGCTTCCGGCAGGGGATAGGTGCCCACGAAATCAATGGGGTTTTGGGTGGCCAGCACCATGAAAGGCCGGGGCAGCGCGTGGGTGACGCCGTCCACGGTCACCTGGCCCTCCTCCATCACCTCCAGCAGGCTGGACTGGGTCTTGGGACTGGTGCGGTTGATCTCGTCCGCCAGCAGAATCTGCGTCATCACCACGCCCGGCCTGAACTCCATCTCGCCTGTCTTGGCGTTGTACATGGTAAAGCCGGTCACGTCAGAGGGAGTCACGTCCGGGGTAAACTGGATGCGGTTGAAGCTGCAGTCCAGGCTGCGCGACAGGGCGGCCGCCAGGGTGGTCTTGCCCACGCCGGGCACATCCTCAATGAGCACATGGCCCTTGCACAACAGGGCAATCAGGGTTAATTCTATCGCCTCGTCCTTGCCGACGATGACCCGGCGGACATTTTCTTTGAGCGCATGGATCAGATGACGTGGATCAAAATTCATAAGCTTCCTTTCTGTGGGCGGCTGTGCCGCGCACACAGCAAATCAACGGAGACTGCCCGCGTTTTCATCCCGGCAGCATTCCATATTATACTGGCCGGCCCGAAAATGGGCAACAAAATTGTAAAAGAAATGTAACATACGCGAGAATTGTTGGAGATACAAAAGGCCTCCGTATGCCTGGAAAGCCTTCGAAAGCCTTTTGCTTTTAATCTGGAACGTGCATCACCTTGATCAGGTTGGTGGAGCCCACCTGGCTCAGCGGGATGCCGGTGGTCAGCACCACCAGGTCGCCGGCGTCCACCAGGCCTGCGCGCTTGGCGGTGTTGATGGCGCGGTCGAACAAGACCTCCATCACGCGCTCCTCGCCCACCATGATGCCGGTCACGCCCCAGGACAGGGTCATCTGGCGCAGCACGGTGGCGTCCGGCGTGCAGGCGATGATGGGGATGTCCGAGCGGAAGCGGGAAATCATGTAGGCCGTGGTGCCGGACTTGGTGACGGTGATAATGGCCTTGGCGTTGAGGTTGTAGGCGATCAGACAGGTGGCATGGGAGATGGCGTCGGTGATGTCATGCGCATCCTGCTCCATGTTGTCAATGAAGAAGCGCTTTTTGTAATTGATGTCATTCTCAGTGCGCTCGGCGATGCGCGCCATGGTTTTGACCGCCTCTACCGGGTATTTGCCGTTGGCTGTTTCGCCCGAAAGCATGATCACGCTGGTGCCGTCATAGATGGCGTTGGCGACATCGGTGATCTCGGCGCGCGTGGGCCGCGGGTGGTATATCATGCTTTCCAGCATCTGGGTGGCAGTCACCACCTGCTTGCCGGCTTTGGAGGCCACCTTGATGATATTTTTCTGGATGATGGGGATTTCCTCAAAGGGGATCTCCACGCCCATGTCGCCGCGGGCGATCATGACCGAATCGCAGACCTGGATGATCTCACGCAGGTTGGACACGCCCTCGGCGTTTTCAATCTTGGCCATGATGCGGATGTGCGCGCCGCCGTTTTCATCCAGAAAGTCGCGCATTTGCTGTACGTCATCGCGCTTGCGTACGAAGGAAGCCGCCACGATGTCAAAACCGGTGCGGATGCCAAAGAGCAGATCCTCGCGGTCCACATCGGACAGGTAGGGCATGGACAGCCGCGTGCCGGGGATGTTGATGCCCTTGCGGTTGAGCAATTCTCCTCCCGCCTTCACACGGGTGCGGATGCGGTCCTCATGGATTGCCAGCACTTCCAGCTCTATAAGGCCGTCATCAATCAGGATTCTTTTGTTGTCGCCCAGGTCCTGGGGCAATTCCTTGTAGGTGATGGACACCTGGTTGGCATCGCCCTCGATGTCCGCGGTGACCAGGTCGAAGATGTCGCCTTCCTTCAGTGTGACCCGGCTTCCCTTGAGCATCCCCGTGCGAATCTCCGGGCCTTTGGTGTCCAGCAGCGTGCCGATGGCCACATTCAGCTCATTGCGTACCCAGTTGAGCTCTTTAAAGGTAGCCAGGTGGGTTTCATGGGTACCGTGGGAAAAATTGAACCGCGCGACATTCATGCCGGCATTGACCATCTCCATGATGGTTTCCCGCGTGTTGCTTGCAGGCCCCAGGGTGCAGATAATCTTTGTTTTGCGCATGTAATTCTCCTTTTCATGGCGCAAACCGCGCCGTTTACAGCATAGCCCATCCCCCCTGGCCGTTCAAGGGTGATGGCTGTATTTCGGAAGAGAGTAAATCAGGAGCAAATCAGGCTCTGCAAGTTTTAGCTGCATAGGCGTGTAATGTTATCGGATTGTTGCATCCTGTCCGGCGTGGTACAATCCCCGGTATGGATCCGTTCCGAAGAAAGGAAGTGCACCTTGCCAAGCGTTATCAGCTCCCTCCTTAAAGCGCAAATCAGCCTGACCGCGCCGCTGCTGTCCGCGCTGGACCTTGAGCGGCAGCGCAAACTGCAGGATACCCTGGCGTCGCTGGGCACGCGTGTCGCAGCCAACAGGACGGTGCACCGCAAGGCAGCGCTGCCCCACTGCCAGGCCGCCTGGGTCTTTCCGCGCAGGGGCTGGGTGCGGGGCGCTGTGCTGTATCTGCATGGCGGCGGCTATATCACGGGCACGCTGGAGCACGCGCAGGGCTATGGCGCGGTCATCGCGGTGGAGACCGGGCGCGCCACCCTGTGCCTGGGTTACCGCCTGGCGCCGGAGGACCCCTTTCCGGCCGCGCTCAATGACGCGCTGGACGCCTATCGGCTGATGCTGACCCGCTATCCGGCCTGTGACATCGCGCTGGTGGGCGAGTCTGCCGGCGGCGGGCTGTGCTTTGCGCTGGCGCTCAGGCTTAAACAGCTGGGCTTGCCGCAGCCGGACAAAATGGTCACCCTTTCACCCTGGGTGGACCTGAGCCAGTCTCTGGAAGCCTGTCAGGCGATGGGGAAGGACCCGGTGCTCAGCTGTGAGGGGCTGAAGCAGGCGGCGGAATACTATCTGGCCGGGCATCCGGCGGATGATCCCCTGGTGTCGCCGCTGTTTGGCGACCTGTCCGGGCTGCCAAGCGGGCTGATCATTACCGGCGGGGATGAGATCCTGCTGGCGGAATCCCGTGAAATCAACAGCCGCCTGCTCCTGGCAGGGGTATCCTCCACCCTGCATGTGGAGGAGGGCATGTGGCATGTATACCCGCTGTATCCTGTGCCTGAGGCGCGTGCCGCCCAGGCCATGATCAGCGAATTTCTGGCTGTGCCATGAAACAGCAGCGCGCCGCTTCGCCCCCTTCCTGGCTGAACCTGGACAACGCCGCCAAGATTTATCCGGCTGCGCGCAGCAAGGGCTGGATGCCCATGTTTCGCGTGTCCATCACCTTTTTAGAGGACATCGACCACGCGCTCATGCAGCGCGCGCTGGACGCGGCCGTCCGCCGGGTGCCTTTCTTTGGCTACCGGCTGCGACGCGGCCTGTTTTGGTATTACCTGGAAAGTCAGAAGGAACGCCCACAGGTAGAGGAGGATGCGCGCAACCCCATGCTGCCGCTCAACCTCACCCAGGGCCGGCGTTTCCTTTTTCGCCTGCGGGTACACAAGCGCCGCGCTGCGCTGGAGGTGTTCCACGCCCTCACGGACGGTTACGGCGCCACCGCCTTCCTCGTCACACTGGCGGCGGAATATCTGTATCTGCGCACCGGCAAGCGCATGGAAGCCGGCGGCATGGTGCTGGACACCCGCGAGCGGCCCCGGCCTGAGGAATGGGAGGATTCCTTCCCCAGGTATGCGCGGGCGCGTGCGGGCAGCCGCAGGGAACAAAGCGCCTGGCAGCTGCGGGGCACCGCGGTGCCGCGCGGGTTTTTGCGCGTGATCACAGGCCTGGTCCCAACACAGCAACTGCTGGAGCTGGCACGCGGCATGGGCACCACCATCAACAACCTGCTGGCAGCCTTGCTGCTGCGCAGCCTGATGCGCCAAAAGGAGGGCAGCCTGCGCATGCGGCGCAGGCCGGTCAAGCTGTCCCTGCCTGTCAACCTCAGAAGATACTACCCTTCCGGGACGCTGCGCAATTTTTCCTTCTACGTCAATGTGCCGGTGCATACCGGCCAGGAGCCGGACAGCCTGGAGGGGCTGATTGACTACCTGACCCATTACATGGGGCTGGAGACCATGGAGCACCGGCTGAATGTGCGCTTTTCCGCCAACGTCAAGGCGGAGCGCAACAAGCTGCTGCGCGTCGCGCCGCTGTTTCTCAAAACCCTGGTGCTGAAAATCATGTACCGCTTCACTGGCGAGCGCTATGTGACCACCACCCTGACCAACCTGGGCAGGATCGTTCTGCCGCAGGGCATGGAGGAGCAGGTGGAGCGCATGAACCTGGTGCTGGGCCCGGCGCGCAGGACGCCCCTGGGTTGCGCGGTCATCTCAGCTGCCGGGCAGACCTGCATCAGCTTTTCCAAGTCCATCAGGGAGACGGAGGTCGAGCGGGATTTCTTTACCAGCCTGGTGCAGCTGGGCATTCCGGTGACGATACAGAGCAATTAGCGCAGGCCTGGGCTTACCCGGCCTGCGAAGGAAGGAGCAAGCATGTCCTACTGTGTGCAATGCGGTGTCCGCCTGGAGGAGGACCTCGACCGCTGCCCGCTGTGCAAAACCCCGGTAATCAACCCCAATGTGCCTGCGGATGCCCGGCGTGAAGGAACCCAGCCTGAGCACATTGAGCAGGCCATCTCGCGCATCGACCGCGGCTACGTCCTGCGGCTGTCCATCATTCTGACCCTGATCCCCATGCTGGCAGTGCTGCTGATGGACATCATCGACGGCGGGTATACCTGGTCGCCCTATGTGATCGGCGCCCTGGCCCTGCTGTGGTGCGCGCTGGCGGTGCCGCTGGCCTTTCGCCTGAAAAGGCCCTACCTGTATGTGGCGCTGGATGTGCTGGCGCTGTGCGGCTATCTGGCGCTGATCGCCGCGATGTCGGGCGATTTCACCTGGTATTTCGGGATTGTGCTGCCCCTGCTGGTGCTCATTGGCGCTGCGACGCTGCTGATGATGCTGATCATCCGCCGGCGGGAGATGCTCAAGCTTTACCGCGCGGCGCTGTCCCTTGTGCTGCTGGCCGCCTTCATCGTCGGGCTTGAGGCCATCATCGACCTGAGCCTGTGGCAGCAGGTGGCCCTGGGCTGGTCGGTCTACACCGGTATCCCGCTTGTCATCCTCGCGCTGACGGCAGCCGCCCTGCAGCACAACAAAGCGGTCAAGGAAGCCATCCGCAAGCGCCTGTTCCTGTAAAAATGGCGGATATGGAGCTTGCGTGGTCAAAATTTACATGGTATACTGAGGCATACTCGGAGGAACAACATGATTGAAAGAACCAGGCTGACCTGGCAGGAGCTTTTGTCGCAGCATTTGCAGGCAGACGTTCCCCTGAAGGACCTGGTCAGCATCCGTACCGGCGGCCCTGCGCGCTGGTTTCTGGAGGTTTATGACGCGGATACCGCGGTGGACGCCTGGCTGGCCGCGCGCGCGCAGGGCTTACCTGTTCTGTTTTTGGGTAAGGGCAGCAACCTGCTTGTGCCGGATGCGGGTTATCCGGGGCTGGTGATTCATTTTGGAGAGGGTTTTTCCAAAATGCGGCTGGAGGGCGCGCAGCTGCACGCCCAGTGCGGCGTCAGCCTTAAAGCCCTGGCCACCTTCGCGGCGGACAACAGCCTGGCCGGGCTGTCCTTCGCGGCCGGCATCCCCGGCACACTGGGCGGCGGGCTCATCATGAACGCGGGAGCCTTCAACGGCGAAATGTCCCAGGTAGTAACCTCCATCGACTGCGCGGCGCCTGACGGCCGCCGCTTCAGCCTGAACCTTGAGCAGGCGCAGTTGTCCTACCGCCACAGCCGCATGATGAAAGAAGGCCTGCTGGTGCTGGGCGCCGCCCTGAATTTGACGCCGGGCCATCGCGACGCCCTGTACGCCACCATGGCTGAGTTTCAGTCCCTGCGACGGGAGAAGCAGCCCCTGTCCTGGCCGAGCGCAGGTTCCTTCTTTAAACGTCCCGCCGGTTATTATGCAGGCGCCCTGATCGAGCAGGCCGGGCTCAAGGGCCTGACCGTGGGCGGCGCGCAGGTCAGCGAGAAGCATGCCGGTTTCCTGATCAACATCGGCGGCGCCACCACGGCTGATTTCATCGCCCTGATGCAGGAGGTGCAGCGCCGCGTGCTGGAGCGCTTCGGCGTGGCGCTGGAGCCTGAGGTGCGCATTATCCCGGGTGAGCCCGGATGAGCTTTACCTCCCGCGTCAAGGCGGAGCTGGGCAGCCTGGACCTGGCGGCGCGCTGCTGCGTCACGGCTGAGCTGGGCGGGATGATTCTGGGGGCTTCCGTACTGACCTTGTCCGGCCGGCGCCAGATCAGCCTTGGCTTCCGTACCGAATCGGCAGCTGTCCTTCGCCGCGCGCTGCGTTTGTTTAATGCGGCGGGCCCCGCGGCTTCAAGGCCGCGGCTGATGCTTCGCGAGCGCATGGCAGGCCGGCGGGAGTATGTGCTGCAGCTTTCCGATGCGGACAGCCACCGCCTGCTGCGGGAACAGGGCATGCTGCGCCGTGACGAGGCGGGGGAGGACCGTTTTGCGGCACCCCGGCGCGTCATGCGGCGCAACTGCTGCCGGCGCGCCTATCTGCGCGGCGCTTTCATGGCCTGCGGCTATATTGCCGATCCAAGGAGGCGCTACCATGTGGAGTGGGTTTGCCACGATCATCCCCGGGCCATGCGCCTCAAACGCGTCCTGGCTCAGGTGGGGCTGAGGGCCGGCCTGTCCGCCCGCCGGGGCAGTGCGCTGGTCACGCTCAAGGATGGCGACCAGGTTGCCGAACTGCTGAAGATGATGGGCGCCAGCCTCGCGGTGCTGTCCATGGAGAATATCCGTGCAGAAAAGAGCCTGAAGGAGCGCGCCAACCGCGCGGTCAACTGCGATCAGGCCAACCTGGGCCGCCAGCTGGCAGCCGCAGCCCGCCAGATCGAGACCATTGAAGCCATCTCCCGCGAGCGCGGGCTGTCTTTCCTGCCTCCGGGCCTTGAGAGCCTGGCGCGCCTGCGGCTCAGCCAGCCGGATGCCACGCTGGAGCAGCTGGGACAGCAGCTCAGCCCGCCGCTGAGCAAATCCGGCGTGCAGCATCAGATGCGCAGGCTGGTCGCGCTGGCCGGTGAAGCGGCCTTGCATGAAAGCAGCCGGCCGGGCCGTTGAATCATTAAGAGAAACATCCCGGGCAGGCAAGCCCGGTCATTGATATAATCAGAGGCCCGACCTCAGAAAGGAAAAAAACATGGTATCCCGGAAGGTCATTCTGGGCGGCGCGCTGCCTTTTGACGCACAGCGCGCGCAGCAGTTGGCGTCGCTGGCCAATACTTTTGCGTCCAGCATCATCCTGCAGGACAGCCGCGGCACCTTCAATGGCAAGTCCCTTCTGGGCATTCTTTCCCTGGGCAAGCTGTCCGGGCGGGAGATGACGCTGATGGCGGAGGGGCGCGACGAGCTGCAGGCGGCGCAGGCAATGGCCGCCGCCCTGGAAGCGGACGGCGTAGGCGTCCCGTCATAAAAAACACAGTCAAAATGGGCATCTGTTGACAGATTGTAACATTCCTGTTATAAATAACTCAGATTCCGGGGGAGTCCACCTGCGCTTGCGCGCGAAAGGATGGTTGAGATGTCAAACACCCGCAAAGCGGATCCGTTTCGCAAACTGCTGATCTGGACCATTGTCCTGTTGATTTTGCTGGCGCTGCTCGTGACCGGCTATGTTCTTCTGGATAAATATCAAAAGGGTGAGCGGGACCGGGCGGCGCAGCGCGTCAAGGAAGAAAACCAGAAAATACTTGAGGAAAACAGCCGTGCCCGGGCTGAGCAGCTTGCCAGCCTGAAATCCGGTGAAGCCAAAACCTGGCCTGAAGCCGCACAAAGCGGCTGGGATGTGCTGGATGTCAGCGACTTTCCCATGACCACCGGGCGGGAGCAGCCTGTCACCCGGGCGGAGATGCTCAAGGGCGGCTTGCTGCTGGTCAACCGCTGGCACGCCATGCCGGGTGATTTTACCCTGGTGGAGGCTGACATCAAATCCATCGGCACCCAGACCTCCTACCGCGTGCCCGTGCATGATGGCAATGTGTTGCTGATGGACAATGCCATCACGGCGCTGGATGCCATGGTTGCCGCTGCCCGGAAAGAGGGCATTGAGTATTTTATCATGCGTGAAGGTTACCGCACTGCGGCCGCCCAGCTGGCCAACTGGGAAAAAGAGGTGGCGCGCTATCAGGACCGCTATGCCGGGGACGCCCTGATTGAAAAGGCGCGCGAGCGCGTGGCATATCCCGGCACAAGCGATTACCATACCGCGCTGAGCGTCTATGTGGATGTCTACAACCGCAATGATTCCGCGCTGAACAACACCAAATTCCAGCAGAGCGCCCAGGCCGACTGGCTCAATGCCCACGGATGGGAGTATGGCTTCGTCTTCCGCTTTCCGGTGCAGGGCTACCCGCAGGTCAATACCGTGGACAAGTCCTACAAGACCGGGATCGACCTGCAGATGGACGCCTACCGCTATGTGGGCATACCCCATGCCGCGGTCATGCGCCATATGGACTTTTGCCTGGAAGAGTACATCGAATACCTGCTCAAACACCCCCACATCGCGGTCTATTATGACGGCGTGCTCAAATACGAAATTTACCGTGTCCCCGGCGACGCCACGGACACCGCCGTGCCCCTGCCTGAGAACGCACGCGACTACCTGGCTTCCACCGACAACATGGGCGGCATCGTGATGGCTGCGATCTACTGACTGATGCTGCAGGGTTTGTTTTTCCCGGGCCAAGGGGCCCGGGTTTTTTGTGTCAAGCTGATACCGATCTTTATTGTATTGTCTTGCTGGTTAACTGTCGGGCGGCTCCGGTTGCGCTGTCTATTTTTCTTCCTTTTTATTAAGCTATATAACGATCTTTTTTTATATCTTATTTTTATCATCAGATGTCGGTCTAAATATACGTTGGGGGATGGTGCCTTTCTGTGGATAAAATGACTTCATGTCTTCTATCTTTAAACAAACGCTTGGTTTTTTAATCATACCTTTTCGCAACAAACTAACTAAAATTGCTGCAGACCTGGCTTGGCAATTCAATGATTTGTGATGGTTAAACTCAATATCAGTGAAAGCATCATATTTTATTAGTTCATTATGCAAATCCTCTTTATTTCTGACTACTTCAATATACAGCCAATCATAGAACATGGAAGGTGGATCCAAAGGCCAATCAATATCGTTGAAGCGGAACCCAATAAGCTTTCCAGAGTTTTTCAATCTCAAATCTCTTTTAGCTTTGCCGGGATGAGTATTGAGCAAATCCAAATATTGCTTTCCATTTTCAAACAGTTTTGAAGATTGGAAAACATTCTCAAGCGGATATTCGTGGTTATACATTGGATGCGTTAATTTCAAATGAAATGCGCTGAGCATATTCCCCAAGGGATTTCTGGATTTGGTAGAGATTTCCAACAATTTTAAGCCAGGAAAAGCAGCATTAATGGAGCAATGAAGAGAATCTATAGATTTCTGTTTTTGACTTAATGAAAATCCTGGGTAATAGTCAAAATCAACCTCAATTTCTTGAAAAAGAGACTTGCTTTCCACAGGAGTTGAAATGAAACATAATCTGCTTGCCATACTATTCACAGTATACTGCTTTTCGTTTCTGAAAGAAAGCTGTATTGATTGTGACATTTATACCATCAAGAAAATTTTTGCCAAAACGATTGTAGTAATATATCAAGTCTTCATTGCAACGAAAGATTACTTGCGTGATATATTCTCTTTCAATAACACCGCCAATCATTATTTCAGCTTGCGGGTCTGTCGTATAGCTCTTACTGATATACCCTGCAGAACGGCTGAGTTTTCTTTTCCAGGTGTTGTATTCATCCTTGAACATATCTTCAAAGGCTTCAGCGGTAGATAACTGTCTGTCATCTGACACACTTGGCATGATTGCAGCTGCGTTTGATGGGCAAAAGTACTTTTCATGTTGATTGCTGAATAGGATATCAACACTGATTGCTAGGATTACCCATCGTCTATGAGGATAATCATGCATGAATCGATAAAGCAGCATATGGTTCGGAAAAGAGACAGATAGGCTGTTCAAATCCTTACGCTGGTCCTTCCGTTTAGTATCATTGAGTTGAGCAGATATTTGTATTTCTTTATGCGATGCAACTGGAACCAAGCCATATACCAAGATACTTTCAAGATTCTCCAAACTTGTAAAGTGTACCAGGCGACGAATATTACGCTTTCGAACTACAGCTTGTAATTTTTTTAAATTCTCAGCTTGTTTTGATGTTTCAATTTCTATCAATTCTTGAATATACATACGAAGCTGCGGATCTAAATCATCCAACATGCTTGTTTTCAAAAGCAAGTAAAATTCTTCTAAGTTTTGATCAATTTCTTTGAGTCGCTTAGCAATCTTCGCATACAGAGTTGCTTCCGTTTTCATTGTAGTTAAGCACCTCCAAAATTATAAGACACGATGTTGAGAATTATACACAGCAATGAATCATCAGAAATCAATGTTTGTTAATTGAGAATACATAAAAAATTAATCGTCGAAAAACTGAAAACAATTGATTTGTTTTCTTGAGAAGATGTAATAAAATACAGTTCGTTTGCCATGCTAATTATAGTATACTGCTTTTTGCTTCCTAATGATAGTAAAATTCATGCATTGTCGCATTATTCCGCATTTTTACATTTTTGTCTACATGTTTGTATTGAATATTACTACATTAATATGTTCAACAACACGAGATGTTTGCGGTCAACTCTGAGTTTTAGATTTTCAACATATTGATTTCTGCAAACATTAATAATACAATGAAAATGCAAAATGAAGGCATTTAATATCCAGGGTTTGCTCGCCTGCCGGAGACGCGGCTGCTCACAAACTGCGAGGTGGATCGGCTGGAGTAAACCGTAGAGCAAGATAAGGAGGTGGAACAGTTCAAAAAAACGAATTGAAGGAGAAAACCATCACAGAAAGACGAGCCCGCAGGACCGATAGGGAAGAAACTCATGCATGGGACGCTCGCTTATTTCCCCGGCAAAATGAAAACAGACCTGCTCCTTACAAAAACTGACCGAACAAATGTCTACAATCCAGGGCTACAAACCAAAAGAAGGAGAAAGCAAGTTATGAAACAAAAAAGATCATTGGGCTTATCGGTTTTATCCCTGTTTGTAATGACAGCGCTGCTGTTGTCGCCGCCGGCAATCACAGGTTGCTTCGGTGGTCAGTGGAAGGCGTCCGCGGAAGACGGTGCTGCGACTAACCCGAATGCGGAAACTGTCACCATCGATCTGATAAGTGAATTCCCCACTTTACACCTCTTGGGCGCCGGCAGATTTACGCGGGATAACGGCCGGATTCTTGCGGATAATGCAGACATGCGTGATACCGCGCTGATGAGAACGGTTAAAATCGAGCCCGGAGAGCATGTCCTCATCGAAGTCAGCGCCATCATCCATGAAGGCGTAGCTTTCGGCGTCATGATTGGAGAAAAGGATTATACTGATTCTTTTAAAACCGGCTGGTTTTGCGTGAATGCGGATATAAATTATAGAGGTTCAAGATTTTTCGGCGCGAATGTTTCCAACTGGGGCGGTTTGTTCAAAGACCGTGACCTGGCCATCGGAAAGGAAACGCGTCTCGCCATGGAAATTCTTCCGGATAATACTGTTCGCGCGTATTATGATGGCGTGGAATACACGGACGATACTGTGGTCATTAATAATTATAACGGAGGCTATCCCGGGATCATGACCTATCAGGGGAAAGTGGAGTTTCTTTCCGCGACGCTGACCTATTTTGGCAAGGAAGGGCAATAAGGAGCGGATAGGAGCGGATAATACCGCTCTGAAATCATCCATGTTGTCAGCAGTAAACAAATCTGAACGTTGTTGCCAATACAATGACGAGAAGTGAAAAGCCCGGCACCGGGCTTTGAGAACGCGGACAAAGCGGTTTTGGCGATCAGGCCAAGGCCGCTTTGTTATAATGATAAAATTGCTTTTGTACACATTGCGCGTTGGGCCTTGAAATCTGCCGGCGCGGAGCGTATAATAAAAACAATAAAAAAACATCCGGCGCTGCCGGAGTGAGACTGCAGGAGGCATGAATGTTTGACGCGCGCTACCCCGCCGAGCCCTACCGCATCAAGGCGGTGGAGACCATCAGGATGAACACCAGGGAGGAGCGCCTGGAACTCATCCGGCAGGCCGGCTACAACACGTTTCTGCTCAACTCGGAGGATGTATATATCGACCTGCTGACGGACTCGGGCACCAACGCCATGTCCGACAAGCAGTGGGCCGGCATGATGCTGGGCGACGAGGCCTATGCCGGCAGCAAAAACTGGAAGCGCCTGGAAAGCACGGTGCAGGAGCTGTTTGGCTTTCAATATGTGATCCCCACCCATCAGGGGCGCGGCGCGGAAAACCTGCTTTCCCGCGTGGCGATCAAGCCCGGGCAGTATGTGCCCGGCAACATGTATTTTACCACCACCCGCTACCATCAGGAGGCCAACGGCGGCGTCTTTTATGACATCATCCGCGACGAGGCCCATGACGCCCGGCTGGACATCGCCTTCAAAGGCGATATCGACCTGAACAAGCTCAGGGCGCTGGTGGACAGGGTGGGCGCGGAGCAAATCGCCTATGTCTGCCTGGCCATCACCGTCAACTTGGCTGGCGGCCAGCCGGTATCCATGGCCAATATGCGCGCGGTGCAGGCCTACTGCAAGCCCCTGGGCATCAAGGTGTTCATGGACGCCACCCGCTGCGTTGAAAACGCTTTCTTTATCAAGGAGCGCGAGCAGGGCTATGCGGACAGGTCCATCCGGGAGATCGTGCGCGAGCAGTTCTCCTGCGCGGACGGCTGCACCATGTCCGGCAAGAAGGACTGCATCACCAACATCGGGGGCTTCCTGTGCGTCAATGACGAGGAGCTGTTTGTGCGCGCGCGTGAGCTGGTCGTGGTCTTTGAGGGCATGCCCAGCTACGGCGGCATGGCCGGGCGCGACATGGAGGCCATGGCCATCGGCCTTCAGGAGGCCATGCAGGAGGAATATATCGCGCACCGGGTCAAGCAGGTGCGCTACCTGGGCGACCGGCTCATGGAGGCAGGCGTGCCCATCGTGCGCCCGGTGGGCGGCCATGCCGTCTTCCTGGACGCGCGCGCCTTTTGCCCGCACCTGGAGCAAAGCCAGCTGCCCGCCCAGGCGCTGGCGGCCGCCATTTATGTGGAAGGCGGCGTGCGCTCCATGGAGCGCGGCATCGTGTCCGCCGGTCGTGACAAAGACACCGGGCTTGACCACGCGCCCAAGCTGGAAACTGTCCGTCTGACCATCCCGCGGCGCGTGTACACCTACCGCCACATGGACGTGGTGGCTGACACCGTCATCAGGCTCTATCAGCACAGGCAGGATATCCGCGGCCTGAAGTGGGTGTACGAGCCCAAACAGCTGCGCTTTTTCACCGGCAGGTTTGAGCAGATATAATGCTTTGATCTCATGCCGCACAGGCTAACACTGATTCCAATCTTTATTGTAACGTCGCGCCGGGTCTTTTATCGCTCTGCCGTGTCAGTTAACCTCAACGCAGCTAAGACTATGCCATCGGTTTCATTCCTTGCAGGCTAAAGTCCCTCGCCGCTTTGGATGCAAATAAGCTTTACATCAGTATAAAAAAAACCCGGGGAAGGCCGCCGCCCTCCCCGGGTTTATTTGCTGTGGGGTCAGTGTCAGCGCACGTAGCTGGCTCCGACCTCCAGCGCCTTGATGTTCAACTCCACCAGGTGGGCCTTGGGGCCTTGGAATACCGCGGACAGCATCTCCTTGATGGTGTCCAGCCTGAGCACTTGGGTAGCCTGGATGTAGGCGCCCAGCATGATCATATTGGCCACGCGGGGGTTGCCCAGCTTGTCGGCTTCTTTCATGCAGGGCACCGGATAGCAGCGCATTTCCTTGCGGCAGACCGGGTTTTCCACATGAGAGGAGTTGATCAGCACCAGACCGCCCGGTTCCATCAGCGGCTCAAAACGAAGCAGGCTGGGGCCATTCATGGCGATCAGCTCATGGGGCTGGGTGACGATGGGGGAAGCGATGGGCTCATCCGAGATAACCACCGCGCAGTTGGCGGTGCCACCGCGCATTTCCGGGCCGTAGGAAGGCACCCAGGACACGTTGAAGCCTTCCTTGAGCCCGGCTTCGCACAGCGTTTTGCCCATGGCCATAATTCCCTGGCCGCCAAAGCCGGCGATGATGATTTCACGCGTCATTTGCTCTCCTCCTTGGCGGTGATGTCTTTGATGACGCCCAGCTGGTAGTATAGCGCCATGCTTGACTTGAGCCACTTGCCCGCGTCCACCGGGCTCATGCCCCAGTTGGTCGGGCAGGTGGACAGGAACTCCAAAAAGGTATGGCCAATGCCTTGCAGCTGCAGTGTGAAGGCCTTTTTGAGGGCGCGCCTGGCGCGGTTGAGGTTAGGGATGTCCGCCACGCATACGCGCTCGCAATAAGCCATACCGCCCAGGGTGGAAAGCATTTCCGCCATGCGGATGGGATTGCCGTGCATCCTCGGGTCGCGCCCGGACTGCGCCGTGGTGGCCTTCTGGCCCACCATGGTGGTGGGGGCCATCTGCCCGCCGGTCATGCCGTAAATGGCGTTGTTGATAAAGATGGTGGTGAATTTTTCTCCGCGCATGCTGGCGTGCACAATCTCGCCCGCGCCGATGGAAGCCAGGTCGCCATCGCCCTGGTAGGTGAACACCAGCAGGTTGGGACGAGTGCGCTTGATGCCGGTAGCCACCGCCGGCGCGCGGCCGTGGGCGGCTTCAACAAAGTCGCAGTTGATGTAATTGCCTGCCAGCACAGCGCAGCCCACCGGGCAGATGCCCACCGCGATGTCCAGCAGGTTCATCTCAGACAGGGTTTCGGCGATCAGCTTGTGAATGATGCCGTGGTGGCAGCCCGGGCAGTAGTGGGTTTCCACATCCTGCAGACCCTTGCTTCTTTCGTATACAATCTGCGTCATCGTCATTTCACCTCCCGGAGGACTTCTGCTGCTTTCTGTGCGATGGCCTTGGGCTCGGGCACCATGCCGCCGGTGCGCCCGTAAAAGGGTGTTGGTTTGCTGCCTTCAATAGCCAGGCGCACATCCTGGTGCATCTGGCCCAGACTCATCTCAACCGTCAGCACAGCCTTGACGCTGTTCTGGTCAGCAAGCCGCCGCAAGGCGTCATAGGGGAAGGGCCAGAGAGTGATGGGGCGGAAGATGCCGGCCTTGATACCCTCGGCCTCCAGCCTGCGCGCGGCTGAGGCTGCGATACGCGCTGTGGTGCCAAAGGCAGCGATGATGAGGTCCGCACCCTCGCAGCCGCTGGCTTCATAGCGCACCTCATCCCGCTCGATTATGGCATAGCGTTTTTCCAAAGCGTAAACGAATTGCTCGTTTTGCGCGGACTGCAAGCGCAGGCTGGTCACGAAATGGGTTTTGCCGTCTCCCTCGCGACCAGCGGCAGCCCAGGGCTTGTCCACTTCAGTTGCCGGCTGCGAGCGCTTCCAGACAATGGGCTCCATCATTTGGCCGATCATGCCGTCCGCCAGCAGCATGACCGGGGTGAGGTACTTGTCAGCCAGTTCAAAGGCGTTCCATACCAGATCCACCGCCTCCTGAATGCTGTTGGGCGCCAGCACGATCATGTGGCCGTCCCCGTGACCTGGGCTGCGCGTGGCTTGAAAGTAGTCGGCCTGGCTGGGCTGGATGGTGCCCAGGCCCGGCCCGCCGCGCATCATGTTGACGATGACAGCCGGCAGGTTGGAAGCCAGGAGATAACTGATGCCCTCCTGCTTGAGGCTGATGCCCGGGGAGGAGGAACTGGTCATGGCGCGTATGCCGGTGGCGGCTGCGCCATAGACCATGTTGATGGCGGCCAGTTCACTTTCCGCCTGGACAAAAACGCCGCCCGCCTCCGGCATGTATTTGCTCATGTATTCGGGGATCTCGTTCTGGGGCGTGATGGGATAGCCAAAGTAGGCGCGGCAGCCGGCGCGGATGGCCGCCTCCGCGATGGCTTCGTTGCCTTTCCAGAGTTCTTTTTTCATGCTGGCTCACCCTCTATTTTGTGCTTTTTGACCGTGATCACCGAATCCGGGCAGATACGGGCGCAGTTGCCGCAGGCGACACAGCTGCTTTGGTCGGAAATTGCTGCGGGATGGTAACCTTTGACGTTGGTGACTATTTCATCCAGCCGCAGAACCTGTTTGGGGCATACGCTCACACACAGCCCACAGCCTTTGCATCGGTTCAGGTTGAAAATAACCTCAGCGTTCATTGTCTGCTCCTTTTGTCCGTATTTGATTGCCGGGTGAAGGACTCATCCTCCCAAGGGCGCAGCATATGCATCTTCAGGGGGAACAGCGGCGTCAGCCCGGCCAATTGGGGGACCAGATCCTCCCGTACGCAGTGGCAGATGAGGGACAGGCCGGCTTGCCTGGCGAACCCCTCCGCATCCCGTGCGCCTTCCCTGACGGTCTGCGCTGTGGTGTCGCCTATCAGATGGGTGTTGTGCAGGATGCCGCTGACGCGAAGCCCGGAGTGGGCCTCTATCTGGCGTAGGTTGAAGAGGGCCTTTTCACTGTCCTGGTTGTCGTAGCGGGATCGGTTGAACACATACCACGTAGCGGAGTCCTGCTTTTTTAAATCCTCCTGATAGGCGCCCAGCACCCGCGCGCCTGCCATGTCCCCGCCGATGTCCAGCACGCCGTGCAGTTCCTTGTTATAGATCAGCTGCCACAACCTAGCCGGAACGGAGGGCAGGTCGGCGTGGCGCAGATCCCCCTGCGGGGCGATCACGCGCACTCCGCGGGCTTCCAGCAGGCTGTCCTTTTCCTGGGATCGGAAATAGGGATTGACCAGATCCAGGTCCGCCAGCGCGGCCTGCCGTCCCTGGGCAGCCAGGGCCAGCGCCAGGTTAATGGCGATCTCTGTCTTGCCCGAACCAAAGGCGCCCAGCAGGACGAACAGACGCATATCCCGCGGCGGGTGAAACAGGCCCTTGTGCTCACTCAAGGCGGTCGACCTCCTCCTGCCCGGTCAGGACGCGCAGCGCGCCCTCGGCGAGCGCGGACAGCTCGTCTTCGCCCGGGTACACCGCGCAGGGGGCAATCCAGTCCACCATCCTGCTCAACTGCATCATATAAGCGGTATTGTAAGCGATGCCGCCGGTCAGCAGGATGGCGTCTACCCAGCCTTCCAGCGCCACGGCCATGCTGCCAACTTGCTTGGCAATATTGTAGCGCATGGCATCCAGGACCCTTGCGATATCGGGTTCTTTCTCAGACCGCTTGATGAGCTCACCCACATGGTTGACGCCAAAATAGGATTGCAGGCCGCCCTGGCGGTAGAGCGCATCAAACAGAGCGTCCGGCCCGCCCTCATAATCCCTGGCCAGCTGCAGCAGTTGCCTGGCCGGCAGGCTGCCCGCTCGTTCTGGCGAGAAAGGCCCCTCGCCGTCCACGCCGCTGTTGACATCAATGGCGCGCAGCCCCTTCAGCGCGCACACGGTGATGCCGCCGCCCATATGGGCGACGATCAGCCGCGCCTTGAAGGGATCCAGACCCTGGCGCTGGCAGTGTAGCCGCGCCACGCGTTTGGCGTTGAGCGCGTGAAAGATGCTGCGGCGCTGGATGCCAGCAAAGCCTGAGACCCGCGCCTGGTCGGACAGCTCGTCTGTTGCTGGCGCGTCTGTGAAAATGGCCGGGATGCCCAGCTGCTGTCCCAGGTCCCATGCGATCAGCATGCCGACGTTGGCCGGGTGCATGCCGTACTCGCCGCTGGCGGCATCCCGAACCACCGCCTCATCCACCAGAAAGCTGCCGCCCCGAATGGGACGAATCAGCCCGCCGCGCGCCGCGATGGCGTCAAAGCTGTCCATTGTGTGGCCGTTGTCATCCAACCAGCGGAGCAGCTTGTCCTTGCGGTAGTCCTGCTGCGCCAGGATGCCGGGAAAGGCAGACAGCTCCTGCTTGTCATGGCGGATGGTATGCTCGCATAGCATTTGAGCGTCCTCAAACACTCCCAGCTTAGTGGAAGTGGAGCCTAGGTTGAGAACAAGCAGTTTTATGCCTTTACCCCCTTCCGGTTGTTCCTGTGTGTGCATTGATGCGCTGGCCGCCAAAAGGCCTTTGGCATAGTGTCTGTTTAAATTTTACCCGCTCAAGAGAATGCATCAAGAATAGCGCAAAGCACTATAATGCGCAAGATGTTTTTTGCAGCACTGCATAAAATTTCGCAAACCTGTTTCCAGCCTCTTGCGCAGAAACTACCTTGAAGGATATAATGTTGCCATAATCCACATATGGAGGAAATATGAGCGAGCTTAAAGTGTTTGATGCCATGCAAAGGGATCAATATGAACAGGTGGTTTTCTTCCATGACAAGCCGACCGGGCTAAAGGGCATCACCGTCATCCACAACACCGTCCTGGGGCCGGCGCTTGGCGGCACCCGGCTGTGGAACTACAAGACCGAGGAGGAGGCTCTGGTAGACTGCCTGCGCCTGGCCCGCGGGATGACCTTCAAGTCCGCCTCCGCCGGGCTTAACCTGGGCGGAGGCAAGTCCGTCTTGATCGGGGACGCTGCCACCATCAAGTCCGAGGCATACTTCCGCGCGCTGGGGCGCTTTGTCCAAAGCCTGAACGGTCGCTACATCACCGCTGAGGATGTCAATACCTCCACCAAGGACATGAGCTATGTGGCCATGGAAACTGACCATGTGGTCGGACTGGAGGGCAAGTCCGGCAACCCCTCCCCCGTGACGGCGCTGGGTGTGTTTAACGGCGTCAAGGCCGGCTTGTTCAAGCGCTTTGGCGAGTCTGACATCTCCCGGCATACCTTCGCAGTGCAGGGCGCTGGCCAGACTGGCTATTTCCTGATCGGTTACCTGCTGGAAGCCGGCGCCAGGAAGGTCTATTTCGCCGAGCTCAACCCAGGGTACATTCGGCGCATGGCTGAGGAACACCCACAGGTGGAGCTGGTTCAACCTGATGACATCTATGGTCTGGATGTGGATGTTTTCTGCCCCTGCGCCCTGGGCGGTGTACTCAATGAACACACCATTCCCCGCATCAAATCGCCCATCATCGCCGGCAGCGCAAACAACGTCCTGCTGGATGAGGCGGCTGACGGCTGGCGCATCAAGGAACGTGGCATCATCCACTGCCCGGATTTTGTCATCAACGCCGGTGGCCTGATCAATGTCTACCACGAGATCCAGGGGTATGTGAGGGAACGCGCCCTGGCTGACACCAACAAAATCTATGACCGTCTGCTGGATATTTTCCGCATCGCTGACGAGCAGGACATCCCCGCCCAGGAGGCAGCCCGCGTGTATGCCATGCAGCGCATTGAAGCCGTCCAGCAGGTGCGCAGAAACTACATCCCGCGTTAACTGGTTACCGCACACCCAGCCGCCTCCGGGCGGCTGTTAGTATGTGCTGAAGTCCTCACAGCAACAGGATCACGCGTGTTGTCATCAGGATCCTAGCCGTGTGACGGGATGACAAAGCCGGCGGATTTGACATACAATGGACCTGATGTGCGGCATGGCCGGCCGGGAGGACGCGAAGACTAATGGCCGGCGCGCTTGGATGCTGACATCAGCGGACATTGTGCACAAGGAGAAGGCTATGGCCCTTGACGGACTGACCCTTGGCTTTCTGGCGCGCGAGATCAACGAGCAGCTGGCCGGCGGCCGCGTGGACAGGATTGTCCAGCCGGACGACGACCTGCTGATCATTCATCTGCGCAACCGCGGAAAGAGCCGCCGCTTGCTGCTGTGCGCGACGCCGGGGTACACGCGCATTCACCTGAGTGAAAAAAGCTACGAAAACCCTGAGCAAGCCCCCATGTTTTGCATGCTTGCGCGCAAATACCTGCAGGGCGGGCGGTTTTTGGGCGCGGAACAGCTTTTTTCAGACCGTTTGCTGCTGCTGCGCTTTTCCAATCTGGATGAGCTGGGTGAACCCCGGGACATCATGATGTACTTTGAGGCCATGGGCAAGCACAGCAACCTGAGCCTGGTGCTACACGACACCATCCTGGACTCCCTGCGCCATGTCACCCTGGAGATGAGCCGGGTGCGCCAGATGCTGCCCGGCTTGTCTTATGTGATGCCGCCGCGACAGGACAAGCTTGGCCTTGACGAGGCGACGGAGGACGCGCTTGGCCGGAGGCTGACAGGGGCTGAGGGGCCGCTGCACCGTTTCCTGTTTCACAACATCGCAGGCCTTGGCGCGCATTCCGCGCGTGAATTGGCCCACCGACTGGCCGGGGATGCCGAGGCGCCGCTTGGCAGCCTGGACCGCTCCGCCCTGGCGCGCGACCTTGCTGCCCTGCTGGCGCAGCTGCCGGACCTGGCCGCGCCCGGCCTGCTGGTTGAAATGGACGGCACGCCCCGGGAGGCGCTTCCTTTTAATTACCTTTCCCTGCCTCCGGAGCGGCAGCGCCCCCGGGCCTCGCTCTCTTTGGCGATTGAGACGCTTTATTTCGAACGGGACCTGCGCAACCGCTTCAACCAGCGCTCCGCTGGCCTGCGACGCGCCATTGTACAGGCGCGGGAGCGCGCGCTGCGCAAGCTGGCGCTGCTGGAGGAGGAGGTCCTGACCTGTGAGCAGGCGGAGGAGCTGCGCATCAAGGGTGAGCTGATCACCGCTTCCATGCACCTGGTGCCCAAGGGCGCGCGGGAAGTCAGCCTGCCGGATTACTATACAGGCGGTCAGACGCTCATCGCGCTGGAGGAGGCGCTCAGCCCCGCGCAAAATGCCCAGCGCTACTTCAAGCGCTATCGCAAGGCGCACACCGCGCGCAAGCTGGCCGGGGAGCAAAGGCAAAAGGCGCTGGATGATGTCCGCGCGCTGGAGGAAGCGCTCTATTATCTGGAGGACGCGGCCACTGCCGAGGAGATCTCCCAGATTCGCGCGGGTCTGGCCGATGGCGGGCTGCTGCGCCATCAGGGCGGCCGCAAGGCCCGGCGCAGGGAGGCGCCTGTGCGCCCGTTGCGCTTTACCTCCTCCGAAGGCTGTCTGATCCAGGTGGGGCGCAACAGCCGCCAAAACGAGCAGCTGCTGAAAACCGCCCAGGGGGATGACCTCTGGCTGCACGCCAAGGACATCCCGGGCTCCCATGTGCTCATCAGCGCCCGCGGCCGCGACATCCCGCAGGGCACGCTGGTCCTGGCGGCCCGGCTGGCGGCCTTTTATTCCCAGGCCCGCGGGCAGCAGGTGCAGGTGGACTATACCCGGCGCAGGCTGGTCAAAAAAACACCCGGCGGCGCGCCGGGACAGGTATATTATACAGGCGAGAAAAGCCTGCTGGTGTCCATGACGCCGGAGGAAGCGGGGACCGTGAGAAAAGCCTGACGGTCAAGGCTTGTCTTCCTGTGCCCGTGCGCGGAACTGGCTGCTGTTCCTTCTTCCGGGGCCGGGGAAGCGCTTTGGCGCCGGAAGTTGAAGGTGCGGTCTGCGGATTTTCATGGGTTGTGACCCCTGTGCCTTATCCCAGTGCCACGTCCAGCACCATCATCACGGTAAAGCCCAGGGCGACGCCGATGACGCCGATGTTGGAGTGCGTGCCCTCCTGCAGCTCGGGGATCAGCTCCTCCACCACCACATAGATCATGGCGCCCGCGGCGAAAGCCAGCAGGAAGGGCAGGATGGGCACCACCAGGGAGGTCAACAGCACCGTGATCAAGGCGGCAATGGGTTCCACCGCGCCGGAGTACATGCCCAGGCGGAAGGCCTTCCATTTGCTGGTTTTGTCGGTTTTCAGCGGCATGGACACGATGGCGCCCTCGGGGAAGTTTTGAATGGCGATGCCGATGGACAGCGCCATGGCGCTGGCGAAGCTGATGTCGCTCTCGCCCGAGAGCAGGGCGGCAAAAATCACGCCCACCGCCATGCCTTCGGGGATGTTGTGCAGGGTGACGGCCAGCAGCAGCATGGTGTTCTTGCGCGCTTTGCTGGGCAGGCCTTCAGGCTCGGACGCGTCAAAATGCTGGTGGGGGATCAGGGTGTCCAGCAGCAGTAAAAAGCCCATGCCGGCTAGGAAGCCGCCCGCGGCAGGCAGCCAGGGGATGCTGCCCATTTGCTCGGCCTTGTCAATGGCCGGCAGCAGCAGCGACCAGACCGAGGCTGCCATCATGACGCCGGAGGCGAAGCCCAGCAGCACCTTGCGCACGCGGTCGCTCATTTCATTTTTGAGAAATACCACCATGGAGGCGCCCAGCGTGGTGCCAACAAAGGGAATCATCAGGCCAATCAGTGTTTGCAGCTGCGGACTCATGTCATTTCAATCCTTTCATGCCCCTGCGCGTACAGCAGGGCTTGTCCCGGACAGATTATATACAGCGCTTTCCCGGCTTTCAAGTAAGCAAAGGGAATGCCATGCAGGAGGAGCAAACATGAGGAGGAAGCATTCATCGGGGCGCGTCAGGCTGTTGCTGCTGCTGGCGCTGCTGTGCTGTATCGGCTGGCCGCAGGCTGCCGCGCAGCAGGCGTCCATTGTGCCGGTCGAGGCGATGGGCCCTCCTCCTTTTGAAGCCTGGCCGGCGCTGGACAGCGCGGGGTTCCTGGCCCTGGAGTGGCCGGAAAAGGACTTTGTCCACCGCGATGAGCAGGCCGGACGCTGGGTGTATCTTTCCGCTGATCTGCGCGTGGTGATTGAGCGCTTTACAGGAAAAAACGGCCGGCATGACGTGGTCTGGTTCATCGCGGACATCCGTTTCCGCGGGGCGCAGGCCTTCCGCGCCTATTGCGCCGACCCGAAAAAACCCTCCCGCGCACAGGCGCGGCCGGCGCAGATCGCCCGGGCGAACCGGCTTGTCTATGCACAAAACGGCGATTTGTTTTCCTGGCGGGTCTACAACAGGCAGCGTACCGGCCTGATTATCCGAAACGGCAAGATCCTGCACCGGAACACATACGCCAGGGCGGTGGCTGCCATCCCGCCGCTGGATGAACTTGCCCTCTACCCGGACGGGCACATTGAGATGCGTGTGCCTGGTCAGCTCAGCGCGCAGGACTACCTGGACCGCGGCGCCAGCGATGTGCTGGCCTTTGGCCCCATCCTGTTTCAGGATAAGGTCAAGGATGGCCGCTTGGACAAGTCCTTTACCCACCGTGAGCCGCGCAGCGCCCTGGGGGTGGTGGAGCCAGGACACTTCATCGGCATCCTGGTGGAGGGGCGCAACGCGCGCAGCGCCGGAGCCAACTTGCAGTTTGTGGCCGACCGCCTTTTGGAATACGGCTGTCATGAGGCCTTCACTTTGGACGGGGGACAGACAGCGGCCATGGTCTTTCTGGGCGAGGAGGTCATGGACCCGGGCATTTACAACGGCTTTCAGCAGGCCCGCAAGCAGCAGGACGTCATTGGCGTCGGACAATCAGATCAGACGGCAGAATAGCTGTGTGTTCATGAAGCGATCGGGATTGGAGCCGGCATCAGAACAGACAAAACAGGAACCCCGGGCGACCGGGGTTCCTGCAAGTCCAATTTGCCAATTTGCTTTATTTGGCGCTGTTGGCGGCCTTCTCCAAAGCAGCCAGGTAGTCGCCCACGGTCACGGTGACGGAGGCCTTGAGATCCTCCACATCCGGAACCTTGGTGTGGCTGGCGTCGCGCTCGTACACGGGCATGGCCAGCATTTCCTCAACGGTCTTGCCAACAGCATACTCGGCGAAAGCGGCGATCTGCTCAAACCATTCCTTGCCAATGGCGCTGGCCTTGCGCATGCCATAGGCTTCGCCCTTCTCCAGCTTGGTCAGGAGCTGCTCAGGCAGGTCAACCGGCTTGCCTTCCGCGGAGAACTGGATCTTGGTCTGCTGCACGTCCCAGGTGACCGACTTGATCTTGCCCTCGGCATCCAGGACCAGGCTGCACACGGTGGTGTTGACCTGGGCGGCGCCGGCCTTCTCAGCGGTAGCGTCAGCCACAGAGCCGATGGAGGTCACCATGCCCAGGCCGTACTTGTCTTCCGCAGCGGGTGCTTCCAGCCCGGCTTTGGCGTTGCTGGCGGCCTTCTCCAAAGCAGCCAGGTAGTCGCCCACGGTCACGGTGACGGAGGCCTTGAGCTCCTCCACATCCGGAACCTTGGTGTGGCTGGCGTCGCGCTCGTACACGGGCATGGCCAGCATTTCCTCAACGGTCTTGCCAACGGCGTACTCGGCGAAAGCGGCGATCTGCTCAAACCATTCCTTGCCAATGGCGCTGGCCTTGCGCATGCCATAGGCTTCGCCCTTCTCCAGCTTGGTCAGGAGCTGCTCAGGCAGGTCAACCGGCTTGCCTT